>Ga0310696_10001494_pt1 | contig 33684 bp, 31 predicted proteins | sample AusTroGonzalo_MG_4_FD_203885 | JGI IMG/M metagenome (GOLD analysis project Ga0310696, IMG submission 203885) | Bovine rumen microbial communities from tropical cattle in Woodstock, Queensland, Australia - Gonzalo_02 (v2) (version 2) | ecosystem: Host-associated > Mammals > Digestive system >... | reverse complement strand
CTGTATTGATGTATCAAACTGATGCAGTTTACAGAAATTTCCTTAATGAAACGCATTATAATGAGAGCATGTTCAATTATGATTGGAGCGATATTATTGAGCTGGAAATGCGTGATAGTCGATGGGGATCAGACGTAATCACATGTGAGCATATGTTTTCTTATGATGTAACGATTCCATATAACAATAGGCATTTAGGCGATTTGTTTTTGCAAACGCCATTTGAATATAGGTTATCCGATAAAACACATATTGATTTTACAAACATGCTTTGTCCTGAAATAAATAAGGCAAATGTCTGTGTCAAAGATTTGGCGCATAACAATACAAGAATGTGGATGGATAGGCTCTATTATTTTATTTCCTGTATTAGACCCCTCTAGTGATTTATGAAAGGAAGGCCTTTACCAAATGAATATAACAGTTTTTGAAGATTACGAAAGTGAAGTTAGATCATATTGTCGTAAATTTCCCACTATATTTGATAAGTCGGAAAACGAATATATGTATGATGTTGACGGAAAAGAATACCTAGATTTTTTCTGTGGAGCAGGTTCATTGAACTATGGTCATAACAATTCATACATTAAAGAAAAGGTTATTGACTACTTGAGGAACAATGGTATTACTCATTCAATGGATATGTACACTGTATCCAAAGGAGGTTTTATTGAGTTCTTTGAACAAAAGGTTTTGAGACCTAGGAACTTGGACTATAAGATTATGTTTGCTGGGCCGACAGGATCTAACGCTAATGAAGCAGCTCTAAAATTAGCTAGAAAAGTTAAGGGCAGAAGTAATATTTTTGCATTAATGGGCTGTTTCCACGGTATGTCGTTAGGAGCATTATCATTGACTGGTGAGCGTGTTGCCAGAAGCGGAGCGGGTGTAGGATTAGATGATGTGACACATATTCCCGCTCCATATATGTTCCCTGAACTTGATACTATTCGTTACATGGAAACACTGATAGATGATGATCATAGTGGTATTGAAAAGCCTGCTGCTTTGATGATCGAAACAGTTCAGGCAGAAGGTGGTATTCAGGTTCTTCCGATTGAATGGTTACAAAGGGCAAGAGAGTTTTGCGATAAACACAGTATATTAATGATTGTGGATGAGATTCAAACAGGCAATTGTCGTACAGGTACTTTCTTTTCTTTTGAACGTGCTGGTATTTATCCTGATATCGTTACTGTGGCAAAGTCAATCGGTGGTATGGGAATGCCGATGGCCCTAACTTTGTTTAGACCAGAACTGGATATATGGAGTCCCGGTGAACACAACGGAACGTTTCGAGGATTTCAGCTTGCAACTGTTGCTGGAAAAGCAGGCTTAGAGTATATGCTGAAAAACAATATTGAATCTGAAACTTGTAGAAAGGGAGAAATAGTACGAAATGCTTTTGAAGAAAGAATAAAGAGTGTTGGTAAAAAACTGGAGTATCGTGGAATTGGCTTGATATGGGGTATTGACTTTGCAGCTTATCCATCAGGTTTGGCAAAAAAGGCAAGCGCAGAATGCTTTAGACAAGGCCTAATAATCGAACTCGCAGGCAGAGAGGATTGTGTACTTAAGTTGATGCCACCGTTGCTTATTTCTGACGAAAACCTTATTAAGGGTATTGACATAATTTTTGACGCAATTCAGTCACTAAAATTGGATGAGTTATCTTAATTGCATCATCTGGATATGAAGAAGTATATTATCAAAGATCTTTATGACATGAATATCCGTGTCGTAAATCTCAACGAAACAAACAGACGTAAAAAAGCAATCAACGCTTATTATGTCGTTAATACACATCTACCGTTTTAGTTAGGATAGTTTTTTATGAAAGTTTTGTTGACTGCGACGGTGCAGAGTCACATTTGCCAATTTCATAAGCCTTTGGTTGAAGTGCTCCATGCTCACGGTTACGAGGTGCATGTCGCGGCGCGCAATAACCTTGCCGAGAAAAACGGACTCAAGCTCGATTTTGTCGAGAAGGTATTTGATCTTCCGTTCAATCGTTCACCGAAAAGCCCTGATAACGTTAAGGTTAAGAAAATGCTCCGGCAGATCATTGATGAGGAGCATTATGATATCATCCACTGCAACACCCCTGTGGGTGGCATCGTGACGCGCCTTGCCGCAAAAAAGGCTAGGAAGAACGGAACAAAGGTTTTTTATACCGCACATGGATTCCACTTTTATAAAGGCGCATCAAAGAAAAACTGGATGGTGTTCTATCCGATCGAAAAGTATTTTTCTCGCATGTGCGATAAGTTGATCTGTATCAACCAAGAGGATTACGAAACAGCCAAAAGCCATCATTTTCATTGCCCCGTTTATCGTATCCACGGTGTAGGTGTAGATGAAAAGCGCTATTATCCTGTTGATGAAGCTGAAAAACGTCGCTTGCGTAAGGAAATGGGCTATGGCGAAAATCAAAAGCTGATTCTGTGTGTAGGTGAGCTGCTGCCCAACAAAAATCAGAAGATGGCAATCCACGCTATGCAAAAGATTGTTGAAGAATATCCGGATGCGTTGTTGCTGATCGCCGGCAACGGACCGGAGCAGCAGAATCTCGAGAATGAGATCAAGCTTTGCGGGTTGGAGAATAACATCCAAATGCTTGGTTATTGCACTCATCTGCAAGATTATCAGCACATTGTTGATGTGCTTGTATCTTGCAGTTATCGTGAGGGCCTTCCGCTGAATATTGTTGAAACAATGCTTTCTGCAAACCCTGTGGTGGCAACTGTTAATCGCGGTCACAAAGAGTTGATTAAAGATGGCGAAAATGGCCATTTGGTTAAGCCGGATGATGCAGATACTATGGCAAGCAGAGTGTTAAAATTGCTGGAAGACTGTAATAGGAAAAATCAGTTCAGCAAAAACGCTTATGATTTAGCGATGGATTATTGTTTCACTTCCGTAAAGAAAGAATTGGATGAAATATATCCTTTTTGAATTTTTAGGATTATTGGTGGAGAAAAATGGATGATAAGATTTTGCGTCAAGTTCAATTAACAGAACTTGATATACTAAAAACTGTGGATAAAATATGTCGGGATAATGGTATTTCATATTCCCTCTGTGGCGGAACTCTGTTAGGTGCGGTACGCCATAAAGGGTTTATCCCTTGGGATGATGATATTGATATTGCAATGCGGCGCGATGAATATGATCGATTTTTATCTGTTTGGAACGAAATAAAGCCAGATGGATATATTCTTCAAAACAAGGATAACTCTCCACACTTTTCGCAAACTTTTTCAAAAGTTAGGAAAGACAATACAACTTTTGTCCAGTACGAAGGTGAGATTGGGTTATATCAAACTGGAATCTTTATTGATATTTTTCCTTTTGATAGGATTACCAATCAATGGGTAAAAAAGAAATGGTTTTATTTTAGGTGTATCAAGTATTTAGTGTATTCAAGAGGTAATGAGCATGCACTAAATAATGGATTTGCTTCTTTATTGGTTAAAGGATTGACAAAAATCACGAGTGAAAAAACAAAAAGAAAGTATTGTGAAAGATTTGTCAATTCATTAAAGAAGAACAACAAGATCAAGGAGTTAAACTATATATCCCCGGACTCAACTTCAAGTATGAAGAAAGAGTTTATTCCTACACTATGTGACGAATATACTACGCTTGAATTTGAAGGTGAGCAATTCAAGTGTTTCAAGGATTGGGAAAACTATCTAACTGTCTTCTACGGAGATTATATGAAATTACCCCCTGCTGAAGAACGTGTATGGACACATCATCCCATTGCTATAGATTTTGAACATAATTATGAAGATTTGAAATCATTTTAAACAATTGAGAGAAGTAGTTAGTATTATCTATTTAGGTATCAAATATGAGCAATATATATTCATCAGTAAAGCGGATTTGGGAGAAATCTTGGCTTTACAGAACAATTGAAAAAAGAATTAATCTCAAATTTAGAAAGCGCCTAAGAAATGATGATTTTACAATTCTATGTTCGAATTGTATTGGCGGATGTATATACCATCGGCTGGGAAAGAGATTTCTTTCTCCTACAATCAACATGTGGATGGCACAACCTGATTTTGTAACTTTTCTTTTGCATTTAGATGACTATTTAGCATCTCCGATCGAGTTTATTGCCGCAGACGAGAGTACCCCTTGTGGAAAAATGGGGGGGGGACAATTCCCAAAATAGTTTTTCATTTTAATCATGCGAATACGAAAGAAGAAGCTGAAAGCCAGTGGGACGATCGAAAAGGACGTATCAAAAGAGATAATCTTTATGTGATAATGTATAATCTTGACGGGGTAACTGAAGAGCAATTACATCTTTTGGACGATTATCCCTGTAATAATAAAGTTGTTTTAACATCAAAAGAATTGCCGGATATTTATTGGAGTAAATTTATCAAAAGGCCTAACACAGGACAATATCCTGATTCATATTTAGGTCGAAATATTTTTGGATTACGACATTTCGAGAAAAAATGGGACTATGTCGAGTTCTTGAATCAAAAGTAGTTTTGTTGATTTTTACACGAAATACGATTATGAAATATAGTGTCATTATTCCAGTCTATAACGCTGAGCGTACTCTTCGCAGGTGTTTAGATAGTTTTTTGCCACAACTGAATAGAGATGTTGAGGTCATTCTTGTCAACGATGGTTCTACAGATAAAAGCGCTTTGATTTGTAAGGAATATGTTGAGAAAAGCCCATGCTTTCGATATTATGAACAACCAAATTTGGGCGTTTCTGTTGCAAGAAATAAAGGGATTGATAAGGCAAAAGGCAAATATATCATCTTTATTGATAGTGATGATTATGTATCAAGAGATATGTTTACACAGCTAAATGATATCCTGTTTGATAATGATTTTGTTATCTCTTCTCTTATCATATCAGACGATGCAATAGAACATAAGTCTGCTTTGACTCCTTTTGAATCCAAAGAGATTGGTATGATTATATTGAAAACTGCTGATATGATTTGTAGAAAACAAATCAACCCCCCAATTGGCAAGATATATAAACGTAGTATTTTGAATACATATAATATTCGATTTCCAGAGGGATGCAGCATTGCGGAGGACAAAGCTTTTAATATAGTTTATGCTTTGCATGTTCGCAGTTTAAAAGTGGTTGATGATGCTTTTTATCATTATTCTGTTACTACTCAGGATTCATTGTCCAGAAAAATCCGCAGTGTCGATGAGTTGAATGATCATTTTCATATTGAACAAACAATGGTTGATGAGGCACTTGCTTCCAGTGATTTAAAAATAGAGCATATCGAAAGAATCAGAGAAGCAGAAAATTTTTGTAGTTGTCGTCAAGTGTATTCAAGGGCAAAGCGTATGAAGCTCAGAGGTGCGAACAAAAAAACGATTCTTTCTGGTATTCGTGAGGATTGTAAAGAAATTAACAAAAATAAGTTGCGATATCCTAAAACGATATATTGTAAGAAGATTTATTTGCCAGTAAAGTTTAAGCAATATTGGTTGATTTATATGGTGGCTATGAAATTAGCCGAAAGAGCGTCATGAAAAGAGTCTTGATTGTTTCTGCCGGATTGCAGTTTGGCGGTGTTGAGCGGTTTGCTGCTAACATCATCAAGTTCGCACCGGCGGATGAGTTTCAATTTGATTATTTGATATTCGAGGGATTAGGTGATGCTTTTGCGCCTGAGATCATCGAACGCGGTGGCAGAGTTATTACTATTCCTTCTCCTCAGCATGGATATCGCAGTTATATAAAAAAACTGGGTGGATTGATCGATAAGAATCATTATGATGTAGTCCATTCACACACACAGTTCAACTCCGGCATCAATTTGTGGGTGGCTAAAAAGCATGGTGTTCCCATACGAATTGCCCACTCGCATACAACTGCTCACGAGAATGCGATCTCCGCTAAACAGCGCATATATGAAAACGCGATGCGCAAATTAGTCAAACGTAGCGCCACGCACTTTTGCTCCTGTGGTGTGGAAGCAGGCAAATGGATGTATGGTGATCATCCGTTTGTTGTGATTCCAAACGGGATAGACACCGATTCATTTGTTTATAACGATCCCTCCAGAAGAAAAATACGCGAACAAAATAACATTGCCAAGGATGCATTTGTTATCGGCCATTCAGGAACGATTTCTGTTTTGAAGAATCAAGAATTTTTGATTCGTTTGCTTCCTGAAATCCGAAAGATCAGAGAGAACGCTGAATTGGTCTTAGTGGGGACAGGTTCCGAAGAACATAGAAGTAAACTGCTGCAACTGGTAAAAGATCTTGGCTTAGAGAATAGTGTTCACTTTACCGGTGCGGTGCTAAATGTCAATGAGTATTATTCGGCATTTGATGTATTTGCTTTCCCTTCGTTACGAGAAGGAACGCCTTTAGCGTTGCTAGAGGCTCAAGCTAACGGGTTGCCTTGTATTATCAGCGATACCATTCCTCAGGATGCAGTTGCAACTGATTTAGTGACACAGCTTTCATTGGATGATAAAAAAGGTTGGATAGAACACTTATCAACGGCTGAGAGGAAGAATCCGATCGAGTATGCTGATATTATGAAAAAGACCGACTTTGATGCGCATATGGCGTATCAAAAGCTGTTTCGATTATACCGAGGAGAATAATAGAAAGGAGGATAAAGCTTATATGATAAAAGTACTGTTTCATATCGATACTTTGGGTGGCGGCGGAGCAGAAAAAGTGCTTTGCAATCTTGTGAACCATATGGATCAAACCAGGTTTGATATTACAATTCAAACTGTGTTTCCGGATAACCCCACGGAGTATTTGGTAGACGGCATTCATTATAAGTACATTTATCCTTCTGACAATAAATTCTATCGAAATCTATATCGTGTTGAAGCTGCTTTGGGATTGGTTTATCCATTGCATATGAAAGGCGATTACGATATAGAGATTGCGTATTTGGAGTTCGGTCCCACAAAGGTGATCGCTTCATCGACAAACAAGAAAGCCAAAAAGATTGCATGGGTGCATTGTGACTTTGATATTGCGATACCAGATAAAAAAGCGTTTATAAATAAAACAGCATCACAATACAAAAAGTATGATAATATAGCTTGCGTTTCCGAAAAATGCAGAGAGAGTTTTGTAGCGATGTTCGGAAACGATCCGGAAGTTGTCGTTATTCATAATGTAATTGACGATAAAGAAATCAAAGAAAAGGCAATGCAACCGCTTCCGAATATTGCAGAAAAGCGCAAACTGACTATGTGCACTGTAGGAAGATTATCTGCTCCCAAAAACTATATTCGTTTGTTGAGCACAGCTTTTCGTCTGCATGGCGAGGGATATGATTTCGATCTTTGGATGGTTGGCGACGGCGAACAGAGAAATTTGATTGAAGAGTTTATTTCAAAACATGAAATGAGTTCTTATGTGAAACTAATGGGTTTTCAAAAGAACCCTTATCCGTTTATGAAAGCATCAGACTTGTTGGTTTGCTCTTCCGATTATGAGGGCTTCAGCACGTTTATTGCTGAAGGCTTGATTCTGGGGAAACCGATCATTACGACGGATTGCTCCGGGATGAGAGAGTTATTGGGTGAATCCGAGTATGGAATGATCGTCGCCAATAATGACGAGGCATTCTATGATGGATTGAAGTCAATGTTGTCACTCGATGGAGATCGACTGAGAGCTTATGCTGAAAAGAGCTTAGAGCGAGGAGAATCATTCAGTTCAGATCATCTCACAAAAAGTACAGAATTGTTTTTTGAGGACATCTGTTTAGAAGATGTTACTTGAAATCAGAAAATGTATTATTGTTATTATTTGTAGAAGAGGTCATTGATTATAATGATAAATGTATATGTTATTCAGATATTATTAATATTGTTCTTTGGCCTCCTGTTCCGAGAGGATAAAAAGAAGTTTTTAACTGCAGCATTTATTGTTTTGTTTGTAGTTATGGCTTTTAGGCACGCTAGAATGGTAGGCTATGATTCTACGAGTTCATATTTTGCAGAGTTTATTGATATTCAGAAGCATGAAATATCTTGGCCGAATCCCGGGTTACCACTAATAATGAAAGCAATTTCATTTTTGAATGGAGGCTATCAGTGGGTTATTATCGTTTCTGCAACGTGGGTATGTTTTGCGTATTATAGATTATTATTGACGTATTCTGAAAATGGTTTTATCAGTGTAATGTGGTTTATGGGAATGCTGTTTTATACATTCTTATTCTCTGCTTTAAAGCAAGCGTGGGCGATGGCTTTTTTGTGCTTTGCATTTGATGCAATAATTAAGAAAAAGCCAATGCGATTTGTTTTCTTAATCGTTTTAGCAACTTTGTTTCATTTTCCGGCTCTCGTGTTTTTGCCAGCTTATTGGATAGCAAAGCTAAAAATCAGTCGATCTTTTCCAATATTAATGCTTAGTATTCTTGTAATTGTTTTCATTTTCAGAACACAGATTCTAAACCTAATGATGTCAACTTATTCAAGAGGAGAAGGAGACTATTCCTCTGATGTCACTTTTTTAGGCACAAAATCTGTTTTTATGCTATTGATGTTAGCTTATGGTTTTTATCAATACTTTGGTCAAAAGGATAATACAAGGCTAAATCATAACCTCTTTTCTGCGTTGTTATACTATATGGGAATAGCAGCTGTTATTCAAACTTTTTGTTTTTTCAGTAATAATTTTGAAAGATTGGCTGACTATTATTATCATTTCTCTATATTGTACGTGCCCTTGCTAATACAAAGAAAAGTTTTTTTAACAAGCTTTATTGATAAAACTACTCAACCACAATTGAACAATGCTTTAAATTCAAAGGTATCGTTTTCAAGAATAAAGAACTACTCAATTGATGATATAGATATGAACACAGTTTTTCTTGTTGTGATTGCAGCTTTTTGCATTTGGCGGTATGCTTCATATATGGTAAGCAATGTTTATTTGTCGCCGTTTTACTTTTTCTGGCAGAATGTTAATATATCAATGCGTTTTAGTTAGATCATTAGTCAATATTTTATTTTACTATTCTAGGAGATAAAATTGCTTTTCAATTCCTATGTTTTTATTCTAGCGTTTTTACCAATTACTCTGATTGGTTATTTTGCACTGAATCATTTTCATCAGAATAAAGCAGCAAAAGTTTGGTTAGTCATTTGTTCGCTGTTCTTTTATGCTTACTATAATGTTGCCTATCTATGGGTGATAATTTCAAGCATGGTTGCGAACTATGTATTAAGCTTTGCGTTTCATAAGCTCGAAGGAAAGCGGTCAATCTTACGGCGAGTATTGTTCATATTCGGCTTGTTGCTGAATGTCGGTGCGCTGTTCTTCTATAAGTATCTTGATTTTGTTCTGGAGACGGCAAACAATTTCTTTAATATGGATTTTGTTTATCTGAATCTTGTGCTTCCGCTGGGGATCAGTTTCTTCACGATCCAGCAGATTGCATATCTGGTAGACAGCTACAAAGGAGGAGCACCGGTATACAATGTACTGGATTACGCTTTGTTTGTAACATTCTTTCCACAACTGATCCAGGGACCGATAGTATTACACGATGAGATCATCCCTCAGTTTCAGGATGAAAGCAAAATAAGGTTTAATTCTGATAACTTTGCAAAAGGACTATATGCGTTTTCTCTCGGACTGGCAAAAAAAGTTCTGTTAGCAGATAACTTAGGAAAAATAACCTCTTTCGGTTACAGCAATCTGGCTACCCTTAGCAGCTTTGAGGCAGTACTCACTATTCTTGCCTATACATTCCAGCTATACTTTGATTTTTCCGGTTACTGTGATATGGCGAACGGTATTTCCTATATGTTCAACATTGAATTGCCGATCAACTTTAACTCACCTTATAAGGCGCGTAACATATCAGATTTCTGGAAGAGATGGCACATGACGCTGACCCGATTCCTGACAAAATACATTTATTTTCCATTGGGCGGCAGTAGGTGCAGTGCTTTCAGGACGTGCCTCAATGTGTTGATAGTCTTTTTGGTCAGCGGTATTTGGCATGGAGCAGGATTCACCTTTATTGTTTGGGGTTTGATGCATGGCATTGCGATGGTATTGTACCGACTGCTCAAAAAATGGATCGATAGGGTGCCGTATGCTGTTACATGGATTCTTACATTTATCTTTGTCAATATTACATGGGTGTTTTTCCGTGCTTTGACTATTTCTGATGCCGGACTGTTGATTTCCAGAGTTTTCAGCGGAGGTTTTCTGCTGCAGGCGGAAATCGTTGATACATTGATGAATATTATTCCCGTGCATGTTATCAAGAGTATCCTCAGTTTTGACGGTGTACTTAATGCAATTTTGATTGTGCTAATTTTTGGGTTAGCAATTATTTGCCTTTGCACAAAAAATGTCCAAGAGCGTGTGAAATCTTTTCGCCCGAGGATTCATAATTTACTGACTACGGTTTTTCTGTTAGTGTGGTGTATTCTTTCTTTATCGGGTGTAAGTACATTTTTATACGTGAATTTTTAATCGGTTTTCGGAGCTAATATGAGTTCAAAAAAATGGTTTATATCACTTATCTCAATTACTATGGTAATTGTCATACTGTTTGGTGCTCTTCAATTCTATTTAGACCCTCTTCTTCAATACGGCGGAGAGCGTGGACCATTGACATTCAGGAAATATGATGAGTTATACGGTAATCCCGGTATAGCAAAAAACTATGATTACAATGCGGTTTTGCTTGGCCCTTCAACAGCTGAGAATACAGATATAAACGAATTAAACAGCTTGTTTGGTTGTGACGCAATTAAAGTTACCTATGCAGGAGGAAGTGCATACAATCATAAGAGAATTTTCGATATTTGTACCGATTCCAGGAATAGAGTTGATAAGGTCTTTTGGGCATTCGATGAGACTTCAGTAACTAAAGACGCTAATACATCACGGTGGCCGTTACCGGAGTACCTATACGACAACAATATAATTAACGATGTATCATATTTATTAAATCTCGATGTTTTTTATTTCTATACATTATTTGATATTAAAAAAACTCTAAATCATCAAAATGATACTATTATGTTGGAAGGTACTTGGGGAGATGATGAGAGTATTTATTGTAAAAAGAATGCGCTGTTATCTGTTTCGTATCCAAAGCGTCAACATGAAAATAAAGGAGAGAAGTATTTTGAAAGCGAATTATTAGATAACCTTGAGTTAAACATTCTCCCTATGATTGAAGAGCATCCTGAAATAGAATTTAATTTCTTTATGGTGCCATATAGTATTCTGTATTGGTATTTAGCAAAAAGTGACGGTACTTTAGATGCTAGAATATATAATGATCGAATTGTCATGGGAAAGATTTTGGATCATGACAATGTTAAGGTGTATTTTTTTCAAGATGAAAAAGAAGTTATTACAAATCTTGACTTGTATAAAGACTATACACATTATAAACCAAGCATCAATAGTTGGATGTTAGAGGAAATGAAAAAAGGAAGTCATTTATTGACCAAGGAAACATATAACCAAAAACTTGATGATTTTTATGATTATTTAAATGCATTTGATTATGATAATTTATTTAGTTAGTATAAATCTTTATTGGATGAAAGGTTTTTTGTATGAAAAGCAGATTATTAACCCGGTTTAAAAACCGAGTACGTATTATACTGTATTATATGTCTTCAACCAGAATTGCTGGCGTATTTTTTAAACTGACCAAGAAAAGATTTTTGTATGATAAAACATCAAGATTTGGGAATGTTTGGTGGTATGGCTACTTGTTTAATTATGCAACTCATCTTGCCATAGTATCAGCTAAAGATCAAAGCTTTCCTAAGAGGCGTGTAAGAACCCTCATGCCGGATTTTGATTATTTCTATTTTTACAACACAGTTTTTCATCTTGATTGTATTTCTCATATTCTTTATGAATTAGCAATGGGGTATACTCCGATTATTGATGATACGTGGGGAGTATGGAATCAGTTCTTTGAGCAGCCGGTAGAATTGCTGAAAGAAAATGAAAGATTGGAAGATATCGAATTATCTGATGAACCGTCAACACTGTCAACCCCTTCGCTTATCCCTTATTGTAAAACTGTTCGTAAGGTTTGGGGAAGGCTTATCAATGAATTTTGTCGCCTAAATGTTAAAGAAAAGAAGTATATTGAGAATGAATGCCATGTTGTGCTCAGCAAAGGGAACAGAGTTTTAGCTGTTGTTTGCAGGGGAACAGATTATAAGACTGCCAATATGGCAAAACAGCCGGAAGTATGTGACGTTATAGCAGAAGCTCAAAAATGGATGTCCAAATATAATTATGATAGGATTTATTTAGCAACTGAAGAAGAAGCTATTTATGATCAATTTGAGAATGCTTTCCCGGGGAAAATTCTTGTAAATAAGCGTACTTATTATGATAAAGCTATGAAAGAACAAAATGTTAGATTTATTGGACAAGTTAGTTTTGATAGAGATAATGACAATTATTTGAAAGGATTAGAGTATTTATCTTCCATTATTATTGTTTCTCGGTGCAAAGCTCTTCTCGGTGGATATTGCGGCGCTAGTAATATGGCATTGCTTTATAATGAGGAAAAGTACGAAAGGTTTAAAATCTATTATTATTGATTCTTGATACCAAGAGTATTATTAGGAAAAGTTATGATAAAATCAGTTATTAAACGAGCATTAAGGAAAAAGAATGCTGAGGAAGAGCAGAAGGCTTTATTGTATAAAAAGGGTTTTATTTCGGGGGAGGAATTTAATTGCTTCTCTTGGATGGGAATAGACACACATATGCCTTGGCTAATTACGATAGGCGATAATGTCACAATATCATTTAATGTAACTATATTGACGCATGATGCCAGCACAAACAAAGCAGGATTGGAAACTAAAATTGGATTTGTAAGAATCGGAAATAATTGCTTTGTAGGTGCAGGAACGACAATATTGTGCGGAGTGAGTATAGGCGATAATGTAATTATTGGTGCCGGTAGTGTAGTAACCAAAAGCATTCCTTCAAACAGTGTTGTTGCAGGTAATCCTGCTAAAGTTATCATGTCATATGAAGAATGGGTTGATAAGAACAAACAATGCAGATCTTCACAGCATTATTTCGATGAAATGCCATGGCAGGAATGGCTTAATGCAGATGAAGAACATCAGAAGATGATGGTTGAAATACTGGAAAAGACAGGTGGATATGGATTCTTTTAGAATTCAGATTCACTATTCTGGGGTTGTTTTTAAACTATGAATAAAACTAAGATGCCGTTAATATCTGTGATTATTCCGGTATATATGGTTTCTGGTTATATTGACAGATGCATTCAAAGCCTTGTTGACCAGAAATACTCAAATATTGAAATCATACTGGTGGACGATGGTTCGCCTGATGATTGTGCAATAAAATGTGATAGATGGGCAGAACAGGATGCTCGTATTACGGTAATCCATAAGCCGAATGGCGGACAATCGGAAGCGCGCAACTATGGTATCAAAATCGCATGTGGTGATTATATCAGCTATATTGACAGTGATGACTATGTTTCCGAGGATTTCATTGGTGGTTTAGTTTCAAATGCATTGGAGTATAATAGCGATATTGCTGTATGTGATTATGTAAAGCTGCGTGAAAGCGGAGAACACGATAGATATAAAGACGATTTGTCTGTGAGTGTTTTTTCTACTATTGAGGGATTATCAGCTCTTATTGCAGAGAATCCGTTTCATCTGCATGTATGGGATAAGCTTTATAGGCGAAAAGTGATTCAGGATATACAGTTTGACGTTGGCAAAATACATGAAGATGTATTTTGGCTATATAAGGCTTTTGGTGGTGCTGAAAGAATCACAAAAATCAACCGAACGATGTATTTCTACCTTCAAAGAGAATCCAGTACTACCGGAAGAGGTTATAGCCTGAAAAGTTTGGATTATTTAGATGAGAAATGGAATAGCCGGTTGTATATCGAAAAGAATTATCCTGAGTTATCCTTGCAGGCAAAGCTGAGCTTCTTCGGTTCATGCATGTATTTGATGCAGTGTGTGATAAAATATATGTCCGGCAGTGAAAAGCGTCATGCGATAGCAATAATCAGGGATTATAAAAAGAAGTGTCGGTTAAAGTTTAAAGACATTAATGCAGTGCACGGCAGTTCAAAAAAGTATTTTTATCTTGCGAAGATAAATCTATATTTATGTTGTAAACTGCGAGCAGATTTTAATATCGGTTTTTGATTGTAAATATATTATTATTGGATATTTAGCAGGTGCAAAATGAAACAAGGAAAGTATTACAAACTGATTTCATCCGAAAGTAGGACAAGCTTTGATTTTAATGAAATATGGAAATACAGGGACTTGATCGGATTATTAGTTAAGAGAGAGTTTGTATCAAGATATAAGCAGACGATTCTCGGTCCTGCGTGGGCTGTGATTCAGCCTTTATTGACAACGGTTGTATTTACATTTGTGTTCGGTAATGTCGCCGGATTGGCGAATTGCGGCGCGGTTCCAACTTTTCTGTTTTATATGTGCGGCAATATTGCTTGGCAATTCTTTGCAGGCTGCTTGAATGAAACTTCAAATACATTTATTGCAAACAGCGGTACGATGGGAAAGGTCTATTTTCCCAGGCTATGTATGCCAATATCGACAACTCTCAGTCAGCTGATCAGTTTTGGCATTCAGTCAGCAATGTTCTTGGTGTTTCTGGTGATTTATCTGTTTATTCCGGGATATCAGATCGGGATCAACCTATTTGCGCTGATGGCGCCGTTACATGTTATTCAAATGAGTATGATAGGCCTTGGCTGCGGTATCATTATCTCGGCATGCACAACAAAGTACAGGGACCTGAGATTTTTGGTAGGCTTTGGTGTGTCGCTCTGGATGTACGGAACGCCGGTTGCGTATTCACTCGATCTTTTCGGAACCGGTTTGATTGCAAAACTAATAAAGCTGAATCCTATGACCCCTGTTATCGAGATGATGCGCTACGGTTTTCTCGGAAGTGATGCCGGCAGCGTGGATTGGCTGTTCTACGGAATCTCGTGGGTGATTACAATCATATTATTGGCTATAGGGGTTAAAATGTTCAATAAGGTTGAAAGAACCTTTATGGATACAGTGTGAGGTACAACTCATGAGTGATGTGATATTAAAAATTGATCATGTTTCAAAAGAATACCGCTTGGGAATGATCGGCGGTACATCACTGCGCGAAGAAATCCAACGAAAACGCGCAGCGAGAAAAGGCTTAGAAGATCCTACGAGGCAGATAGGGGATAATTCCGTCGGAAAAACAGGTGAGAAATTCCTTGCTTTGAGGGATGTTAATCTATCTGTGAATCAAGGTGAGAGGGTCGGTATCATCGGGCATAACGGCGCCGGAAAAAGCACCCTTCTAAAGCTGATCTCACGCATTACAGCGCCTTCAACGGGGTTCATTGAGATGAACGGTCGTGTAGCATCTATGCTGGAGGTCGGTACCGGCTTTCATCCCGAGTTGACCGGCAGAGAGAACATTTATTTGAATGGCGCTATCCTCGGTATGACAAAGGCTGAGATCGATTCCAAGATGGAAGATATCATCGAGTTTTCAGAAGTCCGTCAGTTTATAGATACCCCGGTCAAGCGTTATTCTTCCGGTATGTATGTAAAGTTGGCGTTCTCCGTTGCGGCGCATCTCGATTCTGAGATCATGATCATGGATGAGGTGCTGGCTGTGGGCGATATGGCATTCCAGAAGAAGTGTCTGGAGAAGATGTCGCGTGTGTCCAAGGATCAGGGCAGGACTATTCTGTATGTCAGCCATAATATGAATACGATAAGGACTCTGTGTGAAAGATGTATCGTTCTTGACCACGGAACCATTATATTTGATGGTGATGTTGAGGAAGCGATCGCTATTTATCTCGGAAGCGGTCTGGAGGAAAAGAAGGTCTATGATTTAGCTCCCGAGCGAGATGCGTCTGCAAGTACTGAAAACATCGTTATGAACACCTTGGAGTTGCTCAACGAATCAAATATGATCACTTTCGGAGACAAGCTTAGATTCAAGCTTTCCTTCTCTCAGAAAGAAGAAATGCAGAATCTTCATTTTAGATTTTGTATTTACCTTCATGACATGACAGCGATCGCAACGTCAATGAGTGAAAGGATTGATACCGGAGTCGGTGAAAATGAGTGTTCATTTGAAATCAACACATCCATGCTTGCTCCATCCAAATATATATTGAAAATAATAGCGTTAGAGCCAAGTGAAGCAGGCTCTCAGATCAGGCACGATGTGGTCAAACGTGCGTTGGCTTTTGAAGTGGTTTCAAAAAATCAGCTTCATAATTTCGAGTGGGACACAAAATTCTGGGGCAATTGCGTATTGCCTGATGCGACCACATTATAAAATACTGTTTTTTATTTAGTTAGTTTATTGTTCTTGGAGTTAACGTATGAAGGATAAAATACAAAAAGTGAATATCAGCGAGTATTTTTCTGAGTATTTTATTCAGTCATGGCGGTATGAGAATGACGTTGAGTTACCGGTCGAGTATGTTTGGCCGGAGCAGTTTGTTGTATCCGAGAGGATCGATCTGATCTGCAAGCTGTTCTACATAGAATGCAGAGAAAAGAAACGCGATCTGAACTTTGCTAAGGAACTCTATACCGAGCATCTGCGCGCTTTTTCCGAGGGCACCTTTACAGAACCCGGAAACGAGGAGAAAGATTCTCTGAAAAAGTACTTTGATACCTTCGATCGTTTGATTGATGATATCAAGGAGAACGGGTTTGACACGTCGAAATCTGTGATCCCTGTCAGCGATAACGGTGTGATACTCGACGGTTCGCATCGTGTGGCGATCGCGATCTATTATAATATCGAATTGCCGATTGTGAGGATCCACGGCACGGAGCAGTGTTTTGATGCCGCCTATTTCCAAAAAAACGGCTTGAAGCGTGTCTATCTTGACTTTATGATCGATCAGTATATCCGCAGAAAAGAACAGACCTATGTGGTGTGTCTGTGGCCGGCGGGATATGATGAGGAAAAGAACAAGATGACGGATGCAATCCTTAGACAAGCCGCGCACATTGTGTATCGCAAAGAAATCAGATTCAATTACAACGGTATCAAGCAGCTGGTAACTCAGGTTTACCATCATCAGAGCTGGACCTGTGGTGTCGATAACGGATTCAGCGGCGTTGAGGGAAAAGCAAAGCCCTGTTACGCCAAGAACAAGATCACAACTATCTATGTAATTGAAAATATTACCCAACCTGAGATCATCGAACTTAAGAGTAAAATCCGGGATATTTACCATATCGAGAATCACTCTATACATATCACCGATACCAAGGATGAAGCGATCGAGGCGGCGGAACTGGTGTTCAATGAAAACAGTATCCATCTTGCAAATCACGGAGATACATCTGTATATTGGGATTCTGTTAAGGAATTTATTCTGCAGGATCCTCAGGATGATCGTGTGTCGTTGGTTACGTCGACACTTTACGGTATCGCTCAAAGCGATATGAATGCCTTTTCTGACGATGACACCTTAGTTCACAACCCACTGAAATATCTGTATTATTTCGGGAAGAAAGTTCTGGCGATCGACGAGGCGCAGTCCGATGATCCGTCGGTCAACGCAAAAATAGAAAAACTGAGAAAACAAAAGAAATTCGGCACGATTCAAGAAGAATACATACCTCCCAAAGAACCAAAAAAGCCGTTGCGTACGAGATTGACAGAGTCGATCACAAAGAGCTCGCTCGGTACACGTGCTATCAACAAATACCGCAATATCAGATATGCGGATAAGCCGGTAGAGCAAAAGAATATTGAGGATATCCAGGCGGTGTTTGAGGGTCTGCCTAGGGATTGCGAATATCTCATTATGCGCAATTGGGAGGGCTTTTATGACGATATCCTGATCGAAGGACATAATGACATTGATGTTTTATGTGGCAACACCAAAAGCAGAGATCAAATCGTAGCGGCATTCTCTGCAAAGGATCTTTCCGGTAACGGTTTTCACTATAGCTTTTTGCATAAGGGAATGGAAGTAACTCTTGATACGAGGATCGTCGGCGATGGATACTATGATATCAGCTGGCAGAAAGAAATGATCGCTAACCGAGTCAAGAATCCGTTAGGATTTTTTGTGATGACGGATGAGGACTATTTCTATTCATTAGCATATCACGCGATATATCAGAAGAAAGACGGTTTGTCTGATGAGTATCGCATACGGCTTGGCGAGATGAAGCCAGAGTATAAGGATTTCAAACAAAAGGATTACATTCGTATCCTGCACGAGTATATGCTGCAGCATGGTTATTTCTATACCCATACGGTAGATGAAAGTGTTATCAGACGATTTGACCGTGTGCCCGACAGGAGTTATGTGAGGACACTTTCGCAGTATAATGAGATCCCGAATGGATAATTAGTTTACCACGAGGTTAAGACTAATCAGAGCATATTGGAGAACTATTCATGGCAAAGGTATCAGTTATTATCCCTGTTTATAAAGTTGAAGAATACCTGAGCAAGTGCATGGACAGTGTGCTGCGCCAGAAGTTTAGTGATATTGAGATCATTCTGGTAGATGACGGATCACCCGATGCAAGCGGCAGGCTCTGTGATGATTTTGCTGCTGAAATCAGGGATATCCCCGTATATGTGATCCACCAAAAGAACAGGGGGTTGTCCGGCGCCAGAAACTCCGGTATCGATTGGGCGATGGCTTGCAGCGACAGTGAGTGGCTTTGCTTTGTGGACAGCGACGATACTATTTCTGAGTTGTTTATCGAGAAACTGCACGATGCCGCTGTGGCAAATGATGCAGATCTGGCTGTTTGCGATTTTATGGAAGTGGACACTGACGGCAATGACATCCACAAACCTGACGAGTTCCCATCAGGATTGATGTCAGATAATAATGTGTTATTTAATACTATGTACCAGACTTGGCGCGTGCATCCTGCGTGGAATAAGCTGTACAAAAAAAGTCTGTTTTTGGATTTGCGATTTGATAACGGAAAGCTGCATGAGGATGAATTTATCATACATAAAGTGCTGTTTCTCAGCGATAAGGTCGTGTTTATACCCGATTTGCTGTATTATTACTTGATCCGTCAATCAGGAATTATGGGTACGGAGAACAGACAAACGAAAGCTGATGCTTTTTACGCTACCATTGAAAGATACTGGTTTTGTAGAAATAATAATCTTCCGCGTGATTTCAGATCCTTGGGGATTGACTATATGACGATGGTAACGGAATTCGGAGATAAAGAGATAACTAAGAAGTACAAGGAAATCTTTTTTGATTATGAATCGAATAGAACTGTTTTAAGGCATGTAAGATTTCAATTGTTCCCGATATATAACTGGTATCGGAAAAGGAGACTTAGTTGATGGCCGATTTAATATCAGTGGTTATACCTGTGTACAATACCAATGAACGATTCAAAGCGTGCTTTGAAAGTGTCTTGAATCAGAAGTATAAGAATATCGAAGTTATACTGGTTGATGATGGTTCTTCTGATACCAGCCCTCAGATTTGCGACATTATTGCCATGTCAACGGATATATTTCCCGTTTATGTGCTCCATAAACTTAACGGAGGAGTATCCAGAGCGCGCAATTTGGGAATTGATTTTGCAAACGGAAAGTATCTGTTATTTATTGACAGCGATGATCAGGTGACCCCTGACTATATATCCGATTTTATGGAGGCAAGAGAGAAATATCCGGATGCCGGGCATATTTGGTGTGGTTTTGAGAGGAGTTCTGATCACACACGATATATGTTTTCTGAGAATGAGTCTGTTTCCTTAGTAAATCGTGATGATTATTATGATTTAGTGGGAAAAGTACTGACACAAAGTCCATGCCTTAGGATTTACGATGTTGCTGTATTAAAACAGGATCATATCAGGATGATCGAGGCTCTCAGCTTGACAGAGGATCTGCTCTTCAATTTAGCATATTTAGATCACGTGGAATCGAAAAAAATATGCGTCATAAACGCAGCAAATTATATTTATTTAGACTCGGATTCTGATTCACTAAACCATAAATATAGGGAAGACTTAAAGGAAATATATGATAATTTATTGGATAGAATATGGCAGTATACAAACAAATGGGGATTAACAAATCCCTGTTATGTCGCGAAGTTTAATAATGCTGTTTTTTTTAAGTATGTTGAGGTGTTGAATAATACATTTCATTCTCAAAACAAGATGTCTTATTTTGAAAAAATTAATTTCAATAATAGAGTATTACGGTGCCAAAGGTTTGTTGATTCGTTATCATTGATGAGTATTACAATACCGAACCGTTTAAGAAGAACATACCAAACAAAAAACTACTTATGGGTTAGAGTATACGAAAGAATCGTATTTATTTACGGGTGGTTGCATGGTAAAAGCAAAAGAAGAACTTAAAGAGTATATCAAAACTGATAACTGCTGGTATCAGCCAGCTTCATGGAAAGCAAAACTTATCGACAGAATCAGTTCAAATAACGATCTCAAGCTTAAGAAGTTTTTATTTTTCTTGAGGAAGAGCGAATATCATCTCAACAATTCAAAGGGCAGTCATTATCACACTTACTTGTATTGGTATTATGAAGGCAAGAAAAACAGGATGGGAAGAAAACTCGGTATTGAAATCTATCCGAATTGCTTCGGCAAAGGCTTGTCTATTTGGCATGCCGGTGGTATTGTTGTGAATCCAGCAGTGAAAGCCGGAGAAAACTGCACTTTGCACGGTGGGAATTGTATAGGCAATAAAGGTTCTATCAATGTCAATCCGGTTTTAGGTGATAACGTAGATGTTGGCTATGGTGCAGCAATCATCGGTGATGTTTACGTTGCAGATAATACGGTTATCGGCGCAAATGCGGTTGTAGTGAAATCTGTTAACGAAGCTGGTAAGACAGTTGTAGGGATTCCAGCGCGTGAGAATAGAAAACTATCTGCTTTTGAAATGGAATGATGTCTGAATACTATCGGTTAGCATATGTAAAATAAGTATTTGTTAATACTTTTGGTGAATATTTGTTTTTCTTATTATGGGGGAAAAATAATGAATCGAAAGACTAGAATAAGCTTTATGATCGAATCGTTTTTTTATACAGAATGTGGTCCGGTTTTAACGTTGGATATTGCACGGGGGTTACAGGAAAACGATGTTGATGTATATGCTATAATTCCTGAACAAATGGAAAACCTTGAGGTTTGGAAAGAATCTTTTTCTCCAAGGAATTTATACATCTGGAAATCTTACAAGAATAAGTATGTGGATAATTTACTAAATGGGTTTAGGATTCTTTTCAAGTTTATTAAGTGCAGATTTGATTTTGCTTTATATCCTAGTCCTGTAACTCGCAATTTGATAGTGGAAAAGTTCTTTAGAGTAAGAGAAAACATTATTATTATGCATGATCCAATTCCTCATTCAGGTTCAAGAGAGTGGTCAGAACGAGAAAAGAAAAAAGATAAAAAGTTTATGTCCAAAGTTAATAATGTTTTGGTGTTGTCCAAACTCTTTATTCCTGTTGTAGAAAAGAATTATCATTATTCTAAACATAATATTCTATATATGCGTCATGGAACCATGAATTATCCGGTATTTACCGGTTCCTTCAGTGAAGAAGAAAGAAATGGAAGTATCAACTTCTTATTCTTTGGAAGGATTCAAAATTACAAGGGATTACATGTGTTGTCAGAAGCATTTGAAAAGGTGCAAAAACAATATCCGGATGCGCATCTGACTGTAGCCGGTTCCGGCGATTTTTCCGAGTACGAGGAAGAGTACGCTGCATTGGATAATACCACTGTTATGAATAAATACATCACAGATGATGAGATCGCGTATCTCTTTTCTAAGCCGAATACGGTGGTTGTAATGCCTTATATCGATGCGACGCAATCAGGAATTACCGGCATGGCATATAATTATGAAACGCCAATTATTTCAACTGATACCGGTGGTTTGCGTGAGCAGTTGTTTGATGGTGAAGTTGGTATTTTTGTAAAGCCGGGTGACGCAGACGATTTGGCAGAGAAGATGATCCGTTTTATCACGGAACCGGATCTGTTTATTCATCAGAAGGCTTTGATGCAAGAGAGCAAAGAAAAAATGTCTTGGAAATCTACTACTAGTGAATTGTTGGAACAGTTAGAGAGTCATATAGAGTAATAATTCACAACTGTTTTTGAGTAATAATTTCGAGTTTTTGTTTAAATAGAATAATATGCAATAGTGGAGGGTAGTTATGATTTATGCACCTGTTATTATCCCAACATTATGTAGATATAAGCATTTTGTGCGGTGTATAGAGAGTCTGAAAAAGAATACTTGGGCAAAACATACCGATGTATATATAGGCTTGGATTATCCGGCAAAAGAGTCGCATTGGGCAGGGTATAATCAAATTAAAAAGTATTTAGAACACGATTTTTCTGAGTTTAAGAGTTTTACTGTTTTTGAACGGTCAAAAAATCATGGAGCTTTCCAAAACATTCAAAAATTGATAGACTATTGTGAAAAAAGATATGATAGGTATATTACACTAGAGGATGATACCGAGTGTTCCCTCAACTTTTTACAATATATGGATTTAATGCTCGAGAAGTATGAAAACGATGATTCAGTTATTGCAATAAGCGGATACTCTGCGCCTATTGAATTAAGTTTTGCCGAAGGGTGTAATGCGATAAAACAACAGTTGCAGGCAAACACATGGGGAACCGGCAGATGGAAAAGTAAAACCAAAAGGATTAAAAAATATCTAGCCAAGTCAGAATTAGAGAAAAGGTATATTAAAACATACCAGTCTGGGAGAATCTTTAAAATGACGGATTGGGCAATAATGGACTACACAAATCTTGTAACACAAGGCGTTTCTTGGAATTCGATACTTAAGAAAATATCTGATGTTTCACTTAGGATTTTTCTTACCGTAGAGGATAAATATGTAATAATGCCTGTGGTATCTAAGACTAGAAATCTTGGTTTTGACGGGAGTGGATTATATTGTCAAGAGATATCGTATTCACCAAATAAAAGAATCACTTCAGAGAATTATGATTATTCAAACCAGAGGATTGATGAAAGTAACGATTTTGTGCCTATGGTAGATGAAGGATTTGATAACGAATATAATCGTAGTATTTATAATCAATTTGATGTGGTAAGCAAAAGAAAAATGGATACGATTATTAAACAAGCAGAGTGTTATTGTAAACTAAGTAGACTAAATCGTGTTTTGTTGAAAAAACAACTCATTGAAAAAAGCATACTGAAAAGGATTAAAAAAGTGTGAACATGAAAGTTTTGTTATTATGTGCAAGTCATAATGATTTGGGATTGATACGAGGATTAAGGAAACTCGGTTGTGAGATTATTGTTACAGGAGCTATTGCTGGACTATTAGGTGAAAAATACTGTGATAAATACATACAAGCAGATTATTCAGATAAGGAATTGATACTGCAGATTGCGAAAGAGGAACAAGTTGATCGAATTTGTGCCTGTTGTAATGATTATGGGGTATATACTGCTGCATATGTTGCTGAGCAGCTCAACTTGCCGGGGTACGATTCATATGAGATTACTTGTATTCTTCACAACAAAGATAAGTTTAAAAGGTTTGTGAAGGAGAACAATATTCCATCTCCATGGACGGAAACATTTGTTGATCCAAAAAGTGCACTTCTTTTTCTTGAAACAGTTCCGTATCCGGTAATTGTAAAGCCAACTGATTGTAGTGCTGGGAATGGTGTTACAAAATTGACATCATATGAAAACGCTGAGGAAGCCGTTCAATACGCTTTTGATCAAACAAGAGTAGGAGTTGTTGTAATAGAACAATACCTTTCTGGAACGCAACATGGCTTTTGTACATTTATTGTTAATCAAAAAGTTCGTGCATTTGTTAGTAATAATGAATACTCTATACAAAACCCATACAGAGTAGAGATAGATACTTTTCCTGCTGATGAATACGAGAAAGCAGCACAGATTTTGATCCCGGAAATAGAGAAAATCGCAAAAAGGTTAGAGCTAAAAGATGGAATTTTTCATCTCCAATATATTATGTCGGATGGAAAGCCAATGATAATTGAAGTGATGAGAAGAGCTATTGGAAATATGTACTCAGTTCTTGGTGACCTAATCTCTGGTTTGCCATGGGATTACTGGGAGGCTAGAGCACGTTGCGGATTATCATGTGAGGATTTTCCAACTAAGGCAAAGCAAGAGGGGTTTTTTGCATATAAAACTGTGTTAAGTGAGAATAACGGGATTATCAAGTCGATCAACATCCCAAAAGAGTATGAAAAGTTTACATTATTTGAATGCATGTTAAAACATGTCGGCGATCAATTAACTCATTGTCATTCAGAGCCTATTGGCTTCCTTTTTATGATGTTTAGTTCAATGGAAGAAATGAAGGATGTGCTTATTTGCAAGTATCGTTCAGATTTCGTTGTTGTTGAGTAATATAGCTATTTTTTTCTATTCTATTAAAGGAGATAAACGTATGAATAAGAATAATGAGATCTGTATTGGAATGGCTGGTGCCGGAAGAGCAACAGAACTACACATGAATGCTCTTCAGCGATATACAGGAGTTCCTGTTTGTTATAAGCATATTATTGCAAGACGGTTTGAACAAGTGAATTTTATGAAGGAGCGCTATGGTTTTCAAAATGCAAGTTTGAATTTTGATGATTTGCTCAATGACCCGGAAATAGATGTGATTGATATTTGTACACCTCCTTATGTACATGAAGAAATGATATATAAAGCACTTGCTGCCGGGAAACATGTTATTTGCGAAAAGCCGCTCAGTGGATACTTTGGTCAATCTGGAGATGAAGAGCCAATAGGATTAAAGGTATCTAAAGTTCAAATGTACGAAAGACTGCTGAATTCTATCGATAAATTAAAAAAAGCGGTTGATCAATCAGGGAAAAAATTTATGTATGCTGAAAACTTTGTTTATGCGCCGGCAGTTAACAAAGCATCAGAAATAATACGAAAAAAGAAGAGTAAAATCCTGTACGCAAAAGGAGAAGAGAGCTTGAAGGGTTCCAGTTCACCGGTTGCGGGCGAATGGAATCGTACCGGAGGTGGTACTTTTATTCGTACGGGAGCCCATCCTCTGACAGCTATTCTGTGGCTTAAGCATCATGAGGGTGAGACTAGAGGCGAAAAAATAACCATAAAGAGTGTATTTGCCGATATGGGTCTAATTACACCGGAATTAAGTGCGTATGATCATAGGCACATCGCTGCAAATCCTAAGGATGTTGAGGATTGTGCAACGGTAATTATTACATTTTCTGATAATTCCAGAGCTACTATTATTGCAACAGATACATTGCTTGGCGGAAGTAGAAACTATGTTGAATTGTATTGTAATGATGCAGTTATCAATTGCAAACTGACAATGTCGGATATGATGGAAACATACTTCTTGGATGAAGATCGCCTTGAAAATGTTTATATTTCTGAAATGCTTCCCTCAAAAATCGGATGGAACAAACCGTTTCTTGAAGATGAAATCATTCGTGGATATACGGATGAAATGCGAGATTTTATGGAATCAATTTATTTTGATCGTAAGCCAAAGTCGGATTTTAATCTCGCATATGATACAATTAAGATTATTTACGCAGCTTATAAATCAGCCGAATTAGGAGTAGCTGTTACACCGTAATACGAAAGAATCAAATTATATGAAATATGTTAGACAATTACCAGATGCCGAAGAACTAAGAGAACAGTTATCATTGACATCACAGCAAAAAGAATCAAGAAAAAGTATTGTTAACCAGATTGAGGATGTTCTTTCTGGAAAAGACAATAGAAAGATTCTTTGTGTTGGTCCATGCTCTGCTGACAACGAGAAAGCAGTATTGGATTATATGAGTCTCTTATCTCGACTTAATGAAAAGGTCAATAATTATTTTTTGATTATTCCTCGGGTATATACTAGTAAACCAAGAACAACAGGGTTAGGATATAAGGGGCTATTACACCGTCCTGATGCGGATATTACCGCAGATAATCTTTATGCTGGAATAGTTGCAACAAGGGCAATGCATTTACATATAATTCAAGAAACAGGCTTTTTTTGTTCTGATGAAATGCTGTATCCGGAAGCAACATATTATATTGTGGATTTGCTTGGCTATTTAGCAATAGGGGCACGATCTGTAGAGAATCAGCAACACAGATTAGTTGCAAGTGGTATGGATATCCCTGTGGGAATGAAAAACCCAACAAGCGGCGATATGGACGTGATGCTAAATGCAATTGTTGCTGCACAGAATCCTCAAAAACTACTCTATCACGGATGGGAATGCCAAACTGATGGAAATCCTTTTGCCCATTCAATACTAAGAGGTTATCGTTCACTTGAAGGAACATCTTGCTCTAATTATCATTATGAGAATATAGTTGATTTGCATGATACTTATATAAAACGAAACCTTAAAAACCCATCCGTTATTGTTGATTGCAATCATAACAATTCTAGAAAGCATTATGATGAACAGATCAGAATCAGTAAAGAAGTTTTTGGTTTGTGTAAATCATATACTGATATTGATATGTTTGTAAAAGGTTTAATGATTGAAAGCTATTTGGTAGATGGTAGTCAAATGATTGGACAAGGTGTTTTTGGAAAATCTATTACCGATCCTTGTTTGGGCTGGAATAAAACAGAGAGATTGATAATGGAACTTTGCGAAATATTTGCCTAATAATATTCAGATACGAAAAATGTTTTAGAAGGATAATAATGAGTAAATGTATTTTAGTTACCCGCTCTTCGATGCCACAATATAATGAATATTGTTCTGAAATCAAGGAGTTATGGGAAAGCAGATGGCTTACAAATAACGGTTCAAAGCATCAACAATTTGAGCAGGCTCTAGAGGATTATTTGAGAACGCCAAACGTGACGCTATTTACTAATGGACATCTTGCGTTAGAGAATACACTTGAAGCGATGCGATTTCCAAAAGGCGCTGAGGTGATAACAACACCGTTTACGTTTGCGTCGACTACCCATGCGATTATCCGTTGTGGTTTGACGCCAGTGTTTTGTGATGTCAAGCCTGATGATTATACGATTGATGAAAGCAAGATTGAGGCGTTGATCACTGAAAAGACATGTGCAATTATTCCTGTACACGTTTACGGAAATGTTTGCAATGTGGAGGAGATCCAGCGAATTGCAGACAAGTATTTGTTGAAAGTCATCTATGATGCGGCACATTCTTTTGGCGTAACCTATAAAGGTGTCAGTACGGCTAATTATGGTGACGCTGCTATGTTTAGCTTCCATGCCACTAAGGTGTTCAATACTATCGAGGGTGGCGCTGTGTGTTATGGTGACATTGAGTTAACTCAAAAATTGAATGATATCAAGAATTTTGGTATTCATGGCCCGGAAAGCACGCTATACGTCGGCGGAAATGCAAAAATGAATGAATTTCAAGCGGCGATGGGAATTTGTAATCTACGTCATATTGATGATGAAATCGCAAAAAGGGAAAGAGTCGCTGACAGATACCGAGAGCATTTATCAGGCATTGTAGGTATTAAGCTGAACGCAGAACAAAAAAATGTAAAACCCAATTATGCTTATTTCCCAATAGTTTTCACTAATGGATTTAGCCGTGATGAAGTATTTGAAAAGCTTGCAAAAGAAAACATCTTTGCCAGAAAGTATTTTTATCCATTGACAAATGAGTTTGAGTGCTATCGAGATTTACAGACAGCTGATGTCAGCAAAACTCCGGTTGCGAAGAGTATTTCGGATAATATTCTTTGCCTTCCGATGTACGCGGATCTGCCAATGGAAGATGTAGATAGAATATGTAGGATTATTCTAAAGTAGATTATTTGAATGCATAAAATGAACATCTCAAATATCGAGTCATGAGGTTATTAAATGTTCAAATCACAACAGGCGATTCTTAACATTGTAAAAGCCTTTCTCAACGACCAAAAGAATATCGATATACCTGTTGATTTTGATTGGAGAAAGTTCAATCGTCTGGTGGAGATCAATTCTATTTCCGGTATAGTAGGGTATGTATTTCAACAAACAAACTCAAATAAGATAACCGAAGATATCCGCGAGAAATATGAGGACGAGCTCCTAGCCACAATAGGGATCACCACTATGCGCGATGAGGATATGAAAGCGCTGATTGATCTTTTGAATGAAAATGGTATCGATCATTTGCTGTTTAAGGGTTACATCGTCAAAGATTTGTATACAGCGCCTGAACTGCGCACATATGGCGATATCGATTTCGCAATACGGCGAGAATGCCGAGGCAAGTGTAATGCATTGATGCGCAAAAGCGGTTATCGTTTGCTTGATGATTGGGAGCCGGTTTATTCTTACGAGAAGAACAATGAGCATTACGAAATCCATACAGAGCTTTTAGATTCCAACCTGAATAGCAACTATGATTATCAGGGTTATTTTAGGGATTTTTGGAAACAGACGGAGCGTTTAGAACAGCATTCCTATATACTTAGCCCGGAGTTCCATTTGTTATATTTGTTGATGCATATCGCGAAGCATGTATATAGCTCCGGTGCCGGAATACGAATGTATCTGGATATTGCGTTCTATCTGCGTGCATACCGGGAGCAAATCGACTGGGAGCATTTTCAGCAAGAAGTACATACGCTGAAACTCGATAGATTTGTGAATACGGTATTTACAGCAGTTGAAAAATGGCTTGAAATTAAAAGCCCGATGCCGCTGAAAGCCGTTGATGCACAGTTTATGGATGAGTTCATGACCTTCACCCTTAATGGAGGAGTGTTTGGACATAATAGCAAGGCAGCTAAACTCTCAGAAGTAAGAAAGAACTCGAAAGACGGTACAGTAAAACGAGCGGATACCTTGTTGAAACGAGCATTCCCTTCTGCAAATACTATCAGGAGCAGATATACCTATCTTGATAAAAAGCCTTGGCTGCTGCCTGTTGCGTGGGTACATCGCTTTTTCAAAAAGAAGGGGACAACAGCAAAATATTTGGAAGAAAGTAAAAGGATTCTTAGCACAAACAAAGAAGATGTTATTGAACTGAATAATTTCTATCGGAAAATAGGAATATAAGCAATTATTTTATGTTTGGGGTCGACTTATGAAAGGTATTATTCTTGCGGGCGGGTCTGGTACTCGCCTGTACCCATTAACAAAGGTAACATCCAAGCAGTTGTTGCCGATATATGACAAGCCGATGATTTACTATCCATTGTCGGTGCTGATGAACGCAGGTATTCGAGATATCCTGATCATCTCGACGCCGCAGGATACACCTCGATTTGAGGCTTTATTGGGTGATGGATATCAGTTTGGTGTCCAGCTTAAATATGCTGTTCAGCCTTCACCAGATGGACTGGCGCAGGCATTCATCATCGGTGCTGAGTTTATTGGAGACGATTGCGTGGCGATGGTGTTGGGCGACAATATATTCGCTGGTCATGGATTGAAAAAGCGCCTGAAAGCAGCAGTGGAGAATGCCGAAAGCGGCAAGGGAGCTACTATATTCGGGTATTATGTGGATGACCCGGAACGTTTCGGTATCGTTGAATTCGATCATAACGGCAAGGCGATTTCCATTGAAGAGAAGCCCGAGCATCCCAAGACAAATTACTGCGTTACGGGTCTATACTTTTATGACAACAAGGTTGTAGAGTATGCAAAGAACTTGAAGCCGTCGAAGCGCGGCGAGTTGGAGATCACTGACCTCAACCGTATCTATCTGGAGAACAACACGCTCAACGTGGAGTTGCTCGGACAAGGCTTTACATGGCTCGATACCGGCACGCATGAGAGCTTAGTAGAGGCGACCAGCTTCGTTAAAACGATGGAGGATCATCAGCACCGCAAGATAGCTTGTCTTGAGGAAATAGCCTATTTGAGTGGTTGGATCACAAAGGATGATGTCCTCGAGGTATACGAGGAACTGAAGAAGAACCAGTATGGTCAGTATTTGAAGGATGTACTGGATGGCAAATACATAGATGAACTCAGATGAGGTAACCAATATGACAATTATCGTAACAGGCGGAGCCGGATTCATCGGCTCGAACTTTATATTCCATATGATGAAGGCTCATCCGGAATATCGTATTATCTGTCTGGATAAGCTTACATATGCGGGCAATCTCAGTACGCTGAAATCCGTGATGGACAACCCGAACTTCCGCTTTGTAAAGGCGGATATCTGCGATAGAGAGGCTGTTTATCAACTCTTCGAGGAAGAGAAGCCGGATATCGTGGTCAACTTTGCTGCGGAGAGTCATGTCGATCGCTCTATAGAGGATCCCGAGATATTCCTGAGAACCAATATCCTCGGTACACAAGTGCTGATGGACGCTTGCCGAAAGTATGATATCAAGCGCTATCATCAGGTGAGTACCGATGAGGTGTATGGAGATTTGCCGCTCGACAGACCTGACTTGTTCTTCACGGAAGATACTCCTATCCATACCAGCAGCCCCTATAGTTCTTCTAAGGCCGGAGCCGATTTGCTGGTATTGGCATACTATAGAACTTATGGCTTGCCCGTGACCGTCAGCCGTTGCTCAAATAACTACGGACCCTATCACTTCCCGGAGAAGCTGATCCCACTTATGATCGCGAATGCGCTGGCAGACAAGCCTCTGCCTGTGTACGGCAAGGGCGAGAATGTTCGTGACTGGCTGTATGTCGAGGATCATTGTAAGGCTATTGACCTGATTATCCATAATGGTCGAGTCGGTGAGGTGTATAATGTCGGCGGTCATAACGAGATGGCTAATATCGATATCGTCAAGCTGATTTGCAAGGAATTAGGTAAGCCTGAAAGCCTGATCACCTTCGTTACTGACCGTAAGGGACATGATCTTAGATATGCGATCGATCCGACAAAGATACATAATGAATTAGGTTGGCTGCCGGAGACGAAGTTTGAGGACGGTATCAAAAAGACGATCCGGTGGTATCTTGACAACAAAGACTGGTGGGAAGAGATCATCAGCGGTGAGTATCAGAGCTATTATGATAATATGTATGGGAATAGGTAAATGAAAGTATTTGTCACAGGTGTCGGAGGACAGTTGGGTTATGATGTCACAAATGAATTGAGAAGGCGTGGGATTGACTGCGTTGGCTCTGACATCATAGAAAAGTCCGACGACCATTATGTACAACTGGATATTACTGACAAGGCTGCTGTAGAAATGGTGTTGACTAAGATCCATCCCGACGCTGTGATCCACTGTGCAGCGTGGACGGCGGTTGATGCTGCAGAGGACGAGGAGAACCGGGAAAAGGTATTTGCCATCAATTCCAGTGGTACAAAGAATCTCGCCGAGGCGTGCAAGAAGCTCGGTTTTAAGATGCTGTACATCAGCACCGATTATGTGTTCAACGGTCAGGGAGAGGAGCCGTGGCAGGCAGAGTGCAAGGACTACGCACCTCTGAACGTTTATGGTCAAAGCAAGCTGGACGGTGAACTTGCCGTAGCGGAAACGCTCGAGAGTTTCTTTATCGTAAGGATTGCGTGGGCATTCGGCTTGAACGGAAACAACTTTATCAAGACTATGGTCAATGTCGGCAAGAAGTACGATACCGTGCGTGTGGTCAATGACCAAATCGGTACGCCTACCTACACGTTTGATTTGGCACGGCTGTTGGTCGATATGATCGAGACAGATAAATACGGTTATTACCATGCGACTAACGAGGGCGGCTATATCAGTTGGTATGACTTTTGCTGTGAAATATACAGGCAGTATGGGTTGATGACAAAGGTCATACCCGTCACGACGGCTGAGTATGGGCTGAGTAAGGCGGCAAGACCGTTCAACAGCCGCTTGGATAAGAGCAAATTAACAGAGGCAGGCTTTACGCCGCTGCCGGATTGGCGCGACGCAGTGAAGCGATATTTGGAGGAAGCGAAGTTATAATGGGACAGATTAAGGTGACAAAAGCTCCGATCGAGGGGTTGTATATTATTGAGCCGACCGTGCATGGCGATAATCGCGGCTATTTTATGGAGACCTATAATCAGCGAGATATGGAAGAAGCCGGTTTGGACATGGTCTTCGTGCAGGATAACCAAAGCATGAGCTCGAAGGGTGTACTGCGTGGCCTGCATTTCCAGATCAATCACCCGCAGGGTAAGCTAGTGCGCGTCATCAAGGGCAGGGTGTTTGACGTAGCGGTGGATTACCGCAAGGACAGTCCGACCTATCTCCAGTGGTTTGGTGTGGAGCTGACAGAAGAGAACAAGAAGCAGTTTTATATCTCTCCCGGCTTTGCGCATGGATTTTTGGTGCTGTCTGATGTAGCGGAGTTTTGCTATAAATGCACAGATTTCTATCATCCGAATGATGAGGGCGGTCTGGCGTGGAACGATCCTAAGATAGGTATCGAGTGGCCGGAAGTTATCGGAGAGTATCAGGATTCTGCAAGCGCAGAGGGGTATTCTTTACCGGATGGAACACCGCTGAATATCAGCGAAAAAGATCAAAAGTGGATTGCTTTATAAATATAATTAAAAATGAGTATATGACTCCCTTTTGCGGATAATAACGCAAAGGGGAGTTTTTATGTACAATACAGACGGAACGATCATATTTGAAACACATCCTCGCGTTACGGCATTCGCTTCGGTAGTCGGCAAGAAAGAGGCGCAAGGGCCTTTGAGAGAGGATTTTGACAGGATAATATACGACAGCTATGTGGGCAAGAGCACCTTTGAACAGGGCGAAAGCGAGCTGACGCGAACCGCGATAGACATAGCTCTGAACAAAGGAGAGCTGAATGCAGAGGATATCGATCTTGCATTTTGCGGAGATCTGCTCAACCAGTGCGTAGCGTCCAGCTTTGCTGTGCGCGGCAGCGAGATACCGTATGTCGGGATCTACGGAGCATGCTCAACGATGGCGCTGGGGCTGATCATGAGCGCCCTGAGCGTAGAGTCAGGCGCGGCGCGCAGATCGCTTTGCGCCGCGTCGTCGCACTATTGCACCGCTGAGCGGCAGTATCGCTTTCCGCTGGAATACGGTTCTCAGCGGCCTCCGACAGCACAGTGGACCGTGACCGGAGCAGGAGCCTGTATTCTGGAGGAGAACAGCGATATGGCGGCTGAACGCAGGTCATCGCGAATCCGTCATAAAGAGCATTTGCAGAATAGAGATTATACTGCGGATGAGGAACGGGTGATATCCAATACGGATATGCCGTATATACGTGCCGCATGTCCCGGGATAATCAACGACATGGGCATAAAGGATCAGAACAATATGGGCGCCGCCATGGCACCTGCGGCGGCGGACACCATATGGCGGTATTTTGCGGCAACTAATACGGATGTATACGACTATGACGCTGTATTTACCGGGGATCTTGGCAGAGTAGGTTCACGCCTGTTGTACGATCTTATGTTGGACAAGGGCATAGATATCAGCACACGGCATAAGGATTGCGGTGTTATGATCTTCTCAGAAGAGCAGGATGTCCATGCCGGAGGTTCCGGCTGCGGCTGCTGCGCATCAGTGCTGTGCGGACATATCCTGAGAGCTATGTGTGACCGCAGATACCACAACATCCTGTTCATAGCGACGGGAGCTCTGCTGAGTCCGACGACTGTTATGCAGAAGCAGA
>Ga0310696_10001493_pt1 | contig 33686 bp, 21 predicted proteins | sample AusTroGonzalo_MG_4_FD_203885 | JGI IMG/M metagenome (GOLD analysis project Ga0310696, IMG submission 203885) | Bovine rumen microbial communities from tropical cattle in Woodstock, Queensland, Australia - Gonzalo_02 (v2) (version 2) | ecosystem: Host-associated > Mammals > Digestive system >... | reverse complement strand
ATATGAATTGAGAAAGGGCGTAGCCCCCTTAAACATCAAAAACATCGTCACAGGCGATAAACATATAAGAAATAATAGAAATTTAAATATTTTAATACTCAAAATTCGTGATTTACCATAGGAAGCTAAATCGATGAATTCACTCGAGTGAAGTTTTTGGGGGTATTACGTGAAATTACGACTACTGAACTTTCGCAAGTGAATATTCAGAACTTTATTTTTTGGCGATTATAAAGGTACTCATTTCCTGTGAGTTACACAAACTTCGAAGCCATTTTTATTCCTATTTTATGTTAAATTATGCAGGTGCGCCATCACTTGCGAAACTTTAGTGTTGTTATTATTGCATACAAACATCGAAGCAAGATTCCCTATAGTATATCACAAGTTTATAAGTTATCCAAACTTTAGAAGATATATTCAGAATCATCAGTCTGAGGAGCATCCGCTTCCATGAACATCACGAAATATACAGGCATATAAGTAATCTTACCGTCTTGATATACTTCACGCTCATTAGAAATGACAGTCGCAGCAAGCACATTGTACTCAGGAACCTTAAGGAGGTTATTGAGAGCACTATGTACCGTATAATCCTTACCCGACTTAACCTCTATTGGATGAGCACTCGTCATCTGGTGGTTGTCAACCAAATAGTCAACCTCACCCTGCTTGCGGTTATCGTAGTAGAAAAGCTTATGACCATGTGCACGCAGTTCCTGAGCAACGACACTTTCATAGACAGAGCCAAGATTGATACTGCAAATATCATCAAGCACAGGACGGATATTGTTTCGATAAAGCGCTCCTGTAAGTAAACCCACATCATTCAGATAGAGCTTCAGTAGATTCTTCTGTAGAGACTCGCTCAATGGAAAATGAGGATTGGATATAGCATTAACACCCAAAGATATGCCGGAAGAGATAAGATACTCGAACTCTTCCTTATACCGATCGAAACGATCGCCCTTTTTCCCACGTATGTCCTGAGCCACCACGCGTTTCTTCTTATTCTCCATCTGCGAGGGAATCATCTCATAGATACGGCGTATGAGCAGTTTCTTGTTATGTTCCATCTCATATTTAGAAGCGTCGCTGGCATAAAGACTACGGATGCTATCTTGTACCTCACGAACTTTCACTATATTGTGTGTATCAAGGTAAGTATTGACAGCATCGGGCAGTCCACCTACCAGAAGATAACGGCGGAATAAATCAAGTACATGGTTATGATGCTCCTCAGAAAGACTCTGTCGATTCTCATAAGCCTGTCGCAACATAGCAATAGCCTCTGTACCAAAGCCATTGGCAATCAAAAATTCTTCGAAATCGAGTTGGAACATTTCCTTTACAGTAATACTCCCTACAGGAATGGAGGTTGTATCTTGCAAGGTGATACCCAACAGACTACCACTGGCAATATAACGGTAGCGTTTATCCTCACGCAAAAACTTTAGCATTGTGAGGTATTGGGGATAATGCTGAACCTCGTCGAGAAACACCAAAGTATCATTACGATTGTTAAGTTTGTCGCCAGCGACCATGCTAAGGGTCAGATAGAAATCCTCCTTCTTATGGATATTCTTGAACAACTGTTCACCCTCATCGTCCTCCACAAAGTTGATTTCTACGAAATTGGTATACAGGCGTGTACCCACCTCGCGGATACTGAATGACTTACCTATCTGACGAGCTCCCTCCAGTATCAGGATCTTGTCATTATCAGACTTCAAATAGTCTTCGATGTATGATGTAATCTTTCTATACAGCATGACGTTTTTACACTTTTCAATAAGTTTTGATGGTTAAAAACTACACTTTTCAATGAGTTTTAACACCTAAAAACTACACTTTTCAATAATATTTCGTGCTGCAAAAATACACTTTTCAAATTAAACTACCAAACAAATCACAAAAAAAATGCGAAAAAGAGCCTGTTTTGCAGTCATTTTTCAGACTGTATACCTTCAAAATCTGGCCACACCAAGTTAATAAACAACAAAATTGTTAAATGTGGGTCTGTATTATGTTTAGATAAAGAAAATTTATTTTCTATAAATCAAAGAAAGAGTGTTAAAATCCAGAGTCTGTAAATAGAAAAATCAGTTGTTATGGTAATGCACTGATTAAAATAAAAAGGAAACTTTTTGTGAATACCTGGGGACATGTGATGAAGTGAGCGTCTCGCTCGAGTTGAATACCACTACCCAAGAGTATCTTATCTGTTTCCCTTTAGAGAAAAATGCCTTGGTAGGGGAAAACGGCGAGAAAGAAGCCATGGATACAAATCTTCCAGTCTTCCAATCTTCCAATTAAAAAAAAGGGGTATACAATTCCATTAATAATTATATAACTTATTAATATATAAATAGTTATATATAATATAAGAGAAGGATACACCTCTCAAAATATCAATTGGAAGACTGGAAGATTGGAAGATTCATTCATTAACGATTAGCTAAAAGGCAGTATATCAACAACTTGCGTAATTAATCTTTCTCGCTTATACGAAGAGTTATCCTCTAAAAGGCGCAAATCGTCTCATTTTTCCACCCTAAAAGCCATCAAAATCCATACAAAAATGGCATTTTTCGATGAGGAAACATGCGTTTGCAGCAAAAAATGGTTGACGAGAAGAATACACAACCATCTCCATTTTGCCAAGGAAAAAGCAGATTTATGGCAAAATTTTCTCTTATTCATCCCTATATAGCTGAAATCATCGATTGACCCGGGTGAATTCATGATTTGAGCTCAATCGATGAAATCACTCGAGTGAAGTTTTTGAGGGAATTATGTGAAATTATGACTCTATATTATGGTACAAGGAGAAACGTCGTTTCTCGATGAGCAACACGTCGTTTCTCTGGTAGAGATACGACGAAATGAAGAGCGTTCACATAAATGACCATAAATGTCTCATAAATATTTGTGGATAATTCTTGCGTCCCGTTCTTGCTCTGGCAAGCGAACAAGTTCGAGCGGGTGGCAAGCGGCAGAGCCGAGCGTGTGTTCATTTGTGAGCATTCGTGTAGCGTCGCAGACAAAAAATATCCATGAACAATTCAAGTAAACAAAAAAGTTAACAAAATTTCGGGCCTTAAAAATGGCCAGTTAACTAATTTAATCGTTTGAGTTAACTGAAATCATTAATCGAGTTAAATCAAATCATGATTTTAGTTAACTCAAAATTTTAGGGGTGTTTTTGGGGGATTTTAGGGATATTAAAAAATATCTTACAAGGCAACTTGATTACGGCAATTGTTCAGTCGCTCGTTCAGTATCTCAAACAGTTCTTCTGTTTTTATGTTTGTGCCTGTAGTCGTCAGATGTTCCTGGGCACCTGTAAGATTGGTATTAAATCTACGGGCGAGACGCCCCAGGAAACTGGCATCCTCCAGTTTCTGAATCTCGACATTAGGTTTGTAATGAACGGAAATAAACTTTTGTTTTCCAATTTCTACAATCTCAAAGGCCTCAACATCTGAAAAATTAGCTATAAACGCTTTTGAACCACGAACAATGAAACTCTTGTCCGTGATGGTGATATAGGCCTGACCGGTTATCCGCTCTCTGATCATCATAGAAGGTATGACAATGAGACCGAGTCCGAAGAATAGGATGCCTATAACTCCTACCACCTGCAAGAATATGGGATTCCAGCGACTTGATGACGGATGGGCTATCATCATGAAGGCCATAGCTACAAACGCGGCACAGACAAGGGTAAGGAGGAGCGTTCTCCAGACAGAAAGATAAATCTTGATTTCTTGCATGTTCTTATTTATTGTTTAATACGCCATCCACGCTGCCTGCCTCCAGCAGACGGCGTTCGGCTTCTTCATAGGAGATGCCAAGCGACTCCTGAATCATGCGCGTGCCGCGGTCTACGAGCTTGGCATTTGTGAGTTGCATCTTCACCATACGATTTCCCTCTACACGTCCCATACGTATCATCAACGTGGTGGAAATCATGTTGAGCACCATCTTTTGGGCTGTGCCGCTTTTCATGCGACTGGAGCCTGTGACGAACTCAGGGCCTACAATCGTCTCAATGGGAAAGGCAACAGCCGAGGCCAGGGGCGTTTCAGGGTTGCTGGTGATGCAACCAGTAAGCAGTCCGTGCAGACGGGCTTCACGAACGGCACCTATGACATAAGGCGTGGTGCCGGAAGCGGCAATACCTATCACGGCGTCGTCTGCTGTAGGTTGGAAAGACGCGAGGTCCTTCCAACCTTGTTCAGCAATATCTTCTGCGTTTTCTACGGCGTGGCGTAATGCCTTGTCGCCACCAGCAATGAGTCCAATCACCCAGTCTTCAGGCACACCAAAGGTAGGAGGCAGTTCGCTGGCATCGAGCACACCCAGTCGGCCGCTGGTGCCTGCGCCCACATAGAAGAGTCGGCCTCCGCGTTTCATCCTTGGCTCAATAGCTTCCACCAAAGCCTGAATCTGTGGCATAGCCTTGCGTACGGCCTCTGCCACCAGCATATCCTCTTCGTTGATATGTTGGAGCAACTCAGCTACCGACATCTGTTCCAGGTGATCGTAGCGTGAAGGCTGTTCGGTGATTTTATTCTCTGTCTTCATTGCTGATATGAAATAGTTATCTCAGGTATATCTTTCCGTTGCTCACATAGGCACCCTTGGACGGCTTCTTGCTGAGACGGCGTCCCTGCAGGTCGTAGATGGGTGCTGACTGACGGGTGATGGGTGATAGCGTGATGCCAGAAGCATCGGCAGCACCTGTAATCTCTACATCGTCAATCTGCCACCAATACTGCAGGCCCTCGTTGTTGGTGTCGTAGCAATGGAAACGAATCTTCATGGTCTCTGATTGATAGGGCGTCAGGTCGAGCACAATCTTCTGATAGCCAGCGGCTGGTGTAACGGTCTTTCCTTCTGCATCGCGAGGATAATCGCCCAGCACATTAAAGAGCGAGGTCCATGAGTTGCCATTGTCGCTGCTCACCTCAACAAGATAGAGGGGGGGCTGCTTAGGCGTGGCGTTGCCACCATTGGTATGTGAATAGAATGTCAGCAGCGTACCATTGGCAAAGGTGGGAGAGGTGAGCTTGGCATTCTGATGGATCTCCTCAGAGAAGGTCTCGAGCATAGACATGGCGTGCGTACCGCTATTCACCATCTTCTTGGCCTTTCCATTGGTAGTACCCTCCGTATATTGCCATCCCTTGCCGCTCTCGCCCTCGTTCTCGATAACCCAGCCGAGAGGGTTCTGCGTGTTCTCGAAATTATCAGAGAGAATCACGTTGCCCGTCAGCTGTTCCTGGGCAATGGTGAACGACTTGTTAAGAGCGGCGTCGCTGTTGCTGGTCACAGTCAGCGTAGCCTCGCGAGTGGCACCCGTGGTGTTGTCGCTATTGGCGGTGAGGCTCACAGTAGTGGTGCCAGCATTACCAGATACAGGCGTCACGGTGAGCCATGCAGGCACGCCAGTAATGGTCCATTCATCGTCAGAGGCGATGGTGAGGCTGGCAGCAGCATTAGCCTGTCCTTTCAGGGTGAACGACTCCTGAGAGAGAATCAACTGCTTGTTGCTCTCAAGAAGGTCGAAAGAGATGGTCTCGCCACAGGTTGACACGTTGGCAATGGCGAAATTAGCCTTGGTACCATCGCTATAGAAAGGCTGCAGGGTAGCGGCGCCTCCGATGCCTGTGCGACCGCTCTCGGCACTCAGCGTAGCCTGAGAGATGGTGCCATCGGCCGTTGTGGTGCCACCAGGACGGAAGATATACTGCTCGTCCAGACGGGTGGTGCCGTTGTAGTTGACATTACCACCAGTATAGGCAGGATTGATGCGATAAACGAGCAGACCCTCGTCAGGCAGGTTGCTGTCGAAGCCCGCCTTGCGACGATATTCCAGGACGAAGTATTCGTCACGTCCTACGGGGTGAATCTTATAGGCGATATTGTCCTTTGTGTCGCTCTCTACAGGATGAAGCGTATAGGTGCCGTGAGCCTTGATCTCAGGAATCTCGTCAATCCACTTGCAATAGCGCCACTTGGTATAGACCGTCATCTGCTGGGCCTGCATCTGGTTGTCACTCATCAGGTCCCATACGCCAACGGGGTTCAACTTATCGTTGACATGATAGAGGTCGTAGGTGCCCAGCGAGTGAGACATCTCATGGCAGAGTGTTCCCGTATTGAGCTTCAGTGGGTTGAACTGTGAGCCATAGCCATTGGCATAGTCGAACACCATGAGATAGCTGGTCATCTTCTTACCCTTGATGCGTACAGCCTTGTCGTCAGGCAGTGCCAGGTCAGAACGGTGAGGCCACAGCAGGTGCTTGTTGCCAATCTCTGAACCATTGCTCAATACGATGGTGAGGTTGTCCACGATGCCATCGTTATTATGGTCTATCATCACAGCGTCATCAAGGGCGTTGTTCAGTTTGTTGCAAATCTCTGTGACAAGCGTCAGCTCACGATTGGCTTTCTCTGTGTCGTCCTCATAGCCATCGGGTGCTACGCTTGACTTCTGTTGATAATAGGTACGCGTATGGGCTACCTGCATAGACACGATGTTCTCGCCCTGCTGAACAGGGTAGAACGTGCTGCGCCATGACAGTTGGCCATAGCTGGCCACGCGGAAATAGTTGAATACGGAATTGGCTCCACTCGTCTCGTCATTGAACAGTTGCTGATAGGTGGCTACGCTCTGATCGAAGGCGCGACGCTCAGTCTCTGTGTTCACCTCATCTTCATCGGCAAAGCGCACAAAACACACCAGGTTCTGCAAATCACCTGTGTTCTTGTCGAAGGCCTGCGTCGTTGTGGGAACCAAGAGTAGAAGGATGGCCGTAATGACCTGAAAAAATCTTTTTATCATGTTGTATTTAATCATAGTTTCTCTTTCGGCATGCAAAGGTATAGCTTTTTTTGAACATCTTGATTATTCGTGGTCAGTTTTTTTAATAAAAATATAATAATTATTATTTTTTATGTGGCTATTTCATGCATTTTTATTACTTTTGCAGCCATTATGAAAAATAACTGTTACAAAAACACTATTATGAAGCAAAAACTATTACTTATGTTTACTTTGCTCTCCGTTTTCGTTGGAGGGACAAAGGCGCAGGAGCCTGTAATTACGCTGTCAGCTCCTGCCGTAGAGCGTACTATCACCATTGGCTTGAATGCAGCCGGTAAGGTACAGATTGATTGGGGTAACGGCGAGAAGGTTGAACAGGAAGCTGCAGGTGCCTACGATGGTTGGGACAATGGGCTGGAGTTCACTGGCACACCTTCTGGTGAGGTAAAAATCTATGCTGAGGGCATCAAATACTTTCAGGCATTTACTAAGTATGCTGAAGGTGCAGATGTTATCACAGACGGTATCACCGCTATCGACCTGAGCAAGGCTACAACCATTACGGAGCTCGACCTGCATCAGAACAACCTGGCAACTGTTGACCTCTCTAAGTTGACAGATCTGACCACCCTCACAATTGGTGTGAACAATTTCGAGACAATTGATCTCAGCGCCAACACTGAACTGACAAAACTTGATATCAGCGATGGTAAGAATAAAGGTGTTCTGGCGTCTATCGACCTTAGTGCAAACACCAAACTTACAAGTATTGTTTTAAGTGGTAATAAACTGACCTCTCTGGATTTGACTCACAATCCATTGGCAAAGACTATCACGGTGTTGAATAACCAGCTGACCAGTGTGACCTTTGGTGAGAATACAACATCAAAACACACAATTAATCTTGGTGGCAACAAGTTGACATCATTGGATTTGACTCAGTTCACTACTTTTGATGGTATGTATCTGCGTGTTCGTGACAACGAACTTTCAGAGATTAAACTTCCTGGAAAGATTAAGCAATTGTGGGCTGATGGTAATAGTTTTACTATGGCACAGCTTTATGAACTGAAGGCTCTGGCTGGAACCCTGACTTTTACTACCACTTTCACCAAGCCTCAGGCACAGGCTCCTTATGCTATAGCAGAGAAGATGGAGATTGGTGCTTCTGTTGATCTCTCATCTCAGGCTAAGCTGGGTGAGACTGCAACTAAGTTTGCGTGGATTAACAAGCAGGATACATTGAAGGCCGAGACTGACTATACCGTAGAGAACGGTGTGTTCACCTTCCTGACTGCTCAGGATTCTCTCTATTGCGAGATGACAAACGCAGAGCTTCCTAATTTGAAATATCACACAACTGCTACACAGGTAGAGGCTCCAAAGGTACTGCCTCTGGCTGTTACATTTACTGCTGGTGCTGTAGAGCGTACTGTAACTGTTGGTTTGAATGCAGCCGGCAAGGTACAGGTAGATTGGGGTAACGGCGAGAAGGTTGAACAGGAAGCTGCAGGTGCCTATGACGGTTGGGACAATGCGCTGGAATTCACAGGCACACCTTCTGGCGAGGTGAAGATCTATGGCGAGGGTATCAGTTACTTGCAGAGCTTCACCAAGATGGTTGATGGAAAGGTTGAGAATGGTATCACTGCTATTGACCTGAGCAAGGCTACAACCATTACTGAGCTCGACCTGCATCAGAATAACCTGACAGCTCTGGATCTCTCTAAGCTTACTGCTCTTGATAAACTGACAATTGGCGTAAACAATTTCGAGACAATTGACCTCAGCGCCAACACTGAACTGACATCTTTTGATGCAACCTGCTCCGCAGATGGTAATCTTACATCGCTCGACCTGTCGAAGAATACTAAGTTGGGTACACTCAAGGCTAACAACAATAAGATTCAGACTATCGATCTCTCAAAGAACCTGTCTCTGAAGACCGTCTACCTCTTGGGTAATGGTCTGACTGCAGTTAACTTTGGTGAGAACACCACTGCCAAGATCTATATCTCGCTGAACAATAATAAGCTGGAGACACTTGATGTGACAGCACTTACAGGTTTGTCTACTGGCTCTTTGCTTCTCTTGAATAACAACCTGACCGAGGTGAAGCTGCCTACAGCAGTAAAGACTTTGAATGTTACAGGCAACAAGTTCACACTGGCTTCTCTCTATGCATTGACCAATAGTTCTACAATCACTTCGCTTACCGCTGCTTCTATGCAGGATATGGTTATCGCTGACGCTATCAACGAGAGCATCGACCTCTCTGCACAGGCTACTCTGGGCACGAAGGCTTCTACAATCAAGTGGTTCCTGAAGGATGGTACAGAACTGGCAGAGGGTACTGACTATACCGTAGAGAATGGTGTCTATACCTTTATCAAGGAGCAGGCTGACTCTGTCTATGCTACCTTGCTGAATACGGAAGCTCTGCCCAAGTTGACTACTGCTATCAAGACAACGTTGGCAAAGGTTACGCCTGTTGTCGCAAATGGTATCAACACCGTAGCAACAGGTCGTAAGACAGGTGTGGTATATAACCTGAAGGGACAGCGCATCGCCGCTCCTCGCAAGGGATTGTACATCATGGATGGTAAACTGATGAGAAAATAATCTTTCAGGTAGCTGAATACAAAATGCCCTGGCAGTCTCGATGACGCCAGGGCATTTCTGTTTATATCTATTAAAGATGTGTTGCTTACTTAATCACCTTTTTACCTGCAATGATGTTGATACCCTTGACAGGTGAAGTCATACGCTGACCAGCCAGATTGTAGTAGGCGTTGCGCTCCTGCTTGTTTGTAATAGTCTCCTGAATACCTACAGTCTCCTGTTTAGGAGTAGTGATGCGGATAGCGTGAACGTAGATAGCGTACTTGTGGCAGTTCTGCAATGCGAAGTAAACAGGGCTCTCGCTCTTGAAGGTTATATCATTGTTGAAACCATTGTTCAATGACTCAACGCCTTCCCACTTCCACTGTCCTGCGCCATGAAGTGAACCAAGCACAGATGCTTTGGCATAGATAGACTTCGTGTCGCCAGTCCAGGGATTCTCACCAGTACTGTTATCATTATCGATACCATTAGTGGACGAAAGCATCAAGGTACGTCCCAACATACGTGCTTCGGAAGAAAGCATCAGGTCGATGGTAGCGCATGAAGGCAGATTGAGCACCAGACAACCACCATTCGTAGCCATCATGGCACTGGCAGGAGCAAGTACGATAGCGCCCTTGATGCACTCGTCCTTGTTGACACCCTCGTCAAGAATCGTATAGCCTTGGGTATCTACACCGTATGCCTCGGGATCAGCATAGGTCTCTGTGTAGTCAGGGTTGATATTGGCAAAAGCCAGCTGAATAACCTTGCCATTGGGGTCAACGGTGTAAGCATCTTCGTTGATCTTACCAACATATCTGTCAATTTTTGCCTGTGTGTTCAGCCAAAGCCAACCGTCTGCATCGCAATCGGTAGGACTGAACAGGTTGTAAGTGGTTTGTGCGCTGGCACTCATGGTTGCAACGGCCAGCATTGCAAGTGTAACAATCTTTTTCATAATCCTTTTTTTTATTATCCTTTTTTGTTATTATTGAAAATTTCAAATATTAAATCTCGTTCCAGTCAGGGTTCTGGTCGAACTGCTGATACTTGACCTCGCTCCAGGGGATAGGCAGGTAGTACTGCTTGAGCTGGAAGATGTAGTTGGCACTGGCACGGCGGTCGATGTTGCTGACCTGATATTTCGTGGTGCCGTTGGTCACGGTGATGGTGATCTTCTTCAACGGGTTGGTAGAGCCATTGCGCTTCTGATAGACGGTGCCCAGACGGAACATATCCCAGTAGGTGCTCTCCTCGAATGCCAGTTCCACACGACGTTCATTGAGAATCTGGTCGATAGTGATTGTGGGCAGGGCATCCATGTGGACACGCTGGCGGATATCGTTGACCTGCGCACGTGCTTCCTCTGTATAGCCCAGGTTGAACAGCACCTCGGCATAGTCGAGCTTTGCCTCTGCCAGTCGCCAGATGATATAGTTCTGCTTAGAGGCATAGGTATCGTTATTGTCGATAGTCTGTGTCTCGTCAACGAACTTACCCATATAATAGCCTGTAAGGGTGTAGCCGGCTGTGGTAGATGTACCATAGGGCTGGAGGTCGGTTCCTGCTACACCGTCGGTGGTGTGCATGTTGAGCGTCTGACCTTTATATACCGATCCGTCATAGAGGATGTTGGCATAGAAACGGTAGTCCAGGTTGTCGTAGGGATGGTTGGCATCGTAGGCAGCACCATCGCGCATGCCGTATTCCAGCACATGGTTATGTGTGGGGGTATAGGCACAATAGGTACCTGTGAGTGATGGGGGAGCGGCATAGCGGTCCAGACGGTGTCCAAACTTGTTGGCATAGTCGCCGTCATCAGAATGCTGCACCTCCAGGATGCTCTCCTGACTATTCTTGGTGAGGAATATCTGACGGTACTCGTTCTTGATGCCATCTTGTGTGGTGGCTGCAATTGGAATCAGCTCGTAGGCATTGAGCGCAAAGAGGTCTTCGTAGGCTGCCTTGGCTTTCTCAAGCATGTTCTGACGCTGGTTGTCCGTAAAGCCTAGGTATGACTTTGAATTGTCCTGATAAACCTCGCTGGCTGCCCAGAGATAGGCCTTTGCCTTGAGCATGAGGGCGGCACCACGCGTCACGCGGCCTGTCTCGGCACTGGTTTGGGTGACAGGGAGGATGCGTGCTGCCTCGTCGGCCTCCTTCACAATGAAATCAAGCATCTCCGTATAGCTGGCACGAGGTGTACGCTCCGCATTCTTCAGGGGATCGATGGTGTGGTCGATGAGGGGCACACCACCAAAACTGCGCCACAGCATATAATAATAGTATGCGCGGAAGAAATGGGCCTCGCCATTGATGCGCTCACGCATGGTGGCATCGCTGATGCGGTCGCTATTCTCAAAGAAGGCGTTGATATACTGTATTTGTGTGTAGTCGTTTGTCCACAGATTCTCAGCATAGTCGGTCAGCGTTTTCTCGTTGCCTTTGAGCATATCGCTATAGCCTGAGTTGAGCCAGTCTTTCTTGCTGATGGTAATCTGGTCACCAAGCCAGGGAAGGAAATAGCGCGACATAGAGCCGAATCCTGACGAGGTGAAGATGAAGTGGTTGAAACCGTTGTTCATATTGCGGTACCACGTGTTTACATATTCATCGAGCAGCATGGAGTTAGTCCAGACATCCTTTTCTGAAATCTGGTTCATGGGCGCGTCGTCAAACAGACTGTTACAGCCGGTAACAGACAGCGAGAGCAGGGCACCTATGATATAAGTATATAGTTTCTTCATCGTTATTTCTGTTTATGTGTTTAGAAACCTAAGTTCAGCGTGAGTCCATAACTGCGCTGTATGGGATAGCCTCTGCTGGTCTGCTCAGGATCCATATCGGTCAGGTCGGTCAGCGTGAAGAGGTTGCTTCCCTGAAGGGCAATGCTTGCCGATGTGAGGTGGACCTTTTTGATCAGCGCCTGGGGGAACTGGTAACCGATGTTGAGCATCTTGAGACGCAGGAAATTACAGTTCTTTACCCAGAAGGTAGACTCCTTGCGGTTGTTGTCGCTGCTGGTTGCAAACTTGACACGGGGATATGCTGCATTGGGATTCTCCGGCGTCCATGAGTCCGTGAGGTGATATCTCTGGAAACGCTGCAGGGTTCCGTTGTCCAGTGAGTAGTATTCCTTGATATTCTTCTTGTAGCCAGTCTCGCCCTGGAACATGGCATTGATGAAGAATCCTTTGTAGGAAGCACCCAGTCGTACGGCAATATCCATATCAGGATATGATGAGTTCTTCACATAGATCATATCATTGACATCAATCTTGTGGTCGTTGTTCTGGTCCACATACTTGATATCGCCAGGAGCAATAGAGGTGTTGCCCTGTCCGTCCTGGTCGGCCCAGCCGTCAATCTCTTCCTGACTCTGGAAGAGTCCGCAGGCTTCATACATCGTCCACACCATGCTTGGCATGCCTTTACGGCGCAGGTTGGCATTCTGTGCACTCTCGTCACCGAAGTCCAGATACTCGTCGTCGGTCTTCGACAGTACCACGCCGACATTATACTTGAACTTGCCGATCGTGTTGCGGTGGTTGATGCTGAGATCCCATCCCCATGCCTTCAGCTCAGAGAAGTTCAGGTTGGGCACATTACCGCTGACACCGATTGAGGGCGGATAGAGATAGTCGGGTGCTGCTGTGATCTTATCAGTCTCATAACGCCAGAAATACTCGGCAGAGATACCGATGCGACCACCCCAGAAACCAAGGTCGAGGGCCAGGTTATAGTCGTGGGTCTTACCCCATGTGAGGTCGGCATTGGGATTGCCGTTCATCTGGATACCAGGACGGTAGTTGCCGCCAATGGTATAGCCGGAGCGTGGCACCTCCATATAGGTCTTCAGGTAGCTATAGGCTGCTGCCACGCCATCGTTGCCTAACCATCCGGTAGAGGCTCTCAGCTTGGCGTTGGTGAGCACCGACTGGTTCCAGTGACGGAAGAAAGGTTCGTTGCTGATAACCCATGCACCTGAGATGGAAGGGAAGAATCCCCATCGTTTTGAAGGGGCGAAATTGTTAGAGCCGTCAACACGGAAGCTGAACTCCACGAAATAGCGGTTGTCATAGCCGTATTTTGCACGTCCGATGAGTGACGCACGCTGGTTCTTACTCTCATTGCCGGTAAGCGTCTTGTCGCCAAGGGCTGTACCCATTGTCTCAGGATAGATACCCTTGTCCTGATTGGTACCTTCCATATAGAGCGTATGTGTGCGCTGGTAGTTGGCCACCAGTGTTCCCTCCACGTCATGCTTGGCGTTGAAGGTCCTGTTGTAGTTCAGGCCAACCTCGTAAATCTGACTATCGAAGAACTGGTCGTACTGGCTCAGAGAGACCTTGGCTGTGGGATATACCGTGTTGGGATCAGGACTGTAGCTGTCTGTCGTGGCGTCATAGGTATATAATGTCACAGGCTTGCTGAAGGTCTTGCGTACCTGACTGTTATCGTCGAAAGTACCTCTTGCATAGGCGTTCAGGCCTTTCACCCAGGGTATTTCCCAGTTAAGGGTGGCTGTGATAGCCTGCATCTTGAAGTTGTCCTGTCTGTAGCCGCCCAGTCCCAGGATATTGATAAGTGGGTTACTGCCGTCGGCACTGGCCAGTTCGCCATTGGTGAAACGGAGCACCTGAACAGGCGAGAAGCTGTAGGCTGCATCGACAGTGGTATAGCTGGAATTCTTGGCATTGGTGCGTGAACCATTGAAATCGAGCGAGAGAACCAGTCCCTTGGCAAGCGTGGCATCCAGTTTCGCCATGTAGTTCAGTCGCTGACGGCCCACACCACTATAGATACCCTTGGTGTCGGCATAGCCAAATGACATATAGTACTTCACGGCATCGCTGCCACCAGAGGCTGATAGGCTATGGGTGGTTGACCAACCTGTCTTGTCGAGGTAGTCGAGCATATTCTCGTCACCATAGACATTGGGATTGCTGTGTGTGCGGATCTCTTCGAGCTGGGCATCCGTATAGGGTGTCAGCGTAGAGCCGCTATTCTCGATAGCCTGGTTGCGCAACTTGGCAAACTCATAGGCATTCAGGAAGTCGGGCAGGTGAGTGGCTTCCTGCAGGTTGAACTGTCCGCGATAGTTCAGGTGCAACTTCTGCTTGCCGCTTGCCCTCTTGGTCTGCACGAGGATGACACCATTGGCAGCACGGGCACCATAGACAGCTGCAGCTGCAGCGTCCTTCAGTACGGTGACACTCTCGATGTCATCGGGGTTAAGGTCGCTCAGACGCATCTCACCATCGCTGGTGTTTGTACCGAAGCGGGGCACACCATCGATAACCAGCAGCGGGTTACTGTTGATACCACGTACATGGAGGTCTGCCTCACGAGCCGAACTGGGGTCGCCTGTTGACTGCATCACCTGCAACCCGGCTACCTGACCTACCAATGCCTGGTCGAGATTGGTGGTCGGCATCATCAGCAGGTCCTCTGCCTTGATGGTCTCTACAGATCCTGTGAGGGCGGCTTTCTTCTGCAAGCCATAGCCCACAACAACTACTTCATCAAGATTCTGAGCATCGTCTTCCATCTTGATGCTTACCTGGGTCTGTCCTTCGCCAAGAGTCAGCTGTTTGGTCTTGTAGCCGATAAAGGAGACCACCAAGGTGCGCGTCTGCTCACTGGGAGCAATAGAAAAAGTTCCGTCAATGGCAGTGGTGGTAGCTACTTTCGTTTCTTTCCACCTTACCTGTGCGCCTATGACGGGCTCATTGCCGCCATCGACTACCTTACCCGTCACTTTCTGTTGTGCAAACAGTGAGGTGACTGAAAAGGTCAGGAACGCTAATAAAAATAGAATGCGTTTCAACTTTATTTATTCTTTAGTTTCTCAATTTGCAGTATCTGATAGTCGTAGAAGTCGCGCGTACTTCCTGTTGACTGGTTGCGATAGACGCGGTACTTCTGCAGTACACGGTTCAGGCGTCCGGTCATGATGGCACCCAGCTGACTGGCAGAGAGTGATGCTGTGCCCAGGTTAATACGTACAAAGCTGTTGTCGCCTGCCATGCTGCACCAATGGTCCTCTTCCTGCATGGGTTCATCGGCAAATGAAGATGATGAAGAGCTTGTCTTTGCTTTCAGGCCGGAGTTGTTCATCATCAGTGTGATGGCACTTCCCTGCAGGTCCTGTTCTGCCTGTGAGAGTTTTCCGCCCTGAGGCGCCTTGAAGAGCTCGTTAGTCAGGTCGTCCAGGTAGTCGTCCAACTTATAGCATTCTGCGGCGTTGGTCTCGCCTCCCTCTTTAATGCGATAGAGGGCTGGTGAGCTGAACAGGGAGTTGACAATCGTGGTTCTCAGCTTGTCGTTGACATTCATGTCGAGTTCCAGCTTTGATATAATCGACGAGGGGGTCAGCCAGTTATTATAGGTGCGTGCCTGACTGAGCAGCCATTTCATGGCCTGCTTCTGCTTGGCCTTGCCAATATAGTGCTTGCCGGTGGCCTTACCGTCGCCTTGTCTGATTTCCTCGAAACGGATACCTCCGATATAGGGGATGACGTGACGGATATAGCGTGTGTACTGGGTGGTCACCTGACGATAGACTTTCTCTGTCTCGTCATAGCGCTCACCTTTCTCCATAGTCCAGTTGAGCAGGTTCTTCATGAGCACCTTCAGGTTGGCGATACCCAGGTCGCTGGCCTTGATGTGGTCATCACCCAGGTCTTCTGTCTGGTCTGTGGGGTCGATGGTTGCAATCACCTGCTGGGCACCAAACTCATACATGGGGTCGCCAGCGTGTTCCTGAATCCATGCTTCAAGGGTAGGCTTCTCATCCTCGGGCTTCTGAATGTTGGGAAGCAGCTGATAGCCCCAGTGGATGGCATGAATATCATAGACACCGAGGTCGGGAGGCGTGAGCTTGACGCCACGCTCCAAATCGCCAGGCTGTGCCACGTAGTTGTTGCGGGCATAGTCCATGATACTTGGGGTGGTACCGTATTTCTGTGTGAATGAAGGGCTGCGCAGTGAGTCAACGGGGAACGAATAGCTGGCGCCCATGTTGTGCATCAGTCCAAGGGTGTGGCCAACCTCATGAGAGGCGGCATATTTCATGGACTCCTTCATCAACTCGTCGTCAAAGGTGACTGTTCTCACGCGCTTGTCGACTGTACCTGTCTGCACAAAACGCCAGTTGTGAAGCAATGATACGATATTGTGATACCAGATGACGTCAGCAGCCAGGATCTCGCCCGTGCGTGGGTCTGTGTAGCTGGGACCCATGGCGTTGGCTGTTGATGTGGCGGCATACTTGAAACAGTTGTAGCGCATATCGTCCGGGTCGAAATTGGGATCGTTCTTGGGGTAGTCCTTGGCAAGGATGGCATTCTTGAAACCTGCTTTCTCGAAAGCACGGTTCCACTCCATGATACCTTCCTTAATTGTAGAACGCCATTTCTCTGGGAATGCAGAGTCTACATAAAATACAATGGGGCGGGCAGGTTCTACCAACTCTCCACGGAAATAGCGGTCGCGGTCTTCTTTGCGTGGCTCCAGACGCCAACGGTGAATATAGGTCTGGTCTTCAATACGGTCTTTATCGGTAGAATAAATGTATTGATCGCTATAGAAATAGCCTACACGATTGTCCTGCAGACGACGTGGCATGGGATCTTCTGGCAGAACAAACAGCGAACGGTGCATCATCAGCGTGTAGGGCTTCTGAATGGCACCTGTGGTGTTGTATGTCAGCATGCTCTTTATCTCGATGTTCTTCTCGAAGGCCTTTACCTCGCTGATTCCTGATGCCTCAGAAACAAACGTGCCTTTCAGGCCATTGTCGCTACCCAGCAGCTTGCTGACGGGATTTGACTCTTTGATAGGACTGATACATTTCTCGTTGGCGCCAAAGAATGAAGTGACATCAATGACTACGTTGTTTCCGTTGGTAGCCGTAATCTTGAATGCCTTCAGGATGGGATGCAGGAAATTCTTCTTGAACGAAGAGGCCATGGGGTCTCCCTCTACAACCATATCCATATACTGCATCTTGTGCAGATAGACGTTGCGCTCATCCTTCGTGAAGCAGATAAGTATAGGTGAGGTTGACATCTGACCTGCTACATAGTCTTGTGTGTCGCTCGTTGCTGCCACACGACTGGACAACATGTAGGTGCGCTGGAAGGCAGAGTCGGGCATCTCAAACAGCAGCTTGCCTTCTTTTGATTTGTATATCACATTGAACAGGCCCTGCATGGTCTTGCCGCCCTGTGTTGCCTTTTTATAGTCGGCATTCACAGAGTCTTTCTGTAAAACGGCAGCAAGTGCCGGGGCCTTCTTTTTCTTCTTTGCCATTGCATTCTGTGTTGATAATCCTGAAAAGAGAATGCTGGCAAACATAATACAAAGATAGTAATTCTTCATTATAATATTAAATTTAATCTTTTTTCGGGGTGCAAAGTTACAAATAATCGAAGAAAATGCAAAATTTATTAATATTCTTTACTGATTTATATCTTTGCAAGTGAATAAAAAAAAGCAAAATGTTCAATTTTGCTTTGGGAGGAAGTGGATATGATTTAGTTTTCTTTCCAGAACGCACGGGTGAAGAGTACCAGTACGGCGACAATCTCCAGACGACCAACTAGCATGAGGAATGAACAAAGCCATTTGATGCCATCGGAGAGGTCGGCCCATGACATCTGCGGGCCCATGTTGGTATCAAGGCCTGCGCCTACGTTGCTGATGAGGCTCAAGGCGATGGTAAAGGAGTTGGTGATATCTATACCCGAGACAATCATGATGGTGGCTACCAGCAGTAAGGCAAGGATATAGAGGGTGAAAAAGGCCAGAAGCGTGGTAAGACGGTTCTGGGGTATACTCTGTCCTGACAGCTTGACTGGGAGTACGGCATTAGGATGCAGGATATGGCGGAACTCGTTACGCAGGACTTTCAGAAGCATCAGTACGCGGATACTCTTGAATCCACCCGTTGTACTGCCTGAACAGGCACCCATAAACATCAATACCATGAGGATAATCCATGTGAGATGAGGCCATGCACCTGCATCGGTATTGCTCAGGCCGGTGGTGGTGATGAATGACACGACCTGGAACAGGGCCGAACGGAATGCTTCCTCGAAATCGTAGTCTAAGCGGGTGAGCAACAGATACATGATGAGTGCCGTAGCAATGAGTATGGTGATGATATACATCTTGAACTCTGAGTTACGGAACAGGCTGCCCATCTTCCACTTAATCAGTCCCATATATAATAAGGTGAAATTGATACCCGCCAGGAACTGGAACAGAATGGCCAGGTACTCGATGAGGGGCGATGCCAGGAAGATGGTGCCGTTATGGGTTGAGAAACCGCCTGTGGCAGTTGTTGACATGGAGTAGTTGGTAGCATCAAACCAATCCATGCCTGCCAACCAGAATGACAGGGCGCAGAGGATGGTGAGCAATACGTAGATGCTCCATATCCATTTGGCGGTCGTCGACAGGCGCGGGTGCATCTTTGAGCGCATCGGTCCTGTGGCTTCTGCAGCAAACACTTTGACGCTACCGCCTACCAGCTGGGGTAACAGGGCTACGGTGAAGAACACGATTCCCAAACCTCCTATCCATTGCATCAATGAACGCCAGAAGAGCAGGCCGTGAGGCAGTGACTCTACATCGTCAATGACTGTAGCGCCAGTCGTTGTAAAACCTGACATGGTCTCAAAATAGGCATCGGTGATGCTGGACATGGAGCCATGGATCAGGAAGGGGAACATGCCAAAGAACGAGAATACGACCCAGGTAAGGGTTACCACCACATACGCATCGCGACGATTCAGGGCGTTCTCTGCCTCATGTCCGAAGAACAGGAAGATAAACGCACCTCCAAACGTCAGTATCGTAGATGCCATAAAAGCCAGTTCGTCGTCTTCATGAAATGAAAAAGCCATAGCCAGACAGCAGGCCATGAAAAAGGCTTCAATGAAGAGCAACGAGCCCAGGATCTTTGATATGATGCGGAAGTTGATCAATTTGAACTTTTTTCGTTATGACGTTACTCGAATTAACAACTTTACCAGAGGAGGGACTTCTTGAAGTATTTCTCTGCTTTGTCGAGTTGATGTTTATGGCAGAACACCATGACAGAATCGCCTGGCGTTATCTGTGTGTTACCATTCACGAGGATTCCCTTGCCGTCGCGCACCAGACCACCAATGGTGATGCCAAATGGCAGTCCAAGGTCTTTTACTGGCTTTCTTGTCACCTTCGAATCCTCGGCTGCTACAAATTCGGCTACGTCGGCCTCAACCATCATCAGCGAACGCATGTTCCTGACGTCGGCTTTCATCATCATCTGGAAGATATGGCTTGCGGCTACGGTCTTCTTATTGATAATCGTGCCGATGTCAAGTCCTTCCGCCATGCTGACGTAATCCAGGTTCTCGACCATGGCAACCGTCTTGCGTACACCCAGTTTCTTGGCTGTCAGACATGCCAGGATATTGGTCTCGGCATTACCCGTCAGGGCTACAAATGCCTGTGTATGCCTGATACCTTCCTCGTTAAGCAGACCCAGGTCGCGTCCGTCACCATGAATCACCATGGCATCATTGGAAGCAAGCAACTGGTTCAGTCGTTCACAACGGGCTGCGTCAATCTCGATGATCTTGGCGTTCATGTAATCGGGCATGGTGAGTGCTGCCCTGACAGCCGTCTTTCCGCCGCCCATGATGATGACGTTGTGCACGTCCTCGTAGTGTTCCTTGCCTACAATCTTCCGGATATAGGGAATATACTCGCTGGTGGTCATGAAATAAGCCAGGTCATGAAGCTGTAATTCATCCATACCACCAGGGATAATCGTGTCGTTATTGCGCTTGATGGCTACAATATGGTAAGGGTCGTCAGGACCGCAGAGGTCTTTCAGCGGCTGGTTGAGAATCTCGCATCCCTCGCGCAACTTGATGCCCAGCAGCACCAATGCACCGTCGTGCACATCCCAGCGCTGGCGAACCCACGACAGTTTCAGACCGTTGATGATGTCGGTGGCAGCCAGAACCTCCGGATATACAAGTGAGTCGATACCTAAATCATGAAAGAAAGGCAGATTCTGCGGCGACAGGTATTCGTAGTTGTCAATACGCGCAACCGTCTTCTTGGCACCTAAGGCATGAGCCAGTGTGCAGGCCGTGATATTACGGCTTTCATAGCGGGTTACGCCTACAAAGAGGTCTGCGCTGCCTACACCGGCATCTTTCAATGTCTTGATGCTGGTTGGTGAGGCGTTGACGGCCATGATGTCGTAGTTCGAGTCCATGCCGCCCAGACGATCCTCGTCGTCATCGATGAGTACACAGTCGTGATGCTCTGTAGAGAGCAACTTCGATAAATGTGTTCCTACGGCACCAGCGCCGGCAATGACTACTTTCATGATTTGAGGGTTTAGGTTTGTGAATTGAGTATTGCTTTCTTGATACTCTCATTATCGAGTCCAACAATCTCTCGCAGTTGGTCGATGGTGCCGTGTTCCACGAATTGGTCAGGCAGTCCCATGCGAGTAACTTTGACGTCGTAGTCGTGGTCGCTCATCCATTCCAGTACGGCAGAGCCCAGTCCGCCTTTGCGTACACCGTTCTCCACGGTGACGATACGACGGAATTTCTTTCCCACTTCGTGTAGGATATCCTCGTCAAGTGGCTTCAGGAAGCGCATGTCGTAATGGGCAACGGAGAGGTCCTTGATTTCATCAATCACCTTTGCTACGTCATTTCCCATCGGACCGATGGTGAGTACGGCAACATCGTCACCGTCGCGCAACTTACGACCGGTACCAATCTTGATTTCCTCAAACGGACAGCGCCAGTTGGTTAATACACCGTTGCCGCGTGGATAGCGAATGACAAATGGTCCTTTTCCCTCGAGTTGTGCTGTATACATCAGGTTGCGCAACTCGTGCTCGTTCATGGGCGACGAGATGGTCAGATTCGGAATAGGTCGTAAAGCTGCCATATCAAAAGCTCCATGATGTGTCGGTCCGTCTTCACCTACCAGTCCGGCACGGTCAAAACAGAGTACCACCGGTAGTTTGAGGATGGCTACATCGTGAATGATATTGTCGTAAGCGCGCTGAGCGAATGCACTATAAATATTACAGAAAGGAAGGAGACCGTCTTTAGCCATACCTGCCGAGAATGTTACGGCATGACCTTCTGCAATACCTACGTCAAACATTCTGTCGGGCATCACCTTCATGGGGATGTTCATGGAGCAACCTGTAGGCATGGCAGGAGTCACGCCAACAATCTTTGGGTTGGCTTGTGCCAGCTCCAACAGCGTCTCACCGAATACATCTTGGAATTTCGGTGGCATTCCTTCAGTGTCTCCTTGTATCAGTTCACCAGTATCTGGATCGAATTTTCCTGGTGCATGCCATATAGGCTTGTAGTTTTCTGCAGGTGCATAGCCATGTCCTTTCTGTGTGTGCAGATGCAGCAACTTGGGACCTTTCATATCCTTTAGTTGCCTTAGAATACGTACAAGTTCCTTGACGTTATGTCCATCATAAGGGCCGAAATAACGGATGTTCATGCCCTCGAAAATATTCTGTTGTTCAGAAATGGCACTCTTTACTGCATTGGTCAGACGGATAAGACCTTTTTTGCGACCCTCTGTCAGCAACCCCTGTTCTACCAGCCATTTTGAAGCTTTGTAGCGCAAGGAATTGTAGGTTTTGTTGGTGCTCAGCCCCAATAGATATTCTTTCATGCCTCCTACAGAACGATCGATAGACATATCATTGTCATTAAGAATAATGAGGAGGTCATTGGGTGAACTGGAAACATTGTTCAGGCCCTCGAAAGCAAGGCCACCGCTCATGGCTCCATCGCCAATAACTGCAACTACATTATAGCTGCCTTTTGAGGCTACTGCCATGCCGAGAGCAGCAGATATACTGTTGGAGGCATGACCGCAGATAAATGAATCGTATACGCTCTCTTCCGGTGTGGGGAAGGGACGTATACCATGTAATTTGCGGTTTGTATCAAAATTATCGCGACGCCCAGTTAGTATCTTGTGGCCGTAGGCTTGATGACCTACGTCCCAAACAATACGATCCTGTGGCGTATTGAAGACATAATGCAGTGCGACAGTCAGTTCCACGACACCAAGGCTCGATGCAAGATGACCAGGGTTGACAGATAATTCCTGTATGATGTCTTCCCGCAGCTCTTTGCACAATTGCGGCAACAATTCGGGCTTAACAAGGCGCAACTGACTGGGACTGTCGATGGTTTTCAGTATTTTAAGATCCTTATGTTCCACGGTTTGATAATAATCATTTGGGGGACAAAGTTACAAAGATTCGGGGATATATCAAAAAGAAAGCTTGTTTTTTTTGGCTGTTACATAATTTATTCATAAATTTGCACTCAAAAGCTAATCTTAAACGATAGAAATGAAGTACATCACCCTGCCTGACACTACAGAAAGGCGCTTGTCGTTTTATTTGGCAATGGAGGAATATATTGCCCGTCACATAGATGAGGACGATTGTTTCTTTATGTGGCAAGTGCAGCCCAGCGTTATTTTCGGACGTCATCAGGTGGCAGAAAACGAGGTGAACTTTGAGTACTGCAAGCAACATGGAATTCAGGTGTTCCGTCGTAAGAGTGGGGGAGGCTGTGTGTATGCAGATAAGGACAACGTGATGTTCTCGTATGTGACTAAAGATGAGAATGTAGCACTGACATTCAATCGCTTTGTAAACATGTTACTGCTCGTGCTTAGGAAATTAGGTGTTGAGGCTGCTGGTACTACGCATAATGACGTGATGATTGGTGATAGGAAAGTGAGTGGCACTGCTTACTATCATCTGCCGGGTCACAGTATCGTACATGCCACAATGCTCTATGATACCAATATGGAACATATGCTCAATGCCATTACGCCTGGACCTGAGAAAATACAGGCAAAGGGCATACAGAGTGTGCGCCAGCGTATTACCTTGTTAAAAGACTATATCCCACTGAGCCTTGAAGAGTTTAAGGCGTTTGTCAGAACAACGCTCTGTGAGGGAGAAAGAATGCTGACTCCCGAGGATATTAAGGGTATAGAACAGTTGGAACAGACTTATTTGCGTAACGACTTTGTAAAACTAATTAAATCATAAACTATCAATTTCTATGGGAATTAAAACAGAACCAGTCAGAAGAGGCAAACGCACATGCTTATATGAAAGACATGTGTCTCTGGGTGCAACAATGGTATCTTTCGGAGGCTTTGATATGCCGCTCCTCTATCAGTATGCGGGTATCGCACCCGAGCATTTGGCTGTCCGTGAACATGCCGGTCTCTTTGATGTGTCGCATATGGGAGAAGTTACTGTCAAAGGACCTGATGCCGAACGTTATGTGCAACATATTTTTACCAATGATATTGCCAATGCTCCGATAGGTAAAATCTATTATGGCATGATGTGTTACGAGAATGGCGGCACTGTTGATGATTTGCTCGTCTATAAGATGGCAGAGAATGATTTCTTCTTGGTCATCAATGCAGCAAATATAGATAAAGACTGGGCATGGATGCAACAGAATGCCAAAGGCTTTGATGTCGACCTGCAGAACCGTAGCGACTATTATGGACAGATAGCATTACAAGGTCCGGAGGCTGAACATATCATGGAGACCGTTCTGGAACTACCATGTAGCGAGTTGGCTTTTTATACGGTAAAGACTATCGGAGATATCATTGTATCGCGTACAGGATATACAGGTGAGGATGGCTTTGAGGTCTATGCTTCTCATGACTATATCCAACAATGTTGGGATAAACTGATCGATGCAGGTGTTCAGGCCTGTGGCTTGGGCTGTCGCGATACCTTGCGTTTTGAGGTTGGGTTGCCTCTTTATGGCGATGAACTCTCTGAGAATATCACTCCTATCATGGCGGGACTGGGTATGTTTGTAAAACTCGACAAAGAGGAATTTATAGGTAAGGATGCGCTGGCTAAACAGAAAGCCGAGGGACCAACTAAGAAATTGGTAGGTATTGAACTCTTCGACAAGGCTATTCCCCGTCATGGTTATACCGTGTTGAATATGGCAGGAGAGCCTATTGGTGAAGTAACTACGGGCTATCACGGCATCTCTGTTGATAAGAGTGTATGTATGGCTTTGGTTGATGCACCATATGCCGCTTTGGATACTGAAGTACAGATACAGATTCGCAAGAAGGTGTTTCCTGGCAAAGTGGTGAAGAAGCAGTTCTATCAGAAAAGCTATAAGAAATAATGAAATAAATAATAAATCTAAAAAACTATAAAAAACAATGGCAAAAGTAATTGAAGGACTCTATTACAGTGAGTCACACGAGTATGTAAAGGTAGAAGGTAAGTTTGGTTATGTCGGGATTAGTGATTATGCTCAGCATGCCTTGGGCAACGTGGTGTATGTAGATATGCCAGAGGTTGATGACGAGGTGGAAGCTGGTTCTGAGTTTGGTGCCGTGGAAAGCGTGAAGGCTGCCAGCGACCTGATTGCACCTGTATCTGGTGTGGTGGTAGAGGTGAACGAGGCGTTGGATGATCAGCCAGAACTCGTCAACCAAGATCCTTACGAGAACTGGATTATCAAGGTGGAACTCTCTGACGAGACGGAAATCGATAATCTGATGGATGCAAAGGCATACGCTGAATTCTGCGAGAAAGAGCATTAATATTTTAATCTTTAATGTTTGATCTTAAATGTATAAATATTTTCCTCATACTCAGGATGATCTAAAGGCGATGATGGAGAAGGTCGGGGTGAAAGACCTCGACGGCCTCTACGCTCAAATTCCTGAAAGCATTCGTTTCAGGGATGACTATAAACTGCCCTCGGAAATGAGTGAGATAGAGGTGCGCAAACTGTTTGAGAAACTGAGCTCGCAGAACAAGCAGTTTACATGCTTCGCTGGCTATGGTGTTTACGATCACTATACGCCATCGGTGATTCCAAGTCTGTTGCAGCGTTCTGAGTTCCTTACCTCCTATACGCCGTATCAGGCCGAGATATCTCAAGGCACCTTGCATTATATCTTCGAGTACCAGTCAATGATGGCTGAACTCACAGGCATGGACATCAGTAATGCGTCTATGTACGATGGCGCAACAGCTACTGCTGAGGCCATGATGATGGCTGTGGCTGCTGGCAAGAAAGTGAATAAGGTGCTGGTGTCTGAGACCTTAAACGGTGATACTAGAAAGGTGCTCGATACTTATGCATTGCATCAGGGCATCGAACTGGTGACGATTCCAGAGAAGGATGGTGTTACCGACCTCTCAGCTCTCAATTCCCAACTTTCAACTCTCGAAGGTGTGGCTGGTGTGATTGTGCAGCAGCCTAATGCTTGTGGAATCGTTGAGGACTTTACTGGCTTTGCCGATGCCTGTCACGATAATAAGGCACTCTTGATAATCAATAGTGTTGCTGCCGACCTTGCTGTGTTGAAGACACCAGGTGAATGGGGTGCCGATATTGCTGTAGGCGATGGTCAGTCGTTGGGTATTCCCATGCTGTTTGGAGGCCCTTACGTGGGCTATATGTGTTGCACGGAGAAACTGATTCGAAAGATGCCTGGGCGTATCGTCGGTATGACCAAAGATAATCGTGACCAACGTGCTTTCGTATTGACCCTTCAGGCTCGTGAGCAGCATATCCGCAGACAAAAGGCTACCTCTAATATATGTAGTAACCAGAGTCTGATGGCACTCTTCGTGACTATCTACATGTCGTTGATGGGTAAGCAAGGACTGAAGGAAGCTGCACAACTCTCTTATGCCGGAGCTCATTATTTCTGTGAAAAACTCCTAGCAACGGGTAAGTTCCATTTGGTTTACGACAAACCTTTCTTCAATGAATTCCTTGTCCGCTATGATGGGGATCTTGATGAACTGCTCTCATTCTATATGATGAATGGCATCCTTCCTGGCATTAAGATGAGTGATGGCAGTTTACTCATTGCTGTTACAGAGAAACGTACAAAGGAAGAAATTGACTTTTTCCTCAGTATTCTTCCAATGGCACATGGCGTTAGTTAATTATCAAAACGTGAGATTATGAATAATCGACTATATGGATCTTTGATCTTTGAACTCTCAAAGGAGGGTCGCAAAGGCTATAGCCTGCCAAAGAATAATTATGGCAGTTACGAGATTCCTGCTTCTATGCAGCGTGCAGAAGATGCCCAACTGCCTGAGTGCGATGAACTGACGGTGGTACGCCATTATACGAACCTCTCAAATAATAACTTCGGTGTGGATACAGGTTTCTATCCTCTTGGTTCTTGTACAATGAAGTACAACCCAAAGATCAATGAGGAGATGGCTGCGTTGCCTGGATTCCAGAATTTGCATCCAAAACAGCCAAAGAATACCGCAAAGGGTGCCTTGGCTTTGGTGTCGCTGTTGGAGAAATCACTCTGCGAACTCACCGGTTTGGCTCATTTTACCTTTAAACCCTACGCTGGCGCCCATGGCGAGCTGACGGGTTTGATGACCATCGATAATTATCATCGCCAGCGTGGTGATATGCAGCGCAAAAAGGTGATAGTTCCTGATAGCGCTCATGGTACTAACCCAGCCTCAGCAGCTGTCTGTGGTTTGGAAATCATTGAGGTGAAATCAAATCAAAATGGTCTGGTTGATCTAGAAGACCTAAAACGTCTAATTTCTCTTGAAGGCCCTAGCATTGCCGCAATGATGATGACCAATCCCAATACCCTAGGCCTCTTCGAAACCAGCATTCCTGAGATTGCGAAACTGATTCATGATTGTGGTGGTTTGATGTATTATGACGGTGCAAATTTGAACCCCATGTTGGGGGCTTCTCGTCCTGGTGATATGGGTTTCGATGTGATGCACATCAATCTGCATAAGACGTTCTCTACCCCTCATGGTGGAGGTGGTCCTGGTGCTGGTCCGGTCGGTGTTCGTGAGGGATTGCAGGATTGTTTCCCCTTCGTATCACCTTATCATGGTAATTATGGTGTAATGATGCGTGCCTATGCCTATATCCTCTCGCTTGGGCGTGAGCATGTGAAGGAGGTTGGACCTCTAGCTGTGCTCAATGCCAACTATATCAAGGAGTGTTTGAAGGATGTCTATGAACTGCCTATCGACACTATCTGCTGTCACGAGTTTGTGTTTGATGGCTTGAAGGATAAATCCACTGGTGTTACCACGATGGATGTGGCCAAACGACTGCTTGACTACGGCTATCATGCTCCTACCATCTACTTCCCATTGCTCTTCCACGAGAGTTTGATGATTGAGCCTACGGAAAACGAGAGCAAAGAGACGCTTGATGGCTTTATTGCTGTGATGCGAAAGATTGCGGAAGAGGCCAAGGCTGATCCGGATATGGTGAAGTCGGCTCCTCACAATACCCCTATTGGACGTGTAGATGATGTCCTCGCTGCGAAGCATCCAGTGGTGACATTCCGTCAGTTCCAGGCAGAAGCCTAATGTTCAATGGTTAATGGTCAATGTTCAATGAATAATACAGATCTGATTATCATCGGTGCGGGCCCTGGTGGGTACCGCGCCGCTGAATATGCAGCTAAGCAAGGGCTTAAGGTTACTATCTTTGAGGCTGCAGAGGTTGGGGGAACGTGTCTGAATGTAGGGTGCATCCCTACTAAGACTTATGTTCACTCTGCTACTTTTGCTGAGGCTCGGGAACGCATGGCGCAGGTGGTTAGTCAACTGCGGGCTGGGGTGGAGGGAATCCTTTCGCATCCCAATATCACATTGGTTCGTGAAAAGGCTACGTTTCCTTTGGACATACAAGCCTCCAATATCATCATTGCTACTGGATCTGAGACCAAGTGGCTGCCCATCAAGGGCCTTGATGACCCACGTGTAGTAGATTCTACGAGTCTTTTAAACCTTGAAACTCTGCCGAAACGCCTTGCTATCATCGGTGCTGGTGTCATTGGTATGGAGTTCGCCTCTGTCTTCAATCGTTTCGGCTCTGAGGTAACGGTAATAGAATATCTGAAAGAGTGCCTCCCTGCCCTTGATAGCGATATCGCCAAACGTCTGCGTAAGACGCTTGAAAAGCAGGGCATTACGTTTAAGATGAAGACCGCCGTAGAGAATATCGCAGATATCGATGCCGATGTCATCCTGATGGCTACAGGGCGTAAACCGCGTATTCAAGCAGATTTTGCGAACGCAGGTTTCGAATATGATGAACGGAAAGGTATTATTGTTGACGAGAACTTCGAGACCACAGTGAAAGGCATTTACGCCATCGGTGATGTCAATGGTAAGCAAATGTTGGCTCATGCTGCAGAGATGCAGGGCATTCATGTCGTGAATCATATTCTTGGTAAGAAGGATAATATTCGTTTTGATATCATGCCTGCTGCTATCTTTACAACTCCCGAGGCTGCATGTGTGGGACCTACGGAAGACCAATTGAAGGAACAAGGCATTGCTTACGAATGCAAGAAGGCTTTCTGGCGAGCCAATGGAAAGGCTATGGCTATGGGTGAGACTGAAGGCATGCTGAAACTTTTTGCGTCGTCGGATGGCTTGATTTTGGGCTGTCATGCCTATGGTGCTCATTCGGCAGATATTATTCAGGAGGTGAGTGTGTTGATGTGCAAGAATACCACGATAGAGCAACTGCGTGATATGGTGCATATCCATCCTACGTTAAGCGAGATACTATTTACGGCAGTCGAGTCTTGATGACTGACTGCCGTAAGTAAATCTTTTTTTACTGCGCTTTATTAGGTATTAACCGCACGTTGTTTAATTGCAATTGTGCGGTTTTTTCGTCAATCTGCTTGTCTGTTTTGTTGTAGACGATGGCGCAGTTGTTGATGGTGATGTCATGAACACAACTGAGGCCTTCGATGCCGCTGGCCTTGATGCCTGTCTTGCAACCTCGACAGATAACGTTGTTGATATGGATATCTTGGAAGTTGGGCGCCCATCTCTTCTCTGCCTCTGTGAATACAGGGGCCTTACCGTCATCACCAGCATGACGATTCACGTAGTCGCATTGGAAGATGATGGCCTCTGAGGCAATATCGTTCATCATGATGTCGCTAATATAGAGGGCTTCTGTCTTTCCGCCACGACCTAATCCGCTTTTGAAGCGCAGGCCTACGTCTGTACCGCTGAAGGTGTTGTGTCGTACTACGATGTGAGAGATGCCTGCTGCCGTCTCGCTGCCCAGCACAAAACCACCGTGAGCATGGTTCACTGTATTGTCCTGAATCACGATATCTTTGCATCCGCAAATAGGATGACTCTTTGTGGGTTGACCGCTTTTCATGCAGATACCATCATCGCCCACGCTGACTGTTGAGTTGATGATAAGTGCCTGATGACAATCGGAAAGGTCGATGCCGTCGCCATTCTGTACATTCCATTCTGATCGTACGGTGACACCGTCAATGATGACGTTCTCGCAGTAGCAGGGATGCAAATGGAAACGAGGCGAGTTTTGGATGGTGACTCCTTCAACGAGTACGTTCTTACAATCAGTCAGACGAATCAGGTCATTGCGCATCCCTTCTTGTTTTACAGGACTGTCGGCAATATCCTTATAGCCGTTCTTCATCTGCCAGGGATACCATAGGTCGCCTTTCTCCGTCACCTGTCCACCCATCTCCTTATATTGGTTCCACTCCACGTCGCTCATCTTTCCTCGTTTCACGGGACGCCATTGCTGTCCGTTACCGTCAAGTATTCCTTTGCCAGTGATGGCGATATTGGTGCGTTTTGAGGCACGGATACAGGGGTATACACGATTGCTATTGGCGTTTTTATCAAGGAAGAGCGACTTGTCAGGTGAAAAGACCACCAGCGCGTTCCTCTCCAGATGCAGCTCTATGTTGTCTTTCAGCATGATAGGTCCAGTAAGCCATACGCCCTCTGGTACAGTGAGTCGCCCGCCGCCCATCTTCGTCAGCTTCGAAATGCCTTTCTCGAAGGCTTCTGTGCACAGCGTTATGCCGTCGCCTACGCCGCCAACCTCAGTCAGTATTACTTCGTTGGCTGGAATCACCACGGTCTCTACCGCCTTTACCTGTGTAGGCAACGCCTCATAATATCTCGTGTAATCGCCAGCCCATGCGCTGATAGCTACAATAAGGCCAAAGAGTGAAAGAAGTTGTTTCTTCATTTTGTAGTTTTGTTAGTTTTGATTAGTTCGTTTGCAAAAATACAAAAAAAACTGATAACTCCATACGAATTATCATTTTTTTTGTTGTGATAAAGTAGCAATAAGCACTCCAATTCTTCCTTCAGTTGTACAGTAATTCTTTGTAACTCTGTAGGTTATACTGAAGGCGTAATCTTGCTTGCAAGAAAAGTACCGTTCGTTGTCCATGAGACATAAAGAAAAGGTCCCACTACGGTTATCTGTAATAGGAGTGATAGGAGTGCTGGAACGTTTATGATAATTCAACTGGCTGTATAATATAAAAAATCTCCTTTCAGTATAAACCTTTGATCGTCAAACAAATAAAGGTTCGCTGAAGGGAGATTTAGAATTTAATAGCACTCGTAAGTTAGCCATTTAGCACTCGTAAGTTAGCCACTTAGCATCACTAAGTAAGCCACTTAGCACTCATAAGTTAGCCACTTAGCACTTGTAAGTTAGCCACTTAGCACCACTAAGTAAGCTACTTATCAACCAAAAGTAGGCTGTAATTACAAACTATTATACTGTTGCTGTTGAATTATACCAAGTGGCTGATCAGGTCTTCGCGATCGCCAGGCAGCATATCGATAACAGGAATCTCAATCATGGTGTAGCAACCAGGCTGCAGGTTCATTGAAGCACGTGCAACGTTAACCAATACCTGACCTGTGAGGGCGGGGTTGTTGATTGACATGTTGAACTCCAGACGTTGGTTCTGAGTCTTACCGCTCACACCCTTGCGTACCAAGTTCACACCATGACCCATATCGCGAACGTCATCTACGCTCTCTACCTGGAATACGTGAGTCTCATCACTTGCGAAGTAGGGGTCAGCCTTAATGGCAGCAGTAACCTCTTCCAGCTTAGCACCCTCTTCCAACTCTACATATACCATACGGCGATGGATGCTTTCGCCCAAGGGGATTGTCATTGACAGAGCATTCTTCACACCAGCCTTTGAACGTACGCATACGCTGTGGCCCATTGACATACCAGGACCGAAGTTGGTGTAGCTCAGACCTTTAGGAGCCAAACTCTGCATCAGGGTACGCACGATAGAGTCTGAACCTGGATCCCAACCAGCAGCAATCACACTCACGGTGTTAGTCTTCTTGTTGATATCCATCAGTGTGCGACGATAGTCGCGAATCAGTCCATGAATATCGAAAGAGTCAACGGTATTGATACCCAAAGGTAGAATCTGCTTTGCATATTCCTCGCATGAGCGGGTGGGGGTAGCCAGGATAGCTACGTCAACGTCTTTTAGTTCCTTGATATCCTTCACAACCTCATACTGAGCCAGTTCGGCAGGCTTGTTCTCGGCACCCTGACGGCGTACGATACCTGCTACCTCGAAATCGGGTGCTGCCTCCAGTGCCTCGAGTGCATACTTTCCAATGTTGCCGTAACCAACGACGGCTGCTCTGATTTTCTTCATTGTTATAATGTATTTTATTGTCCCATAAATTGTTTGCGGCGGCAAAAGTACTGCTTTTTATCTTAATAGCATTGCATTTTGACGGAAAAATTATCTTAAAACTGTCATTTTGTGATAATTCGCAAGTTTATGCCCTTGAAATACAATAATTTGTCAACTTTAAGCGTTTTAAAGGATGTATATATACAAAATTGAAAGTTATGATAGAATATATTAAAGGCGAACTGACCGACCTTACTCCAGCCATGGCTACAGTTGAGGCTGCCGGCGTGGGTTACGGATTGAATATCTCGCTGACTACGTTTAGTGCCATTCAGGGCAAGAAAGAAGTGAAGCTCTATGTCTATGAAGCCATCCGCGAGGATGCCTATGTGCTTTATGGGTTCTATAATAAAAAGGAACGCGAGATGTTTGAACTACTTATCACCGTTAGTGGCGTGGGTGCAAATACAGCCCGAATGATGCTCTCTGGTATGAGTGTCAGCGAACTTTGTTCGGCCATTTCCACGGGTAATGCCAAACTGATTCAGGGCATCAAGGGTATTGGTAAGATGACAGCCCAGCGTATCATTGTTGATTTGCGAGACAAGATTGTGGCTCTTGGTATTGCCGACGAGATTCCTGCAGGTGGTAGTGTCTCTGCTCCTGTTAATAATGCCGTGCGCGACGAGGCTGTCGCTGCCCTCACGATGTTGGGTTTTGCTCCTGCTCCAACCCAAAAGGTTGTTGTACAGATTCTGCAAGACCAGCCCACATTGCCTGTAGAACAGGTTGTGAAACTGGCTCTGAAGCAGATAAAATAACATGTTTAGATGGTAAAAACGGGCGTAGATGCAATATCTGCGCCTGTTTTGCGTTATTTTAACGAACAAGATTCTATAGAATAGCGTTGAAACGACTGATATATGTATTGTCGTTATTGATTCTTGGCATTGTGGCTTTCGCCGCTTTACCGCAGAAAGACGATGACGACAAGGATAAGAAGAATACGCCAAAGGTACAGCCGAAAGCACAGCCAAAGGCCTTGACGGTCGAGGATGAGAGCATCCCCGACTCATTAGTGCATTCTCGCTGGAAGATACAGAAAACAGCTCCTGTGCTTACGGCAGATTTGGATTCCAGTGCCCTCGACCTGCGTATGCCTGAGAATGTGAAGCAACAGGTTGAGTACAATGATTCCCTGAATCTTTATGTGATTGGTTCCAAGATGGGCGACTCCTACCTGAATGCACCTATTGTGATGACTCCGGAGGAGTATATGCGTTGGAGTGAGCGTAAGGCCCGTCAGCAGTTCTTCCGTGTGAAGGATGCAGAGAATGCAAAGTCTCAGGGTAAGGATAAGTTCGACTTCTCTGATATGCATTTCGACTTAGGACCTGCGGAGAAAATTTTCGGTCCTGGTGGCGTGCGTGTGAAGACGCAGGGTACGGCAGAATTGAAGATTGGTGCCACCCTAAAGGATATTGATAATCCCTCATTGCCTATTAGAAATAGGAAAACCACATCATTTGATTTTGATGAGAAGGTAAATCTAAGTGTCAACGGAAAGGTGGGTGATAAGGTGAATATGAACCTGAACTACAACACCGATGCTACTTTCGATTTTGATACGAAGAACCTGAAACTGAAATATGACGGA
>Ga0310696_10001492_pt1 | contig 33689 bp, 37 predicted proteins | sample AusTroGonzalo_MG_4_FD_203885 | JGI IMG/M metagenome (GOLD analysis project Ga0310696, IMG submission 203885) | Bovine rumen microbial communities from tropical cattle in Woodstock, Queensland, Australia - Gonzalo_02 (v2) (version 2) | ecosystem: Host-associated > Mammals > Digestive system >... | reverse complement strand
GGCTATTTCACCTCGCCCTTCAGTTGCAATATCACTCTGTCGGTGTTCGCGTTCGAGAGCACCGTGATGCGCTTGCTGATCAGGCCTTCGTTCTTGGCCGTGTAGGTCGCCTTGATGGTGCCGGTCTTGCCGGGCATCACGGGAGCCTTCGACCATTCCACCTCAGTGCAGTCGCAGGAGGAGATGACATCGTCCAGAATCAACGGCTTCTTGCCGATGTTCTTGTACGTGACGGTTACCACCTTCACGTCGCCGACCTTCAGTGTGCCGAAATCAACGGTCTTCTTCTCGAACTCGATTTCCGCGCCCGTGCCCGTGTAGGCGGGTTTGGCGCCATTCGACTGCGCCTGTAGACCCACGCAGAATCCAAAGCACAGCAGACATACGAGCGTTATAATCTTTTTCATAACCGTAACTATTTTAAGGTTAGTTGTTTACCTTCGGTGCACCGCTGTTGTTTTCGGGAGCGGCTTCCGTGGCCTTCGCGTTTACGTTACCGGTGATTTTCAACACCACGCGGTCGTTCACAGCGTTCGACTCGACCGTGATTGTCTTGTTGATTTGGCCGATGCGCTGGGTGTTATACTTCACCTTGATGACGGCCTTCTTGCCGGGAGGAATGGGGTCTTTCGGCCAGGAGGGCACTGTGCAACCGCAGCTGGAGCGGCAGTTGGTCAGGATCAGGTCGGCTTTGCCCGTGTTCTTGAATTCGAACTCGCACTCGCCGTTTGCGCCCTGTTCAATCTGGCCGTAGTCGTGCACCAGTTTCACGAAGGTGATCTCGGGCGTTTTCACTTTCTTGTTCTTTTTGGGTTGCGCTTCATCGTTCTGGGCCACGCCCGCGAACACAAACGCCATTACCATCAGAATGCTGAATACCTTTTTCATAATCTATGCGTTTTACTGTTTATTGTTTCTTTTTGTACCGTAGAGACGTGCTGTAGCGCGTCTCACAAAATCCGATTGTCAATGACTCCTCAAACTTGTTGAGGTTTAATTATCGCGTTTTTGTATTTCATCAAAAATGCTTCGACGGCCAGATCATAGCTTTGCAGGCCGAAACCGCTGATAAAACCGGCGCATGCGGCGGAAAGAACGCTGTTGCGGCGGTATTGCTCCCGACCGAAGAGGTTGCTGATGTGGACTTCCAGGACCGGGCATTTTGCCGCTCTCACCGCATCGGACAGCACTACAGAGGTGTGTGTGTAGGCACCTGCGTTGAGGATGATTCCTTGCAAATTTCGTGCCGAAGTGATGGCCTCTGCCAACTCGCCTTCCTTGTCAGATTGGACATACTCCAGCTCGACTTTCGGATAACGTTCGCGCATCTCCGCGAGGTGCTCTTCAAACGAGACATTGCCGTAGATATTCACCTCGCGCGTGCCTAAGCGGCTGAGGTTCACACCGTTGACAATCATTAACCGAATATGTCGTGCCTCGTTACTCATGGAGTATCACAAATACGTCCTCGTTGGGCTTGTGCATGTTGAGCTGCTCCCGTCCGTATTTTTCTAACAGAACCGAATCCGCTATCAGCTGTTCGTAAGTGTAGACGTTGCCCACCTGGTTTTTGGTGTTCGTTATTCTCTCCTCCAGATTGGTAATCTTGCGGTTCAAGTCCCTGTGGGTCTTGAGGTTGTGGTCGGAGATGAAGAAAAAGTAGACCAAAAACACAGCGAACGTCACAATATACAATACTGTGAAGAACTTGAAGCGGCTGCGGGGTTTCGGTTCGTTGGTGTTCATCGCTTATCGGGCATAGTTGACGGCGCGGGTCTCACGGATGACCGTGATCTTGATTTGACCCGGATACGTCATTTCGTTCTGGATTTTCTTGGACAGGTCGAGGGAGATCTGGTCGGCCTCCTGGTCGGAAACTTTCTCCGCACCGACGATGACTCGCAGTTCGCGGCCTGCCTGGATGGCGTAGGTCTTGACGACACCCGGGTACGTAAGAGCCAGATTCTCAAGGTCGTTGAGACGTTTCATGTACGCTTCTACCACTTCACGGCGAGCACCGGGGCGGGCGCCGGAAATGGCGTCGCACACTTGCACGATGGGGGCGATGAGGGTCTTCATCTCCATCTCGTCGTGGTGGGCACCGATGGCGTTGACAATCTCGGGCTTCTCCTTGTATTGCTCGGCCAAGCGTGCACCGAAGAGGGCGTGCGGCAGTTCGGGCTCGGTGTCAGGCACCTTGCCGATGTCGTGCAGCAAACCGGCGCGGCGGGCGAGTTTGGGGTTGACACCCAGTTCGGCGGCCATGGCGGCGCTCATATTGGCCACTTCCTTGGCGTGCTGCAGCAGGTTCTGACCGTAGGAGGAACGGTATTTCATCTTACCCACGAGGCGCATGAGCTCGTGGTGCATATTGTTGATTCCCAAATCGATGCAGGTACGTTTGCCGACTTCGGCGATTTCTTGCTCAATCTGTTTTTTCGTCTTGGCGACCACCTCTTCAATGCGAGCCGGGTGGATGCGGCCGTCGGAGACGAGCTTTTGCAGTGACAGGCGAGCCACCTCCCTGCGCACCGGGTCGAAGCTGGAGAGCAGAATGGTGTCGGGGGAGTCGTCGATGACCACGTCAACACCGGTGAGGTTCTCCAAGGTGCGGATGTTGCGGCCTTCGCGGCCGATGATGCGGCCTTTGATTTCGTCATTCTCGATGTTGAAGACAGAGACGGTAGTCTCGATGGCGGATTCCACAGCGGTGCGCTGCAACGCATTGACAACCACTTTCTTGGCTTCGAGGTTGGCGGTATGCTTGGCCTCGTCCACAATTTCCTTGACCATCACGAGGGCATCGGCGCGTGCCTCGTCCTGCATGAGGGTGATAAGCTGTTGCTTGGCCTGGTCGGCGCTCATTTCGGCGATGGATTCGAGCTTTGTCTTCTCGGCGGCGATTTGATCGTCAAGCTCTTTCTGACGCTGGGCGACAGCGGCCATCTGTTTGTTGAGGTTCTCCTTTTGTGTCGCGTTCTCTTGGTTTTTGCGATTGAGATCCTCCATTTTCTGGTTCAGGGTGTTCTCCTTTTGCTTGATGCGGTTCTCGGCAGCGGCAACCTGCTGGTTGCGTTCGTTGCAGGATTTCTCGTGCTCGGCCTTCAACTGCAGGAACTTCTCCTTCGCTTGCAGAATCTTCTCTTTCTTAATCAGTTCACCGTCCTCCTCGGCCTTCTTGAGGGCTTCGCGGCCGGTTTTCGTCAATTGGTTTTTCAACAGGGTGTAGGCCAGGGCCAGTCCGATGCCGGTTCCTACCAAAATGCCTACAATAATCCATAATATTGTCATAAGTTCTTGATATATATTAATTTAAGTTGTCCATTCATACGGGCAACGGGAGGTATAAAAAAAACCGCATAAGTTCCATAGGGTTTCGAAAAACTCCTACTCGATATGGTCGAAGGTGCCACCGTTGCTTCGCGCTTCCCCGGGCTGTTCGCCATCCGTACGGATTCGGGCCTGTTCTAGGCATGGTAAGCGTCCCCTTCGTTTGTAATTCTGTTGAGTTTAACAAACGTATCTGAACTTATGCGGGATTTCTTCTGTCAAAGAACGTCTAATCAATGGGGAATTCCTCCGTCAGCTTCTTTAGCGACTCCATCATCGGAACCAGTTCCTCGTCGTATTCCCTCAGTCTTTCCTTGTCGTTCAGGGCTTTCACCACAAAATCTAATAATACCATGTTGGTGAGGTCCTGTTGGTCTTTATATTGCCATTTCTTCGCAAAGTCAAAAAAACTGTCATTGATTACCTTTTCGGCTTCCCGGAAGTAATGCTCCCATTCTTTCTTGATGATGACCGTGAGGGGCCGCTGCCCGATCGTCACTGTCACTTTTATGCTTTCCTCGTCCATCTTACTTGCTGTTGAGAAGCTTAATACTGCTGTCTATCTCCCGCACCCAATCATTGATCTGTTTTTTCAGTTCGGTCTTGTCCTCTTTTTCTATAATCGTACTCGTTAGTTCTACTAATTTCAATTTTTCCTCTGTCTTTTCGAGCTGTTCCTTTGTCTCTGCCAACTCCGCGCGCAACTGCTCGTTTTCCTTTCTCGCCGTCTCGTATTTGGATTTCAGCTCCGAGAAACGGTAAACCGCCTCTCTCACATTCATTTCCGTTTCGTGATATAAACTCTCAAAAGACGACATTTCGTTTCTCTTAAAACGCTGCAAAAATACAATTTTTCATGGAATTTTCTGCACCTTTCCACTTAAAATCTACTTTGTCGAAGGTTTCGCTTGCTCTATGTGGTTAAAAAACAATTGCTTATGCTTTTTTATAAACACACATTTGTTATCTTTAACTCTTAACCTTTAACCTTTAACCCTTACCCCATTACTTCACCAGCGTCACGGTGCCGGTACGCTCCATCTCCGTGCCGTCGGGCATCTTGTACTCCATGTACCAGACATAGACGTTGAGCGGTGCCAGCACGCCGTTGATGCGGCCGTCCCAACCTTCTTGAGGATTGGTGGTTGCGTAGATCATCTCGCCTTGGCGTGTGTAAATCGCGAACAGGTAGCCGTCGTTTGAGACGAACGAGTTCACCGGCTTGAACACTTTGTTGTTCGCTCCGAGCGGCCGGAAGGCGTTCGGAACGTAAATGGACGGCGGTTGTATGACCGTCACATGGTTCGACATGCTGGTTTCGGTGAACCCGTAGCTGTTTATATTTTCTTGAGCTTCAACATAATACGAAAACTTAGATCCGGATTCGTACATGGATGAAATGTCATCGGTATAGTTGTTCATAAGGCCGCCGGGAATCTCCGTGACCGTGTTGAAGAGTTCTTCGCTTTCCACTTTGCGCAGGATGTAATAACCTTCTACACCGCCTTCCCAGTTGGCATAGCCTTGCCACGACAGGAAGTTGTTTTGGGCATTGTTTTCGCCGTGCAACAGGATGTTGTGCGACACATTGGAGTAGCCCGCGTCGATGCCGCAGCTGTTGCGCACGTAGGCCCGGTAATAGTACATTTTGCGGCTGAAATTGGCGATACTGTCGTAGAAAGTGTAGTTGTCTGCCCCCTGGATGAAGTATTGGGTGCGGAAATCCTCGAATGTGAGGCCGTCCTCGCTGCGTTGCAGCGTGATGGTGACGAACGGCAGTGTGTCGCCGCTGGTGAGCACCCGGATGCGGATGTACTCGTTGTCGATCACCGAAACGGAACGGATGTAGGTGAAGTCTTGAGACTCGTCGGATGCGATTTCGAAGCTGATCCGGTTGGAGCTGGCCGTGATGGTTCCGCCGTTGTTGACCACGCGGACGAATACAAGATAACTTTGGTTAAAGTCCAGATTCTCAATCGTATAGCTTGTGCTTGTACTGGTACCTGCCAACGTCCAGTTCTGCCCTTGGTCACCGCTGTAAAGGATTTCATAGTGGTTGATGTCGTTCGCGAGGTTGGCGTATGAGGTCCAGCTCAGGGAAGCCGTCCTGTGACAGGCGTCGGTGCCGTTCAGGTGAAGAATCATGTTGCCCTGCTGGTTGTTGGTCAAGGCCGATACGTTCCCACAAGAGTCCATCGTGGCGATGCGGTACAGGCGTGAATCGAAAGCGGGGTTAATCGTCGGGTCAATCCAGAATGTTGCGCCATAAATTGTGTCTAACGGGATGGTGCCGTTGGCGTTAATATAATATATGATGTAGGCTATCATATAAGGGTCTGTCTCGTGAAATCCGAGCATCACTTCGTTGGTCGGGGTCACAGACACGCTGTCGAGCACGGGCGGCGCGGGGCTGACACTGTCCACCATGTGGTCAACGCTGCCAATGGTGGTCATAAACGGGCACTGCGTCAGGTAAGAACCGCTCATGTAGTAGTGCGAGATGCCCACTTGGTAGGAGATGGTGTTGTCGCAGACATCGGAGGTGTCCGTATAGTTGCGCTGCGTGTTTGGAACCGAGGCAATGGGCTCGGGCGGGAAGTCGGCCTCGAAACCGCGCTTCTTGTAAATGTCGAACGTGTTGCCCCAGGAGTTGTCAAAGGTGTTGGTCGGCGACTCCCAAGTCAGGTACGCCATGGTGTTGCCGGCCTGCGGAGTGACGGTAATGCTGAACGAGTGGATGGTGTCGGAGTTGTAGCTGACATTGTTGAAATCCACTGCCACGATGTAACAGAAATATTCTGATGCCGTAGGGATGTTGTTGATGTCCTGCGAGCCGTAGTCACAAAGGGTGTATGTCTGGGTCGCGCTACTGTAGCCGGACAGACTGTCGCACAACACGTTGTTGATGTAGAAATAATAGGTCTTGAAATGGATGCAGTCATCACTGTTGCTCCAGGCCATCTTGATGCGGGTGTTGTTGTTCATCAGCTTGATACACTGCATCTTGGGCGGCTCCCAAGCAAAACAGGCGAGCATTGTCGCCATCCATAGTCCGGTAAGTATGATTCTTTTCACTGTATGTTTCATTTTTTCGATAAATAATTACCAACGGTGATTTGGGTGAAATTATTGTATTCGAAGTGCGTTTTTGCCAGATTTTGAATTTCTTCTGCTGTAATATTTTTAATATCAGTTAGATAGCGGAACATTTCTGTCTCGTCTAACCCGAAGCGATGCCAGTAGGCGAATTTCTGCATGGCGTTTACGGAGGTGTCGGCGGAGCGGAGCTGTTGACCGGCCATGTAGTTCTTTACCATTTGGAGTTCGTCATCGCTAACCAGTTCGTCCTGAAGTCGTTGTAACTCCTCGAAGCAGGCATCTATCGCCTCTTTCGTGCGGTCGGCGTTCACGTCGCTGCTGATGGCGAACACCGACTGGTTGCCGAAGAAAGTGTTTGAGGAGACGACACCGTAGGTGAGTCCCTGGCGCTCACGCAGATTTTGCATCAATCGCGAGGAGAAGTAGCCGCCCGTGAGCGTGTTGAGTACGGAGAATCCGGTGCGGTCGGGGTCGTTGTAGCCGATGGAGAGGTTGCATAGAATGATGGATGTCTGCAGGCTGTCGGGCATCGGTTGGTGGAAAATACGCTCGCGGTTTTCGGGCAGGATGATGAGCGGCAGTTCAGGAGTCTGTTCGCCGTGCGGTACGGCCGACCACGTGTTGCGGATTTGCGCCTCCGTGTTCGTGTCCATATTGCCCGTGACGAAGACGGAGAGATTCTCTGCGCAGAAACTGCGACGGTGAAATTCCTGCAACTGACTTAATGTCACGGCGTTCAAGGTCTCCGGGGTGGAATATTCCGACACGGCGGGGAAAAAGTCTCCCAGCATCTCGCGCCACATAATCCGCCAGGAGCAATAGTCGTTCTTTTGGATGTTATAGGCAAGGTTCTTGATTTCCTTGTCTTGCATAATCCGCAGATTGTCAGTTCGATATAGCGGGTTGATGAGGAAGTCTGCGATAATAGGCAGAATGTCGGGGATATTCTTCTTCGGGACAGAAATCATGATCTGCACACAATCCATTCCGACGTTTACGGAGACATTGGTGCCGTAGTAGTCGATTTTTTCGGAGGTCTCCTCTGGCGATAGGGTAGGGTGGCTCTCGCGCAGCAAGGTGTATGCAAAATTGCAGACATGCTTTTTGGGCTGGCGCAGCGAGCCGGTGTGAATCTGCAGAAGGATGTGTATGAGGTCGAGACTTGGGTTGTCGAAGAAGAAGATGGGGGCACCGTTGCCAAGGTTCTCGCGGCGCGGGGTCGGCAGTGCGAATGGCTCGACAGGATGGATGGTGGGCGGAATGGCCCGATTGACGTTGCTCATTACGGTATCAGAAGTACTTGTCCTTGTTGTTTGTGTTCGTTGCCTTGGCTGTCTTTGTATTTGATGATGCAGACGTAAACGCCCTGTGGCATAAGCTTGCCGCGCAGTTGCCCGTCCCAGCCGATGTTGATGTCTCGGCTGATGAACATCATCTCGCCGCTGCGATTCAGCACAGTCAACTCGAAGCTTTTGGGCTCGAAGTTGGCCTTCACGAGAAAGAGGTCGTTGAGACCATCACCGTTGGGAGTGAAAGCGGAGGGAATGAAGAACTGTTCGGTTTCTGTCACGGGCTCTTCTTCCGCCGAGCGTAACACGATTTCGTCGTTGGCATCGGTGGATATGGTCGTGGGGGGCGTCGTTGCGGGTACGTTTATGTTGTGATCAGTCGTCTGGGGTTTGACATCACTTCTTTTGGGAGTGGTCTTAAGATTGTTATAGGATAACCGGGATCCGTCAGGTTCTGGGAACAACACTGGGGGCCAGTCCTCACGGGACTGGTTGTCAGCGGTTTGCTGACGTTTAGCGGTTACGGATGCCATGGTGGAGCTTTCGTGAGCGGTAGCGCTTTCCGTGACGGTGACTTTGGCGGGTGTGCTGTTCGCGCCCGACGGCGTGATTGCCTCGGTCTCGGTCGCAGACGGGTAGACGACGGTCTTGGTTGCGGACTTTTGGGTGGCCGTTTCGTTCTGTTTTGCAGCTGTCTCGGTTGTGGAAACGGTCGTTTGCGCGGTCTCTTCCGTCTTGTGTGTCAGCGTTTTGACGAGGATGGGCACGGCAACGAGCACGGCTGCCACACCGGCGACGAGCGCGGCGCGGCCCTTGGGCGAGAGCCCGGGCTTGCGACCGAACTTGCGGGCGTAGCGACGGTCGTTCACGATGGAGGTCCATCCCTCTTCCGTGACCGGCGTCTCCATCCGGCGGAGATTGTCTATGTTGTTGGTGTTCATTATAAGATCTTTCATTCTATTTCGTTGTCGCTTCCGGCCTGACGGTCACTTTCTTGAAGCAAGAACGATTGTTTTTGTCTGTTCGTTCGTTATTAAATACGGAATTCCTCCGTCTTCATATATTTCTCAATCCGTTTGCGCAGTTTGGCTTTGGCGCGGAAGATGAGCGAGCGGACATTGTTCGGGGTCTCGCCCATCAGGCTGGCAATCTCCTCCTGCTGCACTTCGTCCACCACATAGAGGTTGAACGCGGTGCGGTACTTGGGGGGCAGCTCGTTGATCATCCGCATCAGCACCTCCATCGGGATGCCGTCGTAATCGGGCTCTTTCGTGTCGCCGAACTCCTGTTCGATGCTGCTCATCGGCGTGGTGCGGTAGTTCTGCTGCTTCCTCAAGTAGTCAATCACCTTGTTGACGGTGATGGTGCGCAACCAGCCGCCAAGCGAGGTGATTCTGTCGTAACCTTCAAAATGGGTCAGAATGAAGACGAAGATGTCGTGAAACATATCCTCGGCCTCTTGGATGTCGCTGGCGTAGCGGACGCAGACACCCTTGATCATCGGCCCGTAAATGTCGTACAGCATCCTCTGACATTCCTGGTCGCCTTTCCGGCAACCGTCGATGATCATTATTTCTTGTTCTGTCAGCATTTGAAGTCAACAGCTATATGACGAAATTCGGGCGAAAATGTTGCAAAAAAAATTCACAGATTGTAGAGATTTCTCATGGTTTGTCTCTAAAGGTGTGTAAGATATTGGTGTTGAATATGTTACGAATATTGCAAATCGAGGGAAAGCTGGTTCTTGAGATGGAAAGTTTTGCGGTGGTAGGGGGTGATGCCGATGCGGTTGACGGCGGCGATGTGCGCAGGAGTGGGGTAACCTTTGTTGCGAGCCCAGTCGTAGTCAGGGTATTCGTCGGCGAGGCGGCGCATGAGCGCGTCGCGGTGGGTCTTGGCGAGGATGGAGGCGGCGGCGATGGAAAGATAGGTGGCATCGCCCTTCACGATGCAGCGGTAGGGAATGCCCCAGCGGTCGGTGAAGCGGTTACCGTCGATGAGCAGGAGTTCCGGGGTGGGGGAGAGCTGCCCTACGGCGAGATTCATGGCATGGATGGAGGCGCGCAGGATGTTCATCTGGTCAATCTCCTCGGCGGAGACCTCCGTCACGGCCCAAGCTAAGGCGTCTCGTACGATAATCTCGCGGAGATGTTCTCGTTTTTTCTCCGTAAGTTGCTTTGAATCATTGATTTCCGGATTTGTATAGTCGTACGGGAAGATGACAGCAGCGGCGCATACAGGCCCTGCGAGGCAGCCGCGCCCAGCTTCGTCGCATCCGCACTCAATGGCGGGATTAGGGGAAAAATGGGATTTCAGAGCCATATCATCACACATAATGCCAAAATCAGGATGTCAACGAATGGCCAGTATCGCTTTTTCGAGACCGCAAGAGACATATAAACGGCCAAGGATGGGAGCAGGTAGAATAGCGCATAAGGCAACGGCATTATCCCTAACCAGAGAGATAAAAGCATCGAGATTAAGAGCATGTTTACATTGTTGAAAGCTTGTCGGATGACAATCAACTTGTTGTCCAACAGTCGTTTGTCGCGAAACATCAACCAGATGGTGACCACAAGGAAAACCGCCAGGGTTACGTAGTCGATGATGCGCAGTGTAGTGAACGTTTTCACAGGAACGAACAGGCTCAGGTCGCGCCAGGACTGTGTGAAAACGGGCTCCCCGTTGCAGAAGAACGCGACGGCAAAGGCCCACATATACGGTAACGCGAGGCCGCAGAACAGAATCACGATGTCCTTGAAAGAGGTCACATTGTTGATGCTAATCAATAGAAAGAGGAATAGTGCGATTCCAGACGCGTTGATATCCAACAAGGTAGCTATTGATATAATCAACCCGAAGGTGAATATCCGATTCTTCATTTTCGCCGCCTGCTCATTGGGCTCGTATAGCATCAAAATGAGCGAGATGAAGAAGACTGTGAGCAGCGAGGGTGTGAGTGTCTTGAGGTAGTTGCCGCTGTTGAGCAACAATAGCAGGAACACTCCGGGCATATAGGTGCGACCTTCCGCGAAATGGTTCTTGTGGTAGTGCTGGATGGCGCCGACGGTCATGGTCAGCACAAGCAGCATCACGGCGATGCTTACCACCACCTTGTTCCATGTCCACAGATTCGTAATGTATTGGAACAGCAGCATGTTGCCGTCCGGCGGCATGACGGTCATCTGTGTGAACACAGTCCACCCCGCCCATCCCGCCAGCAGGAGCAGCAGGACCAGTTGCAAATTCAGGCTTTTGTTGATTGAGTGGAACAATGGAGGGGGTAGGGTTAAGGGTTAAGGGTTTAGAGTTTAGAGTTTAGGGTTAAGAGTTAAGAGTTAAGAGTTAAGAGTTATGGTAGGGACGGGAGACGTTGCGTTTTTGCAGATTAATTCGATTTGAAATCCTCTCGTAAGATGCTGTAAATAAGTGCGTCTTTGTACTCTCCTTGATGGAAGTAGTGCTTGCGGAGGCGGCCTTCCTGCTTGAGCCCCACTTTCTCCAGGTGTTTGATGGTGCCCAGGTTGTCGGCGAAGGTGTCGCAGGTGATTTTGTGGAGGTTGAGGGTGTTGAATCCGTATTCGATGAGCATGGCCAATGCTTCGCTGGCGATGCCGAGCCCCTGGAACTTCGTGGGGATGCGCATGGTCTTGACCGTGGCGCGCTGGTGCCGCATATTGATGTCGTACAACCCGACCGCGCCAAGCAACTCGGGCTCTCCCTCCTGATGCTTGTAGAAGATGGAGAGCACCACGTCGCCGTTACGGCAGATGCGCTCGTACCACTGCTGCTGGGTGTAGGAGGATATGGGGTTGTGGATGATGTGGTCGGTGAGGTCGGCGTCCCAGCGCTGCTCCATCAGGTAGGGCAGGTCGGCGGGTTCCACCGGTTTCATGATTAGGCGTTCGCTTTCGAGTATTCTCATTATTAGGGTTTATGGGTTAAAGGCTGAGGGTTAAAAGGTTAAAGGTTAAAGGTTAAAGGGTTGTTTGGTGGTAGATGTCGTCGAGGGTGAGGATGGGGGCGTTAAGCTGGTGGGCGAGGTTGAGAATCTCCTCGGCCGTGTTGAAGATGCCGCGCTCGCGGTTGCGGTGCCGGGCGATCGTGTCGGCGTCAATCTGGTTGAAGGCCTCGCGAGAGAGGGAGTCCTTGATCTGGCGCATCCAGGCGAGGTAAGGGGTGTTGAAAACCATGTTCATCGGGTGGAGGCTGATGACTTTGAGGCCCGGCGCAGTGAAAAAGCGGCGATACGGCTCGATGGAGAGGCCCAGCTCGTTGTAGAGGAAACTACCGTCTTCGAAGAATACGGGAACCTGCAATAGCTTGGATTCCAGCCAGTAAGGGGTGATTCTTGGGGCGAGGGTCGTGATGGTGTTGGAGCAGCACCGGATGTGGTAGTCGTTGCGGAGCAGGTGCGCCGTGTCGGTGACGTCGAAGGCACGGTGTGAGCGCGAACAGGTGGCTTCCGGTGCGAACGTCAGACAGGTCTCGATGACCTCGCGGAAGGTGTTGCCATGCGAGGAACCGGGCAGGAAGTTGGGGTGTATGCCGCGGTGCAGCCGTCCCGCTTGGAACGCCCGCTCAATCACGTCCGACTTGTGCGTGACAAACACGGTCAGCCGCAGAAGCTCAGGCGGGAGCAGACGGAAGTATTCCTCCATCACCGCCTCTGACGCCCAGTCAATGTCCGACGTGAAGCAGAACACCGGCCGCTCGTCCCATTCGTGCGGTCCCGCCGCCCGCTCCAACAGTTCCTTCATTTCATCCATATTTTAAAAATTGGCGCAAAAATACATTTTTTTTGTATTTTCGCGGCCGCATTTAGAAGACCATATTATATTATAGTATGAGGAAGAAATTGTTCGCTTTGTGCCTGATGGCTGTCTGCCTGCTGACGCTGGGATGCCAGCGTGAGATTGAGCTGGATTTGCCTGACTACCAGCCGAAACTGGTGATTGAGGGCACGATTGAGACCGGCTCGCCCGCGATAGTGATGCTGACACGGAGCATCCCCTATTTTTCCGAAATCAACTACGACTACATGATGGATAGCGTAATCGTCGGAAACCTTAAGGCGCGCGTTTTTGTGACTTCGGAGACCGGCGAGACCGAGGAACTGGTGTTTAAAATCTCCCCGGAACTGCCTTATCGCATGGGTTTTATCGGCAAGAAGGTTATCGGCCGCGAGGAAACTCACTACACCCTCCGTGTCGAGTATGACGGCAAGACCTACACCGCCGAGACCTACATCCCCAAGACGTTCGATCTCGACTCCATCGGCTTTGACCAGTCGGCGGAGATTCTGGACGAGACGCAGGCCACCATCCGCATGTTGCTGACAGACCCTGCCGATGAGGAGAACTTCTACGCTTTCTTCTGCAAGGTGAACTCCCCCACCTTGCGCGACCGCTTTTGGATTTGCGGACTGCCCGTGGCGTTCGATGACCGCACGTTCAACGGACTGACCTTCAACTATGAACTCACCCGCCTCGGCTATTCCCCCTTGCTGTACGGGATGATGACCGACGAGCAGCAGGAGACTTTCAGCCGCCGCACGTTCCGTCCCGGTGATACCGTCTATGTGAAGCACACGCAGGTGGATTACCACACCTACAAGTATCTGCTTTCCGCCGGCAGCGAGGCCGCCATGGGGAGCAACCCCTTCACCAACCCGATGCCTGCCGTCACCAACTTCGACAGCGATGAGGTGCTCGGTCACTGGAGTGGTTTTGCCGCCAAAATCGACACGATTGTCTGGTGGACCAATTGATTGTGGGTGATGGCACAGTTCTGAAACGCTTTTTCCCTTTTAAACCTTAACCCCCTAACCGAAATCTTAAACCTCATCATGTTTTTCGTAAAGATTTATCGTTATTTTCAGAAACACAAGATATTATTGTACACCTTGATGCTACTCAGCAGCGCGGTGTTCATCTTCTTTGGCCTGAAGGTAAAACTTGATGTGGACTTGGTTCGGCTGCTGCCCGCGTCGAAGCATACGGAAACGGACTTGGTTTTCAGCAACTTGAAGATCAAGGACAAGATTTTCATGGAGATGACCGGAGCGGAACCTGAGGTGATGGCTGGCTATGTTGACGAGCTGATGGATTCCATTCTCGTCGACGATACAGGTATCGCCAACACGCTTTACCGGCTGGAACCCGATATGGCGCTCAATGCCCTTTACTTTGCAATGGAGCATGTCCCCTCTTTTGTGGACACGTCTTTGTACGCCCAGTTCGACTCGGCCATTGCGCACGCTGACGAGGCGATGGCGCACAACTACGACCTCATTATGAACGACGAGACGGGCACGATTACGGAGATGGTGACCACCGATCCGTTAAACTTGCGCGAGTATCTGCTGCCAGACCTCTCATCCGGTCTGGGGTTCACCTTCATCAACGGGCACCTCTTTTGCGCCGACAGCACCGTGGCGCTTATCTACATCTCCCCGGATTTCCAATCGTTCGATGCTGAGATGGGCAGTAAGTTGATGAACCATATCAACCAATGTGTCAAGAAGTTCAACAAAGTACATCCTGAAGTGGAGGTGCTGATGCACGGTGCAGTGGTGCGCGCCGGCGACAACAACCGCGTGATGTCGCGTGACATTTACCTGACAATTGGCATTTCCCTTTTGATAGTCCTTATTGTGCTGTGTGTCAGTTTCAAAAGTTTCAACATTGCGTGGCAGCACGCACTTCCTGTGGCTTACGGCACGTTCTTCGCTTTGGCATGCATGTATTGGATAAAAGGCGGCATGTCGCTAATGGCGCTCGGCGTAGGGTCTGTGGTGCTGGGTGTCGCGATTAGCTATTGTCTGCATGTCATTATTCATCAGCGTTTTGTGGGCAATGTGGAGCAGATGTTGAAAGAGGAGGCACTGCCTGTTTGCCTCGGCTGTCTCACCACTATCGGCGCGTTCATCGGACTGCTTTTCACCCAAAGTGACCTGCTTAAGGAGTTCGGTATGTTCTCCACCTTCGCGCTCGTGGGCAACACGTTTTTCGCGTTGATTTTCCTGCCTCATCTGTTGAAAGAGGATGACCAACGGCGCAATGAAAAGGTGTTCAAGGTGATAGAAAAGATTAACAACTATGCATTTGACCGTAACCCGTATATCATTATTGGGTTATGTGTGATTATCATCATCGGCTTTGCTTTCTCCGGCAAGGTTCAGTTTGACAATGACCTGAAGCATATTGGTTATGAGAGCGATGCGTTGCATAAATCGGAGAACCTCTATTCCGAGAAAAACGACCATGGCGGTCAACAGCAGTATTTCGCCGTCATGGCCCCCACGCTTGACGAGGCGTTGGATGCCAACAAGGTCTTGTCGTCTGCACTCGACTCGATGCGGAAGGCCGGCGACCTGATCTCTTACACCCCGGCGGTGTCGATGCTTTTCCAATCGGAAGCCGAACAACAACGCCGCATTGATGCGTGGCAGCATTACTGGACTCCGGCGAAGGTCAGTCAGGCGATGGCTGCCGTGAAGGACGCGGCCGTGCGCAACGAGCTCTCTCCGGACATCTTCCTCCCGTTCCAAGCGATGGTGGAGGCCGACTATGCACCCGGTGATCTCTACGCGGCGGAGGTAATCCCCGATGGACTGCTCTGTAATCTCATCGAGGAAAGCAGTGGCAAATTCTTGATATTCAATATAACGCAATTGGAGAAAGAGAAGAAGAGGGAGGTTGGCGACCGTGTGGTTGCGATTCCGAACGCCATGGTGGTGGATCCGTTCTACTACACCGCAGACATGCTCGACATGCTCCGTACGGACTATAACACCACGTTGCTCATTTCCGCCATTTTCGTCTTCGTCGTCTTGCTCTTCTCGTTCCGCAATCTGGTTATCTCGCTCATCGCCTTCCTGCCGATGTCCCTTAGTTGGTATATGGTGCAGGGCTGGATGGCGATTTTCGGGCTGCCGTTCAATATGGTCAACATTGTGGTCTCGACGTTTATCTTCGGTATCGGTGTGGACTACAGCATTTTCGTGATGCAGGGACTCTTGGCAGCGCAGCGAGGCGAGGGAGATCGTCTGCTCGAATACCACAAGGTGGCGGTCTTCTTCTCCGCCTTCGTGCTCATCGTGGTCATGGTGTCGATGCTGTGCGCCACCCACCCGACCATCACCTCCATCGGCAACAGCACGATCATCGGTATGCTTTCCACCATCATGATTACCTACACGTTGCAGCCCTTGCTTTTCCGCTGGGCGATGAAATGGCCGTACCTCTGCAACCGCATCAAGCACCCCAACCATAAATCGTAAACTGTAAACCGTAAACTGTAAACTGTAAACTATAAACCGTAAACTGTAAACTGTAAACAATAAAAAATAAACCCAATGAAGAAAATCCTTATCCTGGTCATCGCGATGATGGCGTTTGCGGCCTCTGCACAGAAAGTGGAGTCTCATTTCACGGAAACCAAGTTCATCAAGGCCTCTGGCAAGACTTTCGAAGCCGAAGGCAACCTCAAACTCACCCCTCCTGACAAATTTGAGTTGAACTACACCAAGCCCGCCGGCGATTATTTCATCATCAACGGCAAGACGATGTCAATCAACGTTCGGGGCAAGAAATCCGTGGTGGACACTGAGAAGAATGCCGCGATGAAAGCGCAGCGTAACACACTGATGAACTGTATCACAGGCAATTGGAAGCAGGCTGCAACCGATAACAACGCCGAGACTTCCGTGACGGAGAAGGGTGCCAACAAAGTGGTGACCCTGACGGCGAAGAAAACGGCTCCGCGCGGCTACTCCAAGATTGTCATCACCTACCGCAAGTCCGACAACATTCCTGTGGAGCTTGTCTTTGAGGAATTCAACGGCACGGTGACCACCTACAAGATGACCAATATCGTCAAAAAGTAGCCATTATGGAATACGGCGAATTCAAGGTGAAGGAGGGTGTCTATGTGCCGGACATCGGCATCGACTACCCCAAGGACGACCCGCATCGGCGTCTTGTGCACGTCGAAGTGGAGGACTCCTCTCAAGGCCGTTTCGTTTTCGACGAGACCTATCCCTATTTGGACGACTCGCTCCGTTTCAAGCTCAACGTCATTGCGGGTTGGGTGACGAAATGGCTGTTGATAGCGGTACATAACCGTTGCCATTATGGCCTCCAGATTAAAGGCAATCTGCGCAAATACAAGGAACAGCTCAAGGACGGGGCTGTTTGCATCTGCAACCATGTCTTTGTGTTCGACGCGTTAGGCGTCAATGCCGCTTGTAAGAAATTCCGGCAGGTGCGCATCCCGATGTTCGCCAAGCATTTCAACGGCTACGGCTGGTGGATTCTGTGGCAGGCCGGCGGTGTCCCTATTCCGGAGACTCGCGAGGGCATCCGCAAGTATAACGAGGCTTTCGACGAGTATGCTCGCCGGAAGATGTGGTTCATCATCTTCCCAGAGGCGGTGCGTTGGGATATGTACACACCCATCCGCCCCTTCAAACGCGGCGCCTTCTCGATGGCTTACAAGTATGACCGTCCGGTCATTCCGTTCGTCTATACGTTCCGCAAGCGTCGGGGTATCTACCGTCTTTTTGGTAAGAAAGACTATCCGTGTGTGACGTTGCATGTAGGCGAGCCGATCTGGTTCGACAAGAGCGCGAACCGCAAGGATGAACTCGATCGCGTCTGCCGCGAGGCGCATGAGGCGATGGAGCGCATGGCGGGGATAGAGGTGAACCCGTGGCCGTGCGCGGATGAGGCTTGAGACTTGGGACTTGAAACTTTGACTCCTGAGGGCGGACGATGGTTCGCTCTTTTTTGTTAGAATGTTCCCACGAACCGGTACGGCAACAGCGCATCTGCCCCGGCGTAGTCCACCCCGATGCGCGGGGTGAGCTTGTGCTTGACGATATTGGTTATTGGTTATTGGTTATTGGTTATTGGATGGTGGATAGCGGATAGTGTTATTGTTTGTTGAGGCGGGATTGAAAGGCGTTGCGGAGGCCGGAGAGCATTTTGGCGATGTCTGTGATAAGAGTTCGTAAATAGTTAAGTTGTTCAGTGGTAATATATTCTAAATCGTGAGCGGTTTGTAGTTCACAAAACACTTCCATAAGCGATCCGTATGAAACTTCGACGAAGTGAATCTTTTCTTTTAAGGAGTTTCTTCCGCTTCCCTCTGCAAGGTTTGCGGAAACTGAAACAACAGCTCTTCTAACCTGATCTCCCAGACCATAGCGTTCTTCTTTAGGGAATTTTTCCTGTAACTGGTAGATATATTTGATTAAATCGCGAATTTTTGCATATACTTCCAAGTTTTCAAATGAAAATGTTTTTGTTTCAGATTTCGTTGTTTCTAAATTCTTCATAATTGTCAATTTCGGTTAAATAAACTTTGTTGTACCTCCTCCCAAACTCCTAACCATCCTCCACCTCAATAACCAATAACCAATAACCCTTAAAACACTAGGTACGGCCGCAGTTTCTCGATGAGCTCTGGGTAGGCGTGGGTGATCCGCTGCAGCTCGTCAAGATCATGAATCGGGCCGTTCTTCTCCCGGTGTTTCAAGATCAGTTTCGTGAGGTACGCATCTATATAGGGATGCGCCACAAGTTCCGAATATGTCGCGGTGTTGACGTTCAACCGCTTGATCTTCCGCTGGTCGATGTAGAGGTACGTCTTCAGTTTCCCCGTATCCACATTTTGCATCACATAAACCTCCTGCAGCTGCGAAAAGCTGTGGAACCCGCCGAGTTTTTCGCGGTATTCCACGAGCTTCGCGGCCCGTTTGCTCCCGAACTGCGGCACCGTGACCAACGCGTCGGTGTCGCAGCTGTTGAGGTCCAGCTTGACAATGTCGTACAGCGGCTGCCGCTGCTGCGGCTTGGACGGCGGGAGCGTGTCGGAACGGATGCGCGGCCGGTTGTCGTAGTTGCGTTGACGCGCCGCCGCTATCGAGTCGTCAAACCGTTTCTGTTCCGCAGCAAACCGCTGGAACTGAGCCTCGTACTGATGGACATCGCAGGGCGGCTTCGGATGGATGTCGCACAGGAAATAGTAGATGTTGCCCGCCGTCATCAAGGTGAGCAAAAACAGGGCCGCCGCCCATTCGCCTCGGGTGAAATGGAGTTTCGTTTTCATGCAGCAAAGATACTATCCCGAGGCAGGGGTTGTCAAGAGGGTGCGCGAGGTTTTTATCAACACACGGATGTGAATGAGTGTTGTCGCCATTGCGTCGCTTTTCTGTCGCTTTTCTGTCGCTCTTCTGTCGCACCACTGTCGCTCAATGCCGAATGAGAACCTTGGCTACTGCGAGGGGTGTGCTTGGGAAAAGCGTGGGTGGAAGGTGCCATCGACCGTTAAAAATGTTATTTTTGCGGGTTCATTGATTGTCAGAATATGGATATAAAAGATATTCTCGAAAAGAATCGTTTAGAGAAAGAAGACATCGTGCGGCTGCTCGCCACGCAGGGAGCGGAGTCGGAATTGCTGCTGAAGAAGGCTTTGGAGGTCAAGCTGTCGCGGTTGGACAACAAGATACACCTGCGCGGGCTCATCGAGCTGAGCAATGTCTGCCGCAAGTCGTGCCTCTACTGCGGGGTGCGTCGCGACAACGACAAGGTGGAGCGCTACACCCTGACGGAGGACGAAGTGGTGGAGTGCGCCCGCCTCGCCCATCGGCTCAACTACGGCTCCGTGGCCATCCAGAGCGGCGAGCGCAACGATCCGGAATTTGTGGAGATGATTACCCGTCTCATCCGCCGTATCAAGGAAATCGACAACGGTTCGCTCGGCATCACCCTCTCGCTTGGCGAACAGAGTGAGGAGACCTACCGCCGCTGGTTCGAGGCCGGGGCGCACCGCTACCTGCTGCGTATAGAGTCGTCGGACGAGGAACTTTACTACCGCATCCATCCCCGTGACAGTCGTCATGATTTCCACCGTCGTCTCGATTGCATCGACACGCTGCTCGCCCTCGGCTACCAGACGGGCACCGGTGTGATGGTGGGGCTGCCGTTCCAGACTCTCGACAACTTGGCCAACGACCTGCTCTTCTTCCGGGAGAAGGATGTGGCAATGGTGGGCATGGGTCCCTATATCCCGCACCCCGACACGCCGTTGTACCAATATGCTGACCAGATCCCCACTGTGGAGGAACGGATGAACCTGACCCTCAAGATGATAGCCGTGCTTCGACTGATGATGCCGGAGATCAACATGGTGGCGGCCACAGCCAATCAGACTATCGACCCGCTCGGGCGCGAGAAAGCCATCCGGGCCGGAGCCAATGTCATTATGCCCAACCTCACTCCTAACGAATACCGCGAGGACTATCTCATCTACCCCGATAAGGCCTGCGTCAGCGACAAGCCCGAGGAGTGCTTCTCCTGTCTCGATATCCGGATGCGGGCCATCGGGCACGAAATCTTGTACAACGAATGGGGCGATTCGGTGGCGTTTACGAAGAGACACGATGGTTAAGGTCATGTGTGATTTTCAACATACAATTGTTTGTTTCTATTCCCTAAAAAATACTATCTTTGCCGCTTGATTATTGTCGAATGGAAAAAGTATATCTAACTGATTTCGTGAATGTTGAGCAGACTGATGTGGCTGCGAGACTGCGCGAGTGGCAACGTAAATGGCCTGCATCGCCGCTGCTTTGCATGTTCTGCCTGAAGGACCCCGCCGCCAAGGTGACGGGACGCCAGCGCGTGCGGATGTTGCTCACCTTGCCCGACAAGTTGCGCTTCGACGCGTTGCCCTTGGAGACTGCCCCCGTGGTGGAAGTCCGCGAGAAACCGCAGCTCAACATCGTGGAAACCAAGGAGAAACATACCGGCGACCTCAATCCCATTTTCGTGAAACATCCCGCGCCCGACCATGACAATCGCCAGGCGCTCATAGACCAGCTGATTGAAAAATTTTCCAAAGACGCTCCGAAAATTATCTATTCGCCCGACACGCATGATGCCGAGGCTGACTACGGTCAGGAGAGTTCGGTGGAAGATCAAAGCATTGTAAGTGTTTCATTGGCAGAGGTTTATGCGAATCAAGGATACTATGACAGGGCTATCCAGATGTTTGAAATATTGAAGTTGCATTTTCCCGAAAAAAATGCTATCTTTGCCGCCCGAATTGAAGAACTGCAAAAAATGATGTCGGAGAGTTGATTTTGGCATTGTTTTTGCAATCTGAAGCGGCTTGAAAGAGAAGTTACAAGTTATAAATTCATAAACTAAAAAAGTAAAGAGATGTTTACATTGTGTGTAGTTTTAATCATTTTGGCAAGTATCGTACTGGCTTTCGTGGTGCTGATCCAAAACTCCAAGGGCGGCGGCCTCGCTTCCAACTTCGCCTCTTCAAACCAGGTGATGGGCGTGCGCAAAACCGCTGATGTGCTGGAGAAAACCACTTGGGGCCTTGCCGCCGGTATCATGATTCTCTGCTTTGTCTGTGCTTTCTTGTCCAAGAACGAGTACAACAGCATCCACGGCAGCACCAACACCCAAGTCGAGCAGACCACCGATGCAGCCGAGGAATAATCGATTATAAGAATATAGTGTTGAACATGCAGCGCCAATGGTGTTGCGTGTTCTTTTTGTTTGTAATATAAAATATTGATTAGATGAATATTAAGCACGAAAACGTTCCCGGACAGCTCCAGGAACTCACCATTGAAATCCAGAAGGAAGACTACGCCGAGAACGTAGAGAAGGCGTTGAAGAAACAGCGTCGCGAGATTGCCGTCCCCGGTTTCCGCAAAGGCAACGCCCCCATGGGCATCGTCCAAAAAATGTACGGCAAGAACATCCTCGTGATGGAGGTCGACAAGCTTGTCAACGAGCAGATTGATAAGTTTTTCAAAGACAACGACATCAAGTTCATCTTCGAACCCATGCCCGTTGAGGAGAAGTCTCAGCTCGACTTCGACAATCCCGACAATTTCACGTTCGTCTATGAGTATGTCCTTCGTCCCGAGGTGAACATCGACCTCAGCGCGATGCCTGCCATCACGGATTTCACCGTCATCCCCGGCGATGATGAAATCAATGCTCAGATCAGCCAGCTCCGCGAGCGTTACGGCAAATACGAAATGCCCGAGACCATTGAGGAGAACGACAGCATATCAGCTAGTTACGGTGGCGAGAAGGAGGCTTTCTTCTTCATCCGCGACCTTAAGGAGGATGCCCGCAAGGATTTTGTCGGCAAGAAGGTTGGTGACACGCTGACCGTTGCTATGCGCAAGGCGTTCTCTTCAGATCCGTTCTTCGCCCGCGCCTTCGACCTCAAGGTGGAAGAGCTCAACGATGACGATCCCTACACCTACGACCTCACCATCAAGCGCATCGGCCGTATCAACCCCGCCGAGCTCAACGAGGAGTTCTTCAAATCCGCTTATCCTGACGGAAGTGTGACCGACGAAGCCGCCATGCGCGAGGCTGAAAAACAGAAAATCGCTGCGCAATACAAGCCCGATACCGACCGCATGTTCATGGACCGCGCCATCAGCACCCTGCTCGACGGTGTCACTGTGGAATTGCCCGACGACTTTATGCGCCGCTACATCTTGGCCGTGCAGAAGGATATGACCGAAGAGGCATTGGAGAAAGAGTTCGAACGCTACAAAAACTCCTTCAAATGGCAGATCATCGAGAACGAGCTTGTGAAGGACGAGGATGTGAACGTCACCCGTGCCGACGTTGAGGCTTACTTCCGCGATTATTTCGTCAAGACCTACTTTGGCAACTTCGATGCCGAAAGCGTTAAGGAGCAGCTCGATAAAATCGTGGCCGACGCCATGAAGAACCAGGAATACGTGAAGAATGCCTACGACATGCTTTACGACCAGAAACTGGTGGCTCTGATGCGCAAGAAGATGAATGTTGTGCACAAGGAAGGCGACTTCAAGGCCTTTATTGAAGAGATTTCCTTGCAGCGTAAGGAGGATAAACCGGCCGAGGAGACTCCCGCCGAGGAGAAGCCGAAGAAGACCACCAAGCGCAAAACGACGGCCAAGAAGGCAGAGGCCGCTGAGGAACCCGCTGCCGAAGCCGCTCCCGCCGAGGAAAAACCTAAGAAGACGAGAGCCAAATCCACTAAAGCTAAAACCGAAAAAGAGTAACACAATGAGAGACGAATTCCGCAATTATGCCCTGAAACACAGAGGCATAAGCAGCTTAAAAATGGATCGTTACGTCTCCCGGACTAACGATTACATCACCCCTTACATCATTGAGGAGCGTCCGATGAACATCACCCAGTTGGACGTGTTTTCCCGCCTGATGAAGGACCGCATCATCTTCATGGGCGTGCCCATCGATGACGACGTCGCCAACATCATCCAAGCGCAGCTTCTGTTCCTTGAATCACAGGATTCTGAGCGCGACATCCAGATCTACGTCAATAGCCCCGGCGGCATGGTGTATGCCGGTTTGGGCATCTACGACACGATGCAATATCTGAAGCCCGATGTCTCCACCATTTGCACCGGTATGGCTGCCTCGATGGCTGCCGTGCTGATGTGCGCTGGTGCCAAAGGCAAGCGCTTCGCCCTCCCGCACTCCCGCGTCATGATTCATCAACCGATGGGCGGCGCTCAGGGGCAGGCTTCTGACATCGAGATCGAAGCTCGCGAGATCCAGAAAATCAAGAAGGAGCTCTACGAAATCATCGCCTACCACACCGGCAAGGATTATGATCAGGTGTGGAAGGACAGTGACCGCGACTACTGGATGACCGCTGCCGAGGCCAAGGAGTACGGTATGATTGACCAGGTGCTCGGACGCGATGAACGCAAATAACTAAGACGTCACATAGTTGAATTTTAGGAAACCGGCGTCCGGAAATGTCCGGATGCCGGTTCTCTTTTTTTTATAAAACGAATAATGGCGAAGAAACGCGATTTTGACAGAATATGCAGCTTTTGCGGGCGCGAGGTGCCCAGCAACGAGTTCATCATCGGCGGGCTTGACGGCCTCATTTGTGGCGACTGCCTGCACACGGCGATGGACATCTACCATGAACGTATGGAACAGCAGGCACGTCAGGATATGGCTGCCATCAAACTCAACCTGCTTAAGCCCAAGGAGATAAAGGCTCGATTGGATGACTACGTGATTGGGCAGGAGGAGGCCAAGAAGGTGCTCTCCGTGGCTGTTTACAACCACTACAAACGCTTGATGCAAGGCGAGGGCAAGAGCGACCCCGATGTGGATATTGAGAAGTCGAATGTGCTGCTGATAGGCGAGACTGGAACGGGCAAGACGCTGTTGGCCAAAACAATCGCCGCGCTGTTGGACGTTCCGTTCTGCATCGCCGATGCCACAGTGTTCACGCAGGCCGGCTATGTGGGCGAGGATGTGGAGAGCATTCTCACGCGCCTGCTGCAGGCTTCTGATTACGATGTTAAACGAGCTGAGCGCGGTATCGTCTTCATCGACGAGATTGACAAAATTGCTCGCAAAGGGTCTGAGAATCCGTCCATTACGCGCGACGTGTCGGGCGAGGGCGTGCAGCAGTCGTTGCTGAAGCTCTTGGAGGGCTCGTTGGTGAATGTTCCGCCGCAAGGGGGACGCAAACATCCCGAACAGGAGTTCATCCAGGTGAATACGCGCAACATCCTCTTCATCGGTAGCGGTGCCTTCAACAACCTGTCGAACATCATCTGCGACCGCATGAACACACACGCCATCGGTTACAACACCAAGAACATCAATTTCAACCCGCAGGAGGCGTTGCGGTATGTTAGCGCGCAGGACGTCAAGGACTTCGGACTGATTCCCGAGCTGTGTGGCCGTTTTCCGGTCATCACATCCTTGAACGCCTTGGACCGTGACGCGTTGAAGCGGATCCTCACCGAACCTAAGAACGCATTGGTGAAGCAGTATATCGCCCTGTTCAAGATGGACGGCATCATGTTGACCTTCACCGAGGAGAGTTTGGACTATATTGTCGACAAGGCGGTGGAGTTGCAGTTGGGTGCCCGTGGCTTACGTGCCATCGTTGAGAAAATCATGACCGACGCGATGTTCGAGTTCCCGAGTCTCAACAAGAAGAAAATCACCGTGGACAAAGCTTACGCGCAGGAGAAATTCGAGAGCTCGATCTTCTCATTCAAGGACAAATAACAGTTCCGTTTACTGCATCACTTTTTGAAGGGCCGCCAGATGAAGGAAGATTTTCGCGTGAATCTGCAACGGAATTTCGGGTTCCCGCCGACCGCGAGCCAGACAGAGGCCATGGACCGGCTGGCCGACTTCATTTACGGCAAGGGCGAGAACTTCCTGTTTCAGCTGTCGGGCTATGCCGGCACCGGCAAGACCAGCCTCGTAAGTGCGCTCGTGAAGACGCTCGCGGACATCGGCGTGCACATCGTGATGCTTGCGCCCACGGGCCGTGCCGCCAAGGTGCTTTCGCAGTATTCCGGACGCAAGGCGTACACCATCCACAAATGGATTTACCGCGTCTACAGCAAGGAGGGCGTCCGCAAGTTCGTGCGCCGCGAGAACAAGGATGCCCATACGCTCTTCATCGTGGACGAGGCGTCGATGATTTCGGCGCAGGGAAGCGTTAACGATTTGGTTGGCAACAGTTTGCTGGATGATTTGATGGAGTTTGTTTTCCTCGGAGACAGCAACCGGATGCTCTTTGTGGGCGACGATGCGCAGCTGCCGCCCGTGCATGCGGACGAGAGCCCCGCGCTCGATGCCGACTACCTCAAAAGTGCCTACAATGTGGAGGTTTTCGGTGCGAAGCTCACCGATGTGGTGCGGCAATCACTGGATTCGGGTATCCTTTACAACGCCACGCTGGTACGCGACAAACTCAATGCCGGCGACTACTCGTTCCCGATGTTCAGTGGGCGGAAGTTCGAGGATTTCCGGCGCATCAATGGTGGGGAGATGGAGGAACTGCTCAACACCCTTTACAACGATCACGACCATGACGAGATTGTGCTGGTGACTCGTTCCAACAAGCGGGCGTTTCAGTACAATAACGCCGTCCGTAGCCGCGTGCTGTTCCGCGAAAACGTCATTGCCACAGGCGATTATATCATGGCGGTGAAGAACAACTACTACTGGTTAGATGAGGTCTCCTCCGAAGCGGGCTTCTTGGCCAACGGCGACATCATGGAGATCATGTCCATCCACAAGCAGCAGGAACTCTACGGCTTCCATTTCGCCGATATCACGGCGCGGCTTTGCGACTATCCCGAACATCCCTACGTCGATATGAAAATCATCCTCGAAACCTTGGATTGTGATGGTCCGTCGCTTTCTCACGAGGCCAATCAGAAACTCTATTACGCTGTGGCGGAGGATTATATGGATATTGTGAACCCTCGGGCGCGGTTTCTGAAAATCAAGGAGGACCCCTATCTAAACGCCGTGCAGGTGAAATTCGCCTATGCGCTGACCTGCCACAAGACGCAGGGCGGACAGTGGAAGCACGTGCTCATCGACCAGGGCTACTTGCCCGACAACACCATCGACAAGGAGTACCTCCGCTGGATGTACACCGCCGTCACCCGCAGCACGGAAAAGGTCTATTTGCTCGGATTTCAGGACGAAGCGTTTGATAATGCATAATGAAGAATGCATAATGAAGAATAATTCCTTAAGCAGTCCCGGAGGGACAACACGCACGAAGTGCAATTAACCCCACACAAGGCGCAAGTCGCAGTGTGGGGGCGATGTAACATGGTGATACACAATATGATATAGTGGCAAAAACTTTCCGAAGAAAAAATATCATCAAACTGCTCGGTGGAATCAAAAAAAAGTGTATTTTTGCAGCCGCAAATGAGGGACGTTAGCCCAGTCGGTTCAGAGCGCTGCCTTCACACGGCAGAGGTCACTGGTTCGAGTCCAGTACGTCCCACAAAAAAACAGCTTCGACAGAAGCTGTTTTTTTTTGCCTGATTGTGACGTGATGCGTTTGATACCTGAAACTTTGAACTTTGAACCTTGAACCAATAGGAGAGCATCTTGTCAACTTGAATGTAGGTGTAATACAGCTCACTCAACTTTGATAGTCAGCACCCTCTCATAGTAGCCGGAAGGCGTGAACTTCACCCGCAGCTTGCAAAGGTCGCCGGAATGATAGACGTCATCGCTGAAAAGCATATAGAACAGGGCGGTCTCTGTGAATCCGCTCATATCGTCCACTGTGATGGAATTCGTAAAGGATTGGGAGAGTAATCGGAACATCTCGGGTGTGCCGTTATGGGAAAGTTCCTGAGGATACCCGGCGGGAACCTGCCAATAATAAAGAATCCCATCAATGAACTGGGGTGCGTATGATTCAATCTGTATTTCCTGATAGGAATTGAGGGCAACGGTGATGGTGTCCGTCTTGATTTCCTTGCCGTCTATGAAGAATCGGATGGAGGAGGAATATTGATCCATGCCCACGCGCGAGCACGACATGCATAGTGTGCATAAACTCAATAATCCGAAAGCGAATATTGTCTTGATTTTGTTCATATCGTTTAATTTATTAATTTCTGTTATTGACCTGAATCATTCATACTGATTTGAAACCTTGAACCTTGAACCTTGAACCAATTATAGAGCCTTTTAACTTAGTTAAGGTGTTTGTCTTGTTATATTCAAAATTCGTAACCGATGCCGACCGCGCCAATGCCCTTGAATCCTGCGCCTATTTCCGCACTGGCGAACCAATGTTTCCAACCCAGTTTCACTCCGATTAACGTGACATGTGCCGATGCGAAGAGGGTGGGGGCACTGTTGCCTTTGTCGCCTGTCGTAAAATAGGGGTGGATGGGACCCTCTTCCTCGATGTTGAGGATGGTGAATTTTCCGTAGAACTTTGTGATTCCGATGGAGATTCCCGAATAGAGGGTTAGGTGTTCGCGGTTGAGGTACGAAAACCTCAGTTCGGGCATCAGCGTGAAGATGTTGTATCGTCGGATGCAAATCGGTCCCGTGTTTGTTTCTGCTGGATTCATGTCATGGACGGTGTACAACAAAGGGCTTCGTGATTCAATATCGTCGATGTGCGCATAACCCACCATCACCCCGAACCAGAACCATTTGTTGATGCGAAAGTGGGTGGACAGGGAGTATAACGGCGAAATGTGGTAAGAAAAGCCCAACAGATTCTTGTTCCGATATACCGCCGGGCTCATCCCTTGCGGATAGACATAGACGAAATAGCGGTCGAAGAGCGCGAGCAGGTACGGGTCGCAAACTTCCAGCTTGATTTCGTGGCTATAGAGGTCCTCATATAGCCATTGCGGCCGGGATCTCTCCTTGCTGCGATGTTTCTTCGATTTGCTTGGCTGATCCGGTTCCTCTTCCTCTACGTAATCCTCGTCATCTTGATATTCTGGAAAATAAGAAGGAGTCGCGACTTTCGGAGCATCGTCAGGAAGAGTTGCTTTATGCAGGAAGACCGTGTCGTGCACCCAAGTCGTGTCGCGGGAAATGAGCGTGTCGTGCTCGATCACCGTCTCGTAGATGTAGAGCGTGTCGGGCTTCTGCGCGAAAAGGCTCGTTGCCGTCATCAAAACGAGAAAGAGAAGGAGTTTACGGTACATACACGGTATCTTTTAGGATGACAGTTTCGTTGATGACCACCGTGTCGCGCTGGACTATGGTTTTTTTGACGGTGACAGGCTCAAGATAGTTAGGAGTTAGTAGTTGGTAGTTAGAAGTTTGGCTGTCAGACGTGGATTTAGTGACTTTAGTCGTAGTTGTTTGGAGTTTGGTAGTGGAAACATTATCCTTATATTGGTCAAAGTCATTCTCATTGACCAAATCATTGCCTGTTTCATCGTAATCATCGCCTGAATCATTGTTGCACACCTCTGTTGAGCCTGTACTGGTCTGAGGATCCGATGGTTTCGGAGCGGTATAGTGCAGTACGGCAAGCATGACGAGGCAGCCGGCCGCGAAGGAGAGCGCACACAGCAGAATCTCTTTGGCGTGGGAAAGCAGCCAGATGCCCGCGCCCGATTTCGAGGCGGCTGCGGCTGCGGCGATTTCTGCCTCCGACAGCGATTTCCGCGGTTCATGCGCCACATCGGATATTCCTTTCTCGAAAAGGCGGTCAATTTCCGGTCTGCTTTTACTCATTTTATTGTTGTTTGGCATTACTCTTGTTGTACCTTGCTCTTTTGCTTGTGCATCTAACGGCCTGACATTCACCTTACTATAGCCTCCTCGTAATGCTCGTTGGTGATGGTGAACGTGAGCTTTCCGTAATAGGGCAGATCGTGAAAGACGCGCCCCGTGTTCCGCTTCTCTTCGTAGGTGTAATTCAAAGATTGGAAATTGTAGGGACTGATACCGGTCGTTTCCCATGCATAATAGGTCTTCTCGCGCACGAGAATTTCTTCTGCGAAACCTCCGAAGCCGAACTTCACGGAATCGCCGTAAAACGTCTTGAAATAGTTCACACCCTCTTCAAAACTGGCACTGCCGATGCCGCCCAGTTGCTCAATGACTACTTCTTCATTTGGAGCAAGTGTGTAGGTTCCATCTCCGATGGTCGCGGTGGAGGCATCGTTTTCCGGATGCAGAGGAATGATGGTAACATAATGCGAAGATGCGTTACGGATGACCACGTCCTCGGTGTAGCCGGGGTCGCAAGCGGCCAATATGACGGCCAAAGTCATAATAAAAATAATCTTTTTCATAATTATTGCTTTTTTACAAAGGTGTAGGAAAATCCGTCTATCATTCTGTCGCTCATAGCGAATACTTGTCCTTCTGTTTCGCTGTGGTGGATAGTAGCTAAAAATTTGTACGCACACAGCGAGATTTTCCCATTGGTGGCTTCTGACATTTTTTTACACTGCGCATCGGTAAGATTAAATCGTATGTTGAACCAAGAGTAGAGAGGTTCGTCTTTGTCTCCTTTATTGGTGTCCATGGTTTCATCTGCTTTATTATCAATGTAATACGTGCCAGAAGTAACCTTTTCCCCGTCCTTGTAAAAAGTGAATTTGTTGCCCTTGAAGACGATTTCGGCCTCAAAGCCTTCGCTTTCTGGGGTGTAGTTGACCCCGGCTAAGCCGCCCGTGGTGCTGGTCCAGCGCCAGGTACCAGTTAATTTTTCCTTTTCAGGTTTGCTGCAGGCGGTGGCCAGTACGGAAAGCGCCAGCAGGATGATTGAGATCGTCCATACTCTGCGGCTGGCTATCCGCCCCACATTGCGGCCTGTGAGATTGTGTGCTACACGGAGACCTGTCTCGTCGTGCCCCACATTGCGGCCTTCGGCCTTATGTGGGGTTAATTGCACTTCGTGCGTCTTGTCCCTTCGGGACTGCTCAAGGAAATTGTTCTTTTTCATATAATTGGTATTTAACTTAATCTATTGCCTGTTGCCTATTGCCTATTGCCTATTGCCTGTTACCTATTGCCTGTTGCCTATTGCCTGTTGCCTATTGCCTATTGCTTGTTGCCTATTGCCTATTGCCTATTGCCTGTTGCCTATTGTGCCTGTTCCCTGCCTGCACCCCAACTGCTAACTACTAACTACTAACTGCTAACTCCCTTTTCCGTGCCACCACCTTCAACCGCTGTTGCAACTCGGCCCGTGCGCGGGTGAGCAGCACTTTTGAGTTGGCGACGGAGATGCCGAGCGTTTCGGCGATTTTCGAGTGCGGGTAGTGCTCCACTGCGTAGAGGTTGAAGACCGTGCGCTGCTTCACGGGCAGCTTCCCGATGGCTTCCAACAGCTCTTCCTGAGAGAACTCCGTCTGCGGAAGGTCTTGTTCGTCAGGATCTTCCGTTGCCTCCTGACCGTGGAGGTTTTCGTTCCATGCCACCATTTCCGGACAGTCGCGCAGGTGCAGTAGCGCTTGGTTCACCGCAATCTTCTTCAGCCAGCCCTCAAAACTGCCGAAAGCGTGGTAGGTGTCGGCCTTCTCCATGGCGGTAAGGAACGCGTCCTGCGCCAGGTCCTCGGCGAGGTCCCAGTCGGCGACATAGCGGTAGCACGCACCCACCATCTTCCCGATGTGTCGCCGATATTGTTCCGACCAAAATGCCGCTTTCTTCATCCGTTACTTGCCTCTGTTATGAAGATGCAAAAATACAAAAAGGTTACAATTTTCTCGAAAAAAAAGAGACGCGGTGCCCACGTCTCCATCTTTTGATTCTTCAAAGTGGTATAGTTAAAACCGGTAGCACAACCGTAAACCTCCACTCAGTGTTGAGAAACTGAGGGATGGACGCCAGCCGGATTCGGGGATGTACTGCGCTCCCAAGACGACCAAGTCAGCGGCCATGTCGATGTTCTCGCTGACACGGAAACGGATACTCGGACGCGCGCCTACTTGACAAAACTGGAGCTCATCGGTGAATTCGATTCCTCCTAATAGGTGAAGGTCCAGGTATATGCTCTCGTTATGCCATACGCAAAACCGGGCAAAGGGTTCGGCTATGCCAGTGACGGCAAAAAAGTCGTCGCGGCCCACCAAAACCACTGCGCCTAATCCGGTGCCCAAGGCAAACCAGTCGGTAAATTCGTAGCCTACTTTGACCTCTCCGGAAAGCGAGAAATAGTTGCGATAGCCAATGCCGGCGGAACCGCCGACGAACCATCCGCTTTGTGCCGATGACGCAATGGAGGCGGACAAAAGCAACACAAAAAGGAGTGTTTTCTTCATTACAACTTGGATTGTTAAGGAATCGGTTAATCTACTGCCAGTCCTCCCTCCGCCGTCTCCTTATAAAGGCTGGGCAGGTCTTTGCCGGTGAGGTTCATCGTTTTCACCACTTTGTCGAAGCTGATAAGGTGCTTTCCGTCGGACATCATGGCGAAGAGGTTCGCGTCCAGGGCGCGGAGGGCGGCGAAGGCGTTGCGCTCGATGCAGGGGATCTGCACGAGGCCGCAGATGGGGTCGCAGGTAAGCCCGAGGTGATGCTCCAAGCCCATCTCCGCTGCGTACTCGATCTGTTGCGGCGAGCCTCCGAAGAGTTGGTTGGCAGCTGCGGCAGCCATGGCGCATGCGGAACCGATTTCACCCTGACAACCCACTTCAGCCCCTGACACAGAAGCATTTGTGCGGATGATGGTGCCGAAGAGTCCGGCCGTGGCCATACCTCGCAGGATGTATTTGTCATTGTATTCGTGATTCTGCTTGAGGTGGAAGAGCACTGCAGGAAGCACACCCGACGAACCGCAGGTGGGTGCGGTGACGATTTTGCCACCCGCCGCATTTTCCTCCGCCGTGGCCAAAGCGTAAGCTGACACGAGGCAGCGACCCTGCAAGGAAGCCTTGTAGCTCAGTGCTTTAACGTAATATTGCGTGGCCTTCCGTCGCACGTAGAGTCCGCCCGGGAGCACACCGTTGTTCTGCAACCCATCCTTGATGGTTTGCTGCATCACTTCCCAGCGTTCGGCGAGGAAGTCCCAGATGTCGGGATCCTCGTGCTGCTCCACGTATTCCCAGTAGTTCAGCCCGTATTTCTCCACATGCTTCACGATGTCAGTCATGTTGTTCTCTTCGTAGCGCTCCTCTTTGTTCATTACAGTGTGTTCGTCGGCCAGCTCGCCACCGCCGATGCTGTAGATTTTCCATTGATCGGTCACCTCATCGCCGCGCAAGGCCTCGAAGAGCATGGCGTTGGTGTGGAACTCATGCAGGATTTCCGGTTTCCAGAGGATTTCCACTGGTTTCGGTGCGAGGGCGTCGATGATGGTCTTGTCGGTGAAGTGGCCTTTGCCGGTAGCTGCCAAACTGCCGTACAGGGTGACGCGGTAACCGGAGACATCGCCGGCGCGTTCTTTGAACATTTCCGCCGCACGGTGTGGTCCCATCGTGTGGCTGCTGGACGGCCCGTAGCCGATTTTGAAGATTTTCTTTATGGATTCCATATTGGGTTCAAGTTTCAAAGTTTCAAAGTTCAAAGTTCAAAGTTCAAAGTTCAAAGTTCAAAGTTCAAAGTTCAAAGTTCAAAGTTCAAGGAAAGTGCAAAAGTACACAATTATTCGAATCAGTGAAGGGCGCTGATGAAATTTCGTTTATTTTGGGAAAGGGAAACTTGGAACGGTATCCTTGAATTTGCCTTTTTCGATCTCTTCGGGGAGGTAGTAGCCAATATGTCGGAGCATAAAACTGTCGTTTCTCAAGCAATAATACCAAATCAAAGGGTCGTATTTGAACTCTTTGTTACATTTTTCATACTGCGGAAAGGATTCAGGGTCAATAAACTCTATTTTCGATTCGTTTCGGTTCAACATGAAGTCGTTCAGGATCATACAAACCAATTTCCCGTCAATGATAGTGAAACATGGGGACAAGGTGGTATCCCAAAATTCGCCAGCATAGGATGATGCGGGATGATAACAAAGGAGCGGATAGACCATAATCCATTGGAGGGTGTCAGCTTTGTTTATTGCTGTGAGTGATTCAAATGCAATAATATCGACTTTGTTGTTTGGTTGCAGAGAGTCCCAATAATGGACTGTTCCCCGAACGATTCTGTGGATTTCCGAATCAAGCGGAACAGATATAGTGTCTTTATTGTCAATAGGTTCTGTAGCCTCTTTCGGGTTTTGACCGCAAGATGCCAGTATCATGGTTAGAACGAAAATAAGCGATATGTTTCGGAATGTTTTCGTGAAGGGGTTCATGATTATGCAGGGTTTATTGATTTAAGGCACAAAGTGCTGGAAAACAGCAAAATATTTCAAAAATGAATTTTCGCATGACGAATCTACTTTAGTGTGCGAAAATACTAAAAAACACAAAGCAGTGAACTGTCTTGAAAAAAATGCTATCTTTGCAAACCTAAACCTTTGAAGATATCTTATTTGATAACTCTGAGATAAAACTTGTAAGCAATTGAAACGTATGAAAACAAAAAATCGAAATTCATGTATTGCAGGCCTAGTAGCCGACGCTTCCAGCGTCGAAGAAAGCGACGCTCGGAGGCGTCGCCCCCTAGTAGCCGACGCTTCTAGCGTTGATGAAATCCATTCTTCCTGCATCGTAAAAATCCCCGATACATATCCCGA
>Ga0310696_10001491_pt1 | contig 33705 bp, 17 predicted proteins | sample AusTroGonzalo_MG_4_FD_203885 | JGI IMG/M metagenome (GOLD analysis project Ga0310696, IMG submission 203885) | Bovine rumen microbial communities from tropical cattle in Woodstock, Queensland, Australia - Gonzalo_02 (v2) (version 2) | ecosystem: Host-associated > Mammals > Digestive system >... | reverse complement strand
TGCGGAACTCTGCACAAGTTGTATTCTTCGGAGCCAGAAAGTCGCCAGACCGTGGCCATCAGTTCCACACATTCGTCAAAATGCGCTGATACTGGGCTTTGGGCGAAGGAGGTCAGCGCTGAGAGAACGGCGCAAAGGAGAACGGTTAATGTTTTTTTCATATCGTCAAGGGGTTGAATTTGGGGCTGCAAAGATAGTCATTTTATTCATTCAGGGCACGCGAATAAACCCTCATTTTTGTTCGCTCTCCGACTTATTCCCTCTCTTGTTCCCAATGACACAATCCCTTAACTAACTGGAAAACAAAGATATGTTACTCATAAAAAAAAACTTACTTTAAAAGGTAAGTGGTTGATATTTTTTGTATTTTTGCCGAAAAAACAAATTATGACTAAAGCAACTATACTCTCTTTGGAACAAACAGAAGTCGCTGGTTTGTTCACGATTATTTTCGAAGGCGAAATGCAGTCTGAATTTGCCAAGTTTGTCAAGAAGTTCAAGGACGATGCGGTTAGGAAGAACGAACTCAGGGTCATACTCAACCAGATTGATACAATGCTGGTGAAAGGGATAGAGGAACGCCGTTTTCGTCCAGAAGGGAAAATGAGCGACGGTGTGGCTGCTTTGCCCGTATATAAAAGCGGGCTGCGCCTATATTGTCTGCGTCTGTCGGACAGTGTGCTGATTGTGGGCAACGGTGGGGTGAAAAACACACAAACATACGAGCAAGATGAGGATTTGAACGGATATGTGATCAGTCTTCAAAAGTTGGACGCTCTGTTGAAAGCGGACATCAGAAATGGTGTTGTCAGAATAGAGAAGACTGAAATAGTGGGAGTTGACAACAAAGATTATGATATATGAAACAAGATCATGAAGGACGGGCTTTGTTTCGTCAGATAGTGGACGAGACACCGGAAGATTTGAAAACGCAGTTGCGCTTTTCGGACTTAATTGCGGAGAAATTGATTGGGATGCTCAAATCGAAAGGGATGTCCCAGCGCGACCTCGCGAAGAATACTGGTAAAACAGAGGCGGAGGTGTCGCGATGGCTTGGGGGCACGCACAATTTCACATTGCGCACCTTGGCCAAAATATCCGTCGTTCTCGGAGAAGATTTGATTCATGTGTGACACTTCGTGCCAAAGGCACGATATTTTAGTAACCCCACACGAAACGAACGGAGTGAGTGCCGTGTGGGGTATTGCGGGTGCGCGATGCAGCGTCTCGAAGAGACGCAACAGCATTCGATAATGAAAAATAATGGCATCGATTGCCCGGTCTCTAAAAAATGTATTTTTGCACTGAAAAAACAGTCGGACAACGCGACTGTTTTTCAGTAAAATAAATAATCGGTAGAACATAATAATATGAAAAAAACACTGACTATCGTAGTTTTGCTACTGTTCGCCGGATGCAGTCTTATGGCGCAAAAACCTGTGGAGACGGTTTTCGACAATGTTGTTGGAGGGGTGCCGGTGCACAGCTACTTCGACGGTATGGACAACCAGCACTACATCCTGTTTTCCTCCCGATACACCGACAAAGAAGCCTTGGTGAGTATTCCTGGTAACAATGGGAATGGACAACAGCTGGTTCTGCAACATCCCGCTGACTACGAGCTGCTGGTGGCTTACGAAGATGCCACACAAATTCGATGCATCTACAAATGCTACAAATATGACACTAAAACTTACGGCATATACCTGAATGCATTCCCCAAAGATGCTGAATCCGCCGAGTGGAATCCGGAGGCGGTTTTTTTGTTCCCGCTTGAAAAGACTGAGGATATTCGATGCTGGTCCGCTCGTTCCCCCGACCAAAGCAAAGCTGCAGTGGCCCTTTTTCTCACCAACACCAGATCAAACAGTCTTAAGGGTTCCATAGTGATGACCTTCGATGAAAACGGCCTGCTCTGGAAAAACCCTTTGGATTTGGAATTTGAGAACAATACCTTGGAGATTTTTAACTTCGCTGTCAGTAACGAAGCAAAAGTATATACGGCTATTCTTTCGTTCAACAAAGAGAATGAAAAGGATAAATCGCGGAAGAATGAGACCCTTCACCTGTTCGAAAGTAGCGAGTATGGGGAGATCAATTCCACAGATTTCCAGGTGGAGTTCGGGAGCCTGTCGTGCGGCAGATTGTTGATCACCCGTCAAGGCAACGTTATGATAGGAGGCTACTATGCACCGAAGTATGGAGATAAGGAAACAGGCTGTTACATTGTTCGTTACGACATGAATCCGCTCACGAGCGCGAACATCAGCCATGAGGATTTTCCAAGCACATACTACAATTACGTCCATACTCCATCGGGGAAAAAAGCGCAGGATTTCTCTGTCTATCCTTCGTATTTCTTCGAGTTTTCTGACGGCACGGTGGCTCTTTTAGGTGAAATGTACACTACGTTCAGCATCACTATGGTCTTCTCCGCTGGAGGGAGTATACTGGTCCATTTTGCCGACAAAAACGGTGACATTTCTCAGTTTAAAACCATTGAAAAAGTCCAAACATCGGTTGAAACCAGTCATTCTCCAGGATCCTTGCGAGGAAGGCTATTCTCCTATAGTGCACTGATGCACAACGACCGGATACATTTGTTCTTCGCGGATAATGTTGAGAATTATCATGGAAAATCCGGTCAAAACAGTTTTGCGGACACTAAGTTTTTCACTTCGGAGCTCAAGTTCGATGGATTATGCGCCGCGCACTGCAGCATAGACCGTGTCGGCAACATCTCAAAACCCGACCTCCTGATAGACTATTCAGCGCTTAAATCCTACATGTTCGCGCTTTTCTACATGCAAGAAGACGGTGTGGTATTTCTCCATTCGGGGAAAAAGTCGCGCCAAATTTCCAAATATAAGCACAACTTTGAATAATTATTGCGCACCTGCAAGTATCTTTAACAAGAAAAAATTATCCCCATGTAATAATTCCCATTCTTTTGTTGTCTAACATGATGAACGTTGCAACGAAAGTAATGTATTATGAACAACGACAAAGAATATCAGTTTGAACAGTTGGTGCGGCAGCACAAGCGGACCATCTACACGGTGTGCTACATGTTCTCGCACGACAAAGCCGAGATCGACGACCTCTTCCAAGAGATCCTCATCCGGCTTTGGAAAGGTTTCGACACCTACGAGGGTCGCAGCGATGCCAAGACATGGATCTACCGCGTGTCGCTCAACACGGCCATCAATCAAGACAGGAAGGAGCGCCGGCGCATCGAGACGGTGCCGCTGACCGTCGATATCGACCCCTACGAGGCTGATGACCCTTCGACGCATCAAATCCGCGAACTCTACGACCGCATTTCGCGACTCGACCTCATCGACCGCAGTCTCATCCTGCTTTGGTTGGAAGGGGTCAGCTACGACGAAATCGGAGCCATCATCGGCATCACGCCCAACAATGTGGGGGTCAGGCTGATGCGCATCAAGGACAAACTGGTGAAAATGTCAACAAAAGAATGAAAGGAGATCATCATGGAAAATCAAAACAATAACAATCTCTCCGAATTGGACCAACTGAAGGCCCAATACGAAACGCTGAAAGAGCAGTTCGACCAACAGGAAATCGTCAACGACCGGCTGATGAAGTCGTCCATCAAGCACAGCACGGACTTTTATGGGCGGTATAGACGGATGCAAATCATCCTTTATCCGTTATTTGCCATAATCGGCATAGTGTGTGTCAAATGCTTTCAAGGCAACCATCCTTCGTTAATGCTGTTTTGGCTCTCCTTCTGTTCGGTTTGCTTTGCCATCGAATTGTGGTTGACGCGAGAACTGAAGAGCAAGGAACTGGAAAACAACGATTTGCTCACCTTGTCCCATCAAGCCCGAAACTTCAAGAAACTATTTTCCCTCTTCACGGCACTGAATTATTCCACAGCTATGATCATTGCTATCGGGCTGGTGATTGCCAGAATGGGTAAAGATATAAATTTATCGAATTTCGGTGCTGTGATCTTGTTGTTTGTTGCGCTGCTCGTGGTTTTTGCACTCGTGGGCTTTTATGAAATACGCTATAAGACAAGAGCATGCGATGATATTATCCGGCAGATAGAGGCCGTTGAGCCCGCAACGGACAAGAAAGTGGAACTCGACAGGACGCAAAATTGGTTCAGTATCGCCATGATTGTCGTGTTTCTCGGTCTCGATATCTGGGCTTGTCTGCTGGTGGCCAAATACATCAAAACACCTCTGGTGTGGGGCCAATCGAAGTATATGCTGGAATATGAGCGGGGAACGGACAACTTTGTAACGGAAGAGAAGCTGGAGATTTGGGATGCGGATGCCGACACGTTGGCCATCAGTTCGGAAATTCTGGGTGGCAAGCCTATGGTGCAACATGTGGAGGTGACGGTGCCCAGCAAGAAAAGTGACCCCGACATGGTGCAAATCAACGTGACCTTGACTCCTGAGGCGAGCATGCAATGGTACCGATTCACCAACGAGATAAAGGGCCATCATGCCGCACTTTACCTAAACGGCAACCAGATTCAAGACTGGGAAATCAAATGTGGCATAAGCACCGGCGGCTTCTTTATTATGAAGGAATATTTATCGAAGGAGGAACTGGAGACCTTCTGCAATCAGTTAGTGCGGCAGTAGCCCCGTCCAATTTTTAGACACCGTTGTCTCATTTTTGGACGATGACAAACTGTTTCCTTCTTTCTATTTCGTTGATATTTATATTTTTCATATTTTTGGCACGGAATTCGATATACGGCTTCTATAACCAATAACCTATAACCGATAACCATTCAAGATGCTCAACACCATCATAATCGTAGACGACAACCGCAACGTCCTCGCGGCGGCGGGACTGCTGCTGGAGCGCGTGTTCCGGCAGGTAGTCGCGCTGCCGTCGCCGAACACCCTCCTGCGCCAGATCGATCAGTGCCAGCCGGACGTCATCCTGCTCGACATGAACTTCTCCGCCGGACTCAACACCGGCAACGAGGGCCTCTTCTGGCTCCGCGAGATCAAAGCCCACCACCCTTCCCTGCCCGTGGTGCTCTTCACTGCCTACGCCGATATCGAACTGGCCGTGGCGGGCATGAAGGAGGGCGCTGCCGACTTCGTGGTGAAACCGTGGGACAACGACCGTCTCATTGCGGCTCTCACCCGCGCCTGCAAACCCGAAAAGGAGACCGCAAAACGATCTGCCACGCCGGACAGCCCCCTCTTCTGGAGCGACAGCCCAGCGATGCGGGACCTTCACCTCTTGGTGGAGAAAATTGCTCCCACGGATGCCGCCATCCTCATTACGGGCGAAAACGGAACAGGCAAAACCTTGTTGGCCAAAGAGATTCACAGACTTTCCACCCGCCACGACAAGCCGTTTATGACGGTGGATTTGGGGGCGTTGACAGAAACCCTCTTCGAGAGCGAGCTGTTCGGGCACGTGAAAGGCGCCTTCACGGACGCGAAGACCGACCGTGCGGGCAAGATCGAGGAGGCTGCCGGCGGCACGCTATTCCTCGACGAGATCGGCAACCTCGCCTTCCCGCAGCAGGCTAAGCTGCTGACCGTCATCCAGCAGCGCACCGTGACGCGCGTGGGCAGCAACAAAGCCTTGCCGGTCGATTTCCGGCTCATCTGCGCCACCAACCAGAAACTCGACGAGAAGGTGCTGCGCGGAGAGTTCCGCGAAGACCTCTACTACCGCGTCAACACCATCCACTTGGAAATCCCGCCCTTACGCGACCGTCGCGAGGACATCGTGCCCTTCACGGAACTTTTTCTGCAACAATTTGCCGAAAAGTACCATAAGCCCGCGTTGAGATTGAGTCCCGATGCCGCCCGAAAACTCACCGCCCATCCTTGGCACGGCAACATCCGCGAACTGGAACACGCGGTGGAGCACGCGGTCATCGTTTGCGACGGAACCGAACTCCACGAGCAAGACTTCCGCCTGACCGCCTCGCAGCCCAAAGACAAGATGCAGGAAGCCACCACCTTGGAAGAGATGGAGGCCGAGATGATCCGCAAAAGCATCGTCAAATGCGGCGGAAACCTCACCACCGTCGCCGCCACCCTCGGCATCACGCGGCAGACGCTGTACAACAAGATGAAGAAATATGGAATCTAATGCTGAATGCTGAATGTTGAATGCTGAATTATGAATAAAACACTTCCTTGAGCAGCCCATTCCCCTCAACCACCCCGGCCTATCGGCCACCCCTCCAAAGGAGGGGAATAGGGGTGCCCGTAGGGCGGGGTGGTAAGGCAAAACGCGCGAAGCGCAATTAACACCACACAAGCGAAGCGCTGTGTGGTGCAGTAGAGAACAGATATGATAATAATAACGATAATAGTAATCGCCTGGGCCGCCACCGCGTGGCTCCTTCTCCGGCGCAACCGCCGCAACACCGGCCGCATCAAGTTCCTGTCGGATGCAGTGGCGGGCGGCGACTTCAGCTTCACCTTCCCGGAGGGCGATTCCCGGCGCACCGACCGCGTGATGGCCGAGTCGCTGAACCGCATCCGCGACATGCTCGCCCGCGCCCGACAGGAAACCATCGACAAGGAACGCTACTACGCCCAAATCCTCGACAACGTGCGCACCGGCGTCGTGGCCTTCGACGAACGGGGCTTCGTCACGCAGACCAACGAAATCGCCGCCACGCTCTTCGGACTGCCCGTGCTGACCCACATCCGTCAGCTCGACAGAGTGAGTCCGGGGCTGTCGGACACGCTGCTCCTGTCGGCGGCTGGCGACACCCGCACGCTCACCCTCCACGATGGCGACAGCACCCGCCAGCTCTCCATCCAAGTCTCCCAAAGCCGCATCCGCGACCGAAACATCCGGATACTGTCCGTTAACGACATCCACAACGAACTGGACAACAAAGAGATAGAATCATGGGTGTCGCTTACCCGTGTACTGACGCACGAAATCATGAACGCCGTCAGCCCCATCACCTCGATGAGCGAGAGTCTCCGCGATCTGGTTCCCGACAAGGACTCCGAACTCTACAAGGGGTTGGCGCTCATCCATGAATCGGGCCGCGGCATCGAGGGATTCGTGGAGTCGTACCGGCAGTTCACCCACATTCCCACGCCCGCACCGACGCTATTCTACGTCCGGGGATTGGTGGAACGAGCCGTGGCACTGGCGCGGAGCGTATCGGAAAGTCCGAACATCGAGTTCCGTTGGGCGGTGGAGCCCGACGACATGTTGCTGCACGCCGACGAGAACCTCATCGGCCGTGTACTCAACAACCTGCTCAAGAATGCCGTGGAGGCAGTGGGCGAAGGAAACGACGGTTGGGTGGAAATTCGCGCCTTCCTCAACGAACGCGAGGACGTGGTCGTGGAGGTCAGCGACAGCGGCGGGCCGATTCCGCCGGCCGTGGAGGAGCGCATCTTCATCCCGTTCTTCACCACCAAGGAGAGCGGCAACGGCGTCGGGCTGAGCATTTCGCGACAGATCATGCGGCTTTCCGGCGGCACGCTCACGCTGCGCACACGTCCGCACACCACGTTTGTGATGACCTTTGGTCATTGACCTTTGACTTTGACCTTTAACTTTGACCTTTGACTTTGACTGTTGACCATTAAACAAAAAATGTATCTTTGCGCTCCAATATTGTAAAGTACAAACCAACAATAAATCATTATGGAAAGAGTTCAACCCAGCAACAAAAAAGTCGTCAAATGGACGATTTACAGCATTTTAGGATTTATCGCAATCATCACCATTTTCAGTTCGTTCTACACCGTGAAGTCAACGGAGCGCGGTGTGCTGTCCACCTTCGGGAAAATCCAGGACAGGGCCGTGAGTGACGGTCTGCACTTCAAACTTCCGTTCATACAGACCGTGCAGAAAGTGAACGTGCAGCAGAAGAAATTCGACGGTACGGAGGACTCCTACACACGCGACGTGCAGACCTCCGAAGTGACGTACACTATCAACTACGACCTGGTGCGGGAGAACGTCAGTCTGCTGATCAAGAATGTGGGTGCGGACTACCACACGCGAATCGTGGAGCCGTATATCCGCAGCGCGGTGAAGAGCAGCTTCGGTAACTTCAATGCCACACAGATTGTGGAGAACCGCGACAAGGTGCGGGCCCAAATCGAGTCGAAACTGCGCGAGACACTCGACAAGCGCTACTTCACGAACGTGCACTTCCAGTTGGTGAACATCGACTTCGACGACCAATTTGAAACGGCTATCAAGGAAAAGCAGGTGGCCGAGCAGAATGCGCTGAAAGCCAAGAACGTCACCATCCAAATTGAGGAGCAGGCAAAGCAGACCAAAATCAAGGCGGAAGCCGAGGCCGAGGCCATTCGCATCAAGGCCAACGCTTTGGAGAAAAACCCGCGCTTGGTGGAGTACGAGGCCGTGCAGAAATGGGACGGCAAACTGCCGGAGTACACAGGCGGAGCCATTCCGTTCCTCAACATCAAATAATTTATGTTTCAAGTTTCAGGTTTCAAGTTTCAGGTAGTAAGTCAACAAGGTTGAAGTTTGGAACCTGAAACCAACAAAAAAATGCGGTTAACTTGCCCATATTAGGCTTGTTAACCGCTTTTTTTGTACCGGGTAGGGGATTCGAACCCCTGATTTTAAGAATGAAAATCTTACGTCCTAGGCCAACTAGACGAACCCGGCATCAGGTGTCAAAATGACGGCGCGAAAATACACTTTTTTTGATATGCGCCGTCACTTCCGGAAAAAAATTTTCGTTTAATCGTTTTTATCTTGTTCAAACCTGAATCCCAGGCGTTTACCAGTCCGCATCAGGTTGTTTTGGTCTTCCATTTGGATAATGTCGTTGACCGTGATGATCTTCATTTCCTCATAATTTGGCACCAAAAGGTCAAAATTGAGCGTATATCGAATGGCTGAACTGAGGATTTCCTTGACCGCCTCGGCCGAAATCTCGTTGGTGCTGAAGTTGTTGATCACCTGCGCCAGTTCGCGCTTGCCCTCGATGTAGTAATGCCCCTCCTTGTTGATGAATATGCGGCCGATCATGTAGCCCAAATCGTTCACCCGGTCGTACTTCAGAGAATCGCCCAAGAAGTTGAAAATCTGAATCATACCGCAGTAGGAACGGTCTTTGTCCTCCTTGATGTAGGGGGTGCGCATCACCTCGTGATCGCGAGAAAACTCGAAGATGTTGGTGTGCATCAGGAAGATGAGCACGTCGCCGCCAAACTTGAGCATGAACTGGTACTGGTTCTTGTTGTTGTACTGCACCGGGATGTTGTCGTGGTCGTCGGCGTATTTATCGCGATAATACTCTTCAAAACTTTTAGCAGCGTCTTTGAAGAGCTGCATGGTTTCCAAGGTGACGGTAAAAATATTTTGTTTCAATTCACCTTTGGTAATCAATAAGTTACATAAACTATCGTCCATATTTTCCTTTAAAAAATTGAGCAGCAAAGATACAAAAAATGTAGAGACGCAAAATTTTGCGTCTCTACAACGACGAACAATCGTCTTAGTACTCCATCATCGGTTCCATCTCCTTGGCCTGGTCGATCATCTTCTGGATCTCGGCGGCGGTGGGGACGCGGCCCACGAGGTGCTTCGCCTCGTTGACCTCGACCATCTTGGCGGCAAGGTTCTCGGCCACGCGGTGGCGGAACTCCTTGACAGTATCGACACCGACAGCCTCAAGAAGCTCGGAGAACTGCGGTCCGACGCCGTTAATACGCATCAGGTCGGCATGGTTGGCCCAGGTGAGGATCAACTTCGGGGTGATGCCGGTCTTCTCGGCTAATTCGGCACGTCCGGCGGGCTTTTTCGCGGCCTCAAGCAACTCTTCCACCGTGTTAATCCCGGCTTCGACCAGCTTCGCGGCGTAAACGTCGCCAATTCCTTGAACATCAATAATCTTGTAACTCATAATCGTATAATTTTAAGGGTTTGAAACTGCAAAGATACATTTTTTTTGTATTTTCGCGCCCTTATTTTTTCAAATATTATGAGAGCCATCATCAACCCCTGGGTGGGAAAAACGGAGAGATATAACTGTTTCGGGTGCTGTCCAGGCAACCCGAGGGGCGTACACATGCGCTTTTACTGGGACGGCGAGCAGGTAATTTCGGTGTGGCGGGCGGACCCGAACTTCGTGAGCTGGATCGACACGCTGCACGGCGGCATCCAGGCCACACTGCTGGACGAGATATGCGGCTGGGTGGTCTTCTACCAGCTGCAGACCTCGGGTGTGACAGCCAAGATGGAGATGCGATACCGCAAGCCGGTGAGCACGCTTTGGCCGTACGTGCGGCTGAACGCCCGCTTAGTGGAGCAACGGCACAGCGTCGCGGTGGTTCACGGTGAAATCCTGAACCCCGACGGCGAATGCTGCGCCGAATGCACCTGCACCTACTTCCTCATTTCCGGCGAGAAGGCCCGCGAGATGGGCTACGAGTTCACCGGCCTTGAGGAGGCGGATCTCACCCTCGAGGAGGCCATCGCGCTACTGGGGATGTGAGGCTCCGAGGCACACACACGGTAAGGTTCCTAGGGCTCACTGTGTTCACCCTAGGTTAGCATACTTCAAGCTTTCAGCTCTTTTGGTATCCCAGGGCTCGCTTCGCTCACCCTGGGTTGACACGTGTCGGGCTTGCAGCCCTCTTGGAAGGGCCCCACACTGCGCTCCACTTCGTTTCGCTCGTGTGAGGTTACTTGTGCTTCGCGCACCCCACACTGCGGCTTCGCCTTGTGTGGGGTTAATTGCGCTTCGCGCGTTTTGCCTCTTCGAGGCTGCTTAAGGAAGGAATCCTTCTTTAACACTAATTAACATTTTTATTTTCCTGATTGTAAGCGCACTAACGAGAAAAAAGTTGGTGCGAATGGCCGAGTGTACGGTGAATTTTGTATTTTCGCGGCCGATTTTCCGGCGTGGTCTGCGGAACGGTTAACCGCTCACAGTCAGCCAGAAACGAAATTTTATGGATAATAAATAATGTTAAAGATATGAAGAAAGTTTTACTGTTATTGACAACATTCACAGCATTATGCTCGCTCGCGGTTGCGCAGATTTACCAATTACCGAACGGCGGTTTCGAGAGTTGGTCGGGTGAAATCCCAAATGGATGGCACACGTTCAACCAAGCACAATGCGACCTCTCCGGATTTGGTTCCAGTATAGCCTGTAATTCAGGAATGCAAAACCATCACGAAAAATCAAATACGATTGTGCATTCGGGGCAATTCAGCTGTATGATTAAGCCAAGGAATATTGCTGGTTTGGCATTGGCAAACGGCAATATGACTACCGGTCAGATTCGCATCGGAAGTACGACGGCTACTGATGCTGCAAACTATAACTACTCAAACATATCGTCTGGCTACGCGCAGGCATTCGCAGGATACCCTGACGCCATCCGTTTCTGGGCCTCCTTCTATGCGACAAGTTCAAATGAATATGCGAGACTGAGTGCCATTATACATAGCAACTATGCCATGCATGACCCTGTGAATGACAACTCCAAAGTTGTGGCAAAAATGGAGAAGGAATTCATAAGAACGACCTCAAGCTCAAGTTCCGCCAACTGGATGTCTTTCACCACGAGTTTCGATTATGATAATTATGCCAGCTATAACCAAACACCAGCCTACATTCTCATCTCCTTCACCACCAACAAAACCCCTGGTGCGGGTAATGCCAACGACCGTCTCTATATGGATGACATCGAAATGATTTACATCGGCAAGTTGAACGATATCAAGGTTGGCGGAAACACTATTCCAGGTTTCAATCCAAACACCCTTGAATACACCGTCTGTTACAGTGGTTCGATTCCGACAATCACAGCCACGGCCGCATCAAAGGTCACACGCGATCGTAATCTCTTGAACATTACGACGCCAAACGCAAGCAACAACTACACGGCCACCATCAACCGTCCGGGTTCTGACACCACCTATACCATCCACTTTGTGCAAGGTCCTACTGTCAACGTGAGCCCGTCATCCACCTCCGTCTGTCCAGGCGAAGCCGTCACGCTGACAGCTTCCGGCGCCAGTACCTACAGTTGGAGCAACGGTTTGGGCAGCAACACGACCGTGGATGTCCCGACCAACACTGCGGGCACGGCCTCCTATACCGTCACCGGCACGGCTGCTAACGGCTGTACCGCCACGGCTACGGCCACCGTCACGGTGAAGCCGCAACCGTCTGTCACCGTTAATGGCAGCACGAGCGCCACTGCCGCCATCTGCTCGGGTGCGTCCACCACGCTGAATGCCATCGCCAACCCGGCAAACGCCACGCTGACCTGGGCGGGCGGATCCGTCACGACCAACCCGCTGCCGGTCAACAGCGCGGGCACTTATACCGTGACCGCCAACTTAGACGGCTGTACCTCCACGGCCACCGTCGCGGTTACGGCCTACGATAACCCCGTGGTCACCATCAGCGGACCCACCGAAGCCTGCAGCACCGATAACATCACGCTGACGGCCGACGGTGCCGTCGACTATGTATGGTCTAACAATCTAGGCACCAGTGCCTCCATCCATCCGACAACATCGAACGACTACACCGTCACCGGCACTGACAACCACGGCTGTTCAAACACGGCCACCCACCATTTGACGGTGAACACGACCCCTGTTGTGAACATCACGGGCACCACCGCCATCTGTTCGGGAGAATCCACCACCCTGACGGCCACTTCCTCGTTAGTGAACACGACCTACCTGTGGTCCGACAACACGACCACCACCAGCACCTTTACGGTTTCCACCGGCGGCAACTATTCCGTGACGGGCACCCTGAACGGCTGCTCCGGTTCCGCTACGGTCACGGTGAGCCAGGCGGACAGACCTTCCGTGCCGACCGTCACCCCTGCCACACGCTGCGGGGCTGGCGAAGTAACCTTGAGTGCCGCCTCATCGGAGGGCTCCATCGTATGGTATGCCTCCGAAACCACCCTGAGCGAAACCGCCACAGGGGCTTCCTATACATTCAATGCCAACAACACCACGACCTACTACGTGACAGTGCGCAATACGGCAGGTTGCGAGTCTACGCCGCGCGTGGCGGTGACAGCCACTGTGAATCCCCTACCGAACGTGACGGCAACCTCCAGTCCGGCAACGGTCTGTGCAGGTTCCTCCTCCTCCCTGACCGCCAGCGGGGCCACCTCCTACAGCTGGAGCAACGAAGCCACCGGCGCCACCATCACCGTAACACCTGCGGAAACGACCACCTACACCGTGAACGGCACTGATGCCAACAACTGCTCCAAATCAGTCAGCGTGACGGTGACGGTGAACCCCGAGCCGGGTGTTCCCACGGTAACTAACCCGACGGTCTGCAAGGGCACGGGGTCTGCCCCCCTGACCGCCACTGTTGGTACCAACGGCAACGCGCTGCGTTGGCGCACCTCCCCGACGGGCAATCCCACACAGGGTGCAAGCTACTCGGCTACTTCCACGGGTACTTACTACGTGTCCACCTACAACACCACGACGACCTGCGAGAGCCAGCTTGTGACCATCACGGTGGTGGCGACTCCCGCCGCCCCTGTTGCCGCTCCAGTGACGCTCTGTGCTGCCGGCACAGCCACCTTAGCGGTGAGCAACCCCGACAACAACACGACCTACACCTGGTACTCCGATGCCAACCTCAATAATTCCGTGGGCACCGGTGCCACAATTGACGTGACGGTCAGTCAGGATGCCACCTACTACGTAACGGCCCAATCCAACGGCTGCGAAAGCCAGCAGCCCACCTCGGTGGCGGTAACTATTGGCGAGACGATTGAGGCTCCTTCCATCGCGACGCCGATCTACGCCTGCGGCGGTACCGCCACGCTACCTGCCACCGACGGCAGCCATACCTTGGTTTGGAAGAACAACAACGGCACGGTCATAAGCGACCTGAACGTCAGCATCGCCAGCGGCAGTGCCACTTTCACCGCCTCCTACGAGGTGAACGGCTGCCAGAGCCAGTCCGCCACGGTGACGGTCACGTACGAGGCTTTCCCGACCCTCAGCGCCACGGGCGACACGCGTTGTGGCGCCGGCGAAGTCACCCTGACGGCCACCTCCAACGGCACCGTCTACTGGTTCACGACCCAGAATGCGGCTAACTCCTTCACCAACGCGAGTAGTCCCTACGCGGCCACAGGTACTAACTATACCCCGAATGTCAGCAACACGACAACCTTCTATGCCCGTGCGATGAGCACCGGCGGCTGCTTGTCCGATGTCACCTCAGCGGTGGCCACCGTGAACACCCTGCCAAACGTGACGGCCACGGCAAGTCCGACAGCAGTCTGTGCAGGTACCTCCTCTACCCTGACCGCCAACGGAGCCTCCTCCTACAGCTGGAGCAACGAGGCCACCGGCGCCTCCATCACGGTGACACCTGCGGAAACGACCACCTACACAGTGACCGGCACCGATGCCAACAACTGTACGAACACGGCCACGGTAACGGTGACGGTGAACCCCGTGTCGGCTGTTCCCACGGTGACTAATCCGACGGTCTGCAAGGGCACGGGTAATGCCATCCTGTCCGCCACGGCGGGCGCCAACGGAAACGTATTGCGCTGGCGCACCTCCCAGACAGGCACCCCCACGCAAGGTGATAACTACACGGCCACTTCCACGGGCACCTACTATGTGTCCACCTACAACTCCACGACGACCTGCGAGAGCCCGCTTGTGACCATCACAGTGGTGGCGACCCCCGCCGCTCCCGTCGCCGCCCCGGTGACGCTTTGTGCCGCCGGCACAGCCACCTTAGCGGTGAGCAACCCTGACAACAGCACGACCTACACCTGGTACTCCGACGCCAACCGCATCAATTCCGTGGGCACCGGTTCCACGCTTGACGTGACGGTCAGCCAGGATGCCACCTACTACGTGACAGCACAGTCCAACGGCTGCGAAAGCCCGGCCACCACGGTTGCGGTAACCATCCGCGAAACGATTGAGGCTCCGTCCATCACAACTCCAATCTACGCCTGCGGCGGCACCGCCACGCTGCCTGCCACCGACGGCACCCACACCTTGGTTTGGAAGAACAACAACGGCACGGTCATCAGCAACCTGAACGTCAGCATCGCTACTGGCAGTGCCACCTACACCGCCAGCTATGAGGAGAACGGCTGCGAAAGCCAGTCCGCCACGGTGACGGTCTCGTACGAGGCTGTCCCGACCCTCAGCGCCACAGGCGACACGCGCTGCGGTGCTGGCGAGGTCACCCTGACAGCCACCTCCAACGGCACCGTCTACTGGTTCACGACCCAGAATGCGGCTAACGCCTTCACCGGCACGAGCAGCCCCTACGCGGCGACAGGTACTAACTATACCCCGAATGTCAGCAACACGACAACCTTCTATGCCCGTGCGATGAGCACCGGCGGCTGCTTGTCCGATGTCACTTCAGCGGTGGCCACCGTGAACGCCCTGCCGAATGTGACGGTTACGGCCAGTCTGGCAGCGGTCTGTGCAGGCGTCTCCTCCACCTTGACCGCAAACGGAGCCACCTCCTACAGCTGGAGCAACGAGGCTACCGATGCCACCATCACGGTGACACCTGCGGAAACGACCACCTACACGGTAACTGGCACAGATGCCAACAACTGCTCGAACACGGCCAGCGTGACGGTGACGGTGAATACCGTGCCGGCCATTCCCACGGTGACGGCACCCGCCCCTCAATGTCTGACCGGTTCCAACGTGCAAGTGACCCTGACGGCTACGCCCGGCGAAGGCGGCAGCTATGCCCAATGGTACAACGCCTCCATGGCACCCCTGACGGAAAACACTTACAGCGCCCGTATCAATACGACAAGCACTTACTATGTGGCTACAATCGGTGCCAACGGTTGCGTAAGCGAAGCCATCCCCGTGACGGTGGTGGTCAACACGCCGCCCACCGCCCCGGTTGTTGCAGGCACGAGCCGCTGCGGTGCCGGCGAGGTGACGTTCACCTTAGCCGCTGCGGAAAACATATTATATAAATGGTATGACAACAACAACACTCTCCTGACCACCACGACGGGAGATTATACAACAACGGTTGATGCAACCACAACCTTCCAAGTGGCTGCCTACGATACCGAGACTGGCTGCGAGAGTGCCAAGATCGCTGTAACCGCCACGGTCAACACGCTGCCGGCCGCCCCGCAGGTGACACCGATCGCCCATTGCGGTCCCACGACGGTTACCTTGACGGCAACCTCCAACAACACCCTGACCTGGTTCAGCGATGCCGAAGGTACACAACCGCTCACCAACACCACCCAAGAGGTTTCCCAAACGACCTCCTTCTTTGTGATGGCCACCGACCAGAACCTGTGTCAAAGTGCATTGCAAGAGTTGGTGGTGACCATCAACGATATTCCGGCAGCCCCGACGATTGCCACGCCGGACGCCATCTGTGGAGAGGGCAGCGCGACACTCATCGCCACTCCGGCTTCCGGATGCACCATCCAATGGTATACGGCCGCTAACGAGCCGCTTACCCAAGGCAGCGCCTATACCACCCCCACCTTGCAAGCCAGCACTACGTATAAGGCCACCAATATCGGCCTGACCACCCAGTGCGAGAGTTCCGCTTCCACCGTCGATGTGGTTGTGAACACCTTGCCCGACGCGCCCGTTTTGACCAGAACAGCCATCTGCGGCGCCGGAGACGCCACACTGACGGCCAACACGACAGCAGGGACAACGACCACCTGGTATCAAGATGCCGACCTGACGGTCACCGTGGGTACGGGCAGCACCATGACGGCTCCTGTTACGGAAACCACGACCTTCTATGCCGTAAACACCGACAACACGACCCTCTGTGTCAGCACCACTGCCGATGCCATCGCAACGGTTTATCCGACCTACGAGACGGAGACTTCGGCAACCGCTTGCGTCCAGTATGTGTGGAACGAGGAGACCTTTACCGAATCGGGAGACTACACCCGCACCCTCTATACCATCCAAGGTTGCGACAGTGTGGTAACGCTGCACTTGACCATTCATCCGACCCTTCAGTCTGAAATCACCATCGACGAGTGTGACAGTTGGACTTGGAACGACCAAACCTATACGGAAAGTGGCGACTACACACAGACCCTGACCTCTGTGCTGACTCATTGCGACAGTATCGTGACGGCGCATGTGACCATCCGCCACAGCACCAGCAGCCAACAGCAGTTGACCCTCTGCAGCAATGAACTCCCCTACTCCTTCGCCGGCACCCAAATCACCAATGCAGGTACGAAAACCATCACGATTCAGAACGAGCAGGGTTGCGACAGCATTATCCTTTTGACCGTGGCGGTGAATCCGCAGCCCGAAATGCCTACGGTGACAGATGCTAACCGTTGCGGCGCGGGTAATGTCACCCTCCACGCCACGCTCGGCACCAACGGCACGGACTGTCGCTGGTATGCCGACGAGACGACTCAAGAGCCTTTCGCTACCGGTCCCAACTACACAGCCAACCTGACGGAGACAACCACGTACTACGTCACCTCCTACAATGCCAACACGGGATGTGAGAGTGAGCGCGTGGCAGTGACAGCCACCATTAACGAAATACCGGCCCAACCCACAGTGGCTGATGTCGAGCGTTGCGGCGCTGGTTCCATCACTATGACCGTGAGCTCTGCCGACAACAACCTGACCTACCGCTGGTATATCAACAACACGACGAACACGTCACTCTACACGGGCGAATCTTTCACCACGGACATCCAAGCTACCACCACCTATTATGCGGAAACATACAATGCCACGACCAATTGCCGCAGTAGCCGCGAGGCTGTCGTAGCCACTGTGAACCCGATTCCGGCCGTCCCGACAACGACCAATACGGAAAACTGCGGCGCCGGCGTATTTGAATTGAAGAACATGGTCACTTCAGCACAGGCCACCACATACCGCTGGTATGATGACAACACCACCGTCACCCCGTTGGCCACCTCGAACACCTATACCACGGAGACCGTTTCCGATTCCCGCAGTTTCTTCGTCAGCAACTACAACGAAACCACGAACTGCGAGAGCCAGCGGAGCGAAATCCAAATCACCATCCATCCGGTTTATGAGCCTGTCACCCTGACGGATGTCGTTTGCCAAGGGGAGATTTACACCGCCTACGACCAATATACCGTCTTTGAGGAACCCGGTGATTATCCGGTGGTGCTCAACGAGACCTCTTCTCACGGCTGCGACAGCCTCGTCATGTTAGTGATCACCGTCAACCCGACGAGCACTGCCTCCTACGAAGGCGAGGTTTGTGCCGGAACGTCGTATCAGGGCTATGGTTTCGACACCACAGCAATGGTGGCCGGCACCTACACGCTAACCCGCCACAGCACCAATGCGCTCGGATGTGACAGCACCACGACCCTGACCTTGACCGTCAACCCTGTGAAGACCACAACCATCAACACGACCATCTGCGAGACAGCCTCCTACAACTTCAACGGCCAGACATTGAACGTGCCGGGCACCTACACGGCCAACTTGCAAACCGTGAACAATTGCGACAGCATTGTGACCCTCAACCTCTCCGTGGCCTCCGAATATCGCGACACCATCGTGGCGCATATCTGTGAGGGCACATCTTATACCCAAAACGGTTTCAACGAGAATGCGACCGGTTTCTATCAACAAAATCTGACGGCCAGCAACAACTGCGACAGCGTGGTGGTTTTGAACCTCACCGTGCATCAGCTTTCCACCACCAACCTGACAGGCGAAATCTGTGAGGGCGAAAGCTACACGGCCAACGGTTTCAACGAGACCCCGACCGAGGCAGGTGTCTTCACCTATCAGCGGGTTGTTCCGACCTTCTACGGCTGCGACAGCACCGTAAACCTCACCCTGACCGTGCATCCTGTCTATCAATATGATGAGACGGCAACCGCCTGCTCAAACGAGGTTCCTTATCTGTGGCATAACCAATCGCTGACCGCTTCGGGCACTTACTACGACAACCAGCAAAGCGTATTTGGCTGCGACAGCAACTACACCCTGCATCTGACCGTGCTGCCGACCTATCACCACACCCTTTCCGTCACGCTGTGCGACAACAGCGACCAGCTGCCGTACATGTTCGCCGGCGATTCTCTGACCACCAGCGGCCATTACACCCACACTTTCCAGACAGTGAACAATTGCGACAGCTTGGTGGAGCTGGATCTCGTCATCAACCCGACCTATCAAGAGGAACAGACTGTGGAAATCTGTGACAACGATCTTCCATACGTCTGGAACAACCGTCCGGAATTCACCTACCACCAGGCTGGCGAATATACCATCAACCTGCAGACGGCTGCCGGTTGCGACAGTATCTGGCTTCTCAACTTGATTGTCCATCCCACCTACGAAAGGGATACCCTCATCACGGTTTGCCAAGGAGCACTCCCCTACCATTTCGATGAGACGCACACGTTCAGCGAGGCGGGCGATTATGACGTCGCCCTTCAGAGCCAGTACGGTTGCGACAGTCTCTTGCATGTCCAGTTCCGCGTACAACCCTACGCCCGTCGGACCGAGGCTGTCACCATCTGCGCCGATGCCCTGCCGTATGCCTACGACGCCACGCACAGCTTTGACACCGCCGGCGTCTATGATATCTTAGAAGAGCACACGGACGGCTGCAACACGATTGTGACGCTGACACTGACGGTCAACCCGACCTACCTGCACTATGACACCGTGACGGCCTGCGCCAACACCCTGCCGTATGTCTATGACGGTCTGGCAATGGATACCGTCGGCACCTACACGAAGGCTTATCAGTCGGTTAGCGGCTGCGACAGCACGGTTATGGTCACGCTGAATGTCACGGAGAACCCGACGGGCAGCGAAACGATGTATGTCTGTCAGGATGCCTTCCCGTATTCTTACGCCGGTCAGGACTACTCCGCAGCCGGCACCTACGAGGTGATTCTCCCCACAGCCGGTTGCGACAGCATCGTGACGCTGACCATCATCGAGGCTCCGCTGTTCCATTCTGAAGAGTCGGTGGAGACTTGCGAGAACGCCCTGCCCTATCTGTGGCATGGACAGTCGCTGACGGAGAACGGCCAGTACACCGACCAGCACCAAAGCATCTATGGATGCGACAGCACCTACACGCTGAACCTGGTCATCTCCAATGTGAAACGCTCCACCGAAACCGTTGATCTTTGCGATGGGGCAAGCTACGAATGGCATAACCTGACGCTCAGCCAGTCAGGAGAATATCTGGACACCATCCAGTCGGCGGCCGGTTGCGACAGCATCTGCCAGCTGGTTCTGACGGTGCATCCCACCTACCAGATTGCCGACACGGCGACTACCTGCCAGTCGAACGCACCGTATTACTTCGCCGCTGCCGACACGTTGCTGGATGTTTCCACAGCCGGCACATCCACCGTCATCTTCAACCGCTCGTCCGTTCATGGTTGCGACAGCATTACCACGCTGACGTTGGTGGTGAACCCGACCTACGAATATGCTGACCAAGCGGCGGTTTGCAACTACGACCTGCCCTACGAATGGCGCAACCGGATGCTGACAGAGGCCGGCACCTATTATGACAGTCTGCAAACGGTGAACGGCTGCGACAGTGTCTATGTGCTGTCACTGACCGTGAAACCCGCCTTTGTGTTCACCTCCGACCCCGTGGAAATCTGCCAAGGCGAAACCTACAGCTGGCGCGAACACACCATCACGGAGACTGGTCTTTACCGCGACAGCGTGATCAACGCCCAAGGCTGTTACGACATCTATGAAGTGAACGTGACCGTACACCCGACCTATCTGTTCACCGACACCGTCACGATTTGCGATGACGCGCTGCCGTATTCCTGGCGCAACCGCTCCCTGACGGCCGCCGGCACCTACGATGTCAACTTCCAGACCGTCACCCTTTGCGACAGCATCTATCGCCTTGTCCTGGTGGTCAACCCGACCTACAGCTTCAACGAGACGCTGACCCTCTGCGCCGACGAAACACCGCATACCTGGCACGGACAGAGCCTGACCACCTCGGGTGTCTATACCGACAGTCTGCAAACGGCGAACGGCTGCGACAGCGTTTATACGCTCACCCTGACGGTGAACCCGACCTACAACTTCAACGACACGATGACGTTCTGCGCCAACGAGACCCCGATTCTCTGGCACGGACAATCCCTCTCGACCACGGGCATTTATACCGACAGTCTGCAGACTAACAGCGGCTGCGACAGCGTGTACACCTTGGCTTTGACGGTCAACCCGACTTACAACTTCAGCGAGACAGACAGCGTGTGCAGCTACGACCTGCCGTACACGTGGCGAGGTCAAGAGCTGACTGCCAGCGACGTCTATTACGACAGCTTGCAGACGGCGAACGGCTGCGACAGCGTGTATGTGCTGTATTTGACCGTAAATCCGTCGCAGGTCTTCACCGACCCAATGATCGAATTGTGCGACGGTGCAACGCAGACTTGGCGCGACCAGGTGATCAGCGCCACAGGCGAGTACCGCGATACGGTGATGAACGCCACCGGCTGTTACGACATCTTTGTGGTGAACGCCCTCGTGCACCCGACCTACCACTTCTACGATACGATGACGGTGTGCCAGAGCGCGCTGCCGTATACGTGGGGCGGCCACACCTTCAACGCGGCGGAAACCTACACGCTGAACCTGCAAACGGCGAACGGATGCGACAGCATCCACGAATACACTCTGTTCGTCAACCCGACCTACAACTTTAGCGAGACGTTGGTCCTCTGCGCCGACGAGACACCGTACCCGTGGCACGGCCAGAGCCTGACGGCCACGGGCGTCTACACCGACAGTCTGCAAACGGCGAACGGCTGCGACAGCATCTATACGCTTACGCTGACGGTGAACCCAACCTACAGCTTCAACGAGACGATGACCCTCTGCGCCAACGAGACCCCGATTCTCTGGCACGGACAAAGCCTGACAACCACGGGCATCTATACCGACAGTCTGCAGACCAACAGCGGCTGCGACAGCGTGTACACCTTGGCTTTGACGGTCAACCCGACCTACAACTTCAGCGAGACGGACAGCGTGTGCAGCTACGACCTGCCATACTCCTGGCGCACCCAAGAGCTGAATGCCAGCGGTGTCTACTATGACAGTTTGCTGACGAAGAGCGGCTGCGACAGCGTGTATGTGCTGACCTTGACCGTAAATCCGTCGCTGGTCTTCACCGACCCGACGATTGAGTTGTGCAACGGTACAACGCAGACTTGGCACGGACAAGAGATCAGCGCCACGGGCGAGTATCGCGACACGGTGATGAATGCCACTGGCTGCTACGACATCTATGTGGTGAATGCCCTTGTGCACCCGACCTACCACTTCTATGACACGATGACGGTGTGCCAGAGCGCGCTGCCGTACACATGGGGCGGCCACACCTTCACCGCTGCGGAAACCTACACCTTGAACCTGCAGACGGTGAACGGCTGCGACAGCATCCACGAATACACCTTGTTTGTCAACCCGACCTACAGCTTCAGCGAGACGCTGGCCCTCTGCGCCGACGAGACCCCGTACACGTGGCACGGACAGAGCCTGACGGCCACGGGTGTCTATACCGACAGTCTGCAGACGGTGAACGGCTGCGACAGCGTCTATACGCTGACGTTGACCGTGAATCCGGTTTCCCACCAGCTGGACAGCGCGACCGTTTGCGGTAACGAACTGCCTTACGAGTGGCGCGGACAGCAACTCAGCGTCGCCGGCCATTACACGGATACAGTGCCGAACAGCTATGGTTGCTCGGATATCTATGAGCTGCAGCTGACCGTGAACGCCGTACCGCAGACGATGCTCTACGACACCGTCTGTCAAGGCGAACCTTACATGCAATACGGCTTCGACACCATCCCGACCGCCTACGGCACCTTGCAGCTGCAGAGTGTCCAGACGAGCGCACTCGGCTGCGACAGCCTTGTGACGCTGCTCCTGCAGGTGATGCCGACCTATCTCTTCGAGACCGATGCCGCCACCTGCGACAATGTGCCTTACGAGTGGCGCGGCGGCGAGTACAGCGTGGCAGGCGACTACTACGACTCGCTGACCACCCAGTACGGCTGCGACAGCGTCTTCGTGCTGCACCTCACCATCAACCCGACCTACGACATCTACGTAAGCGACTCGGCCGTGATGTGGCAGGAGTACACCTACGGGGATTTCGTCCTCACCCCGACCGACAGCGGCACCTTCAACTACAACATCCAGGGCTACACGCTGGCCAACTGCGACAGCGTCGTGCACCTGACCCTCTACGTCGCCTTTGCCGACGGTGTCGAGGAGTTCACGATGACGCCGGAATTCTCCTTCTACCCGAACCCGACGAGCGTGTTGCTGAACATCCGCGGCGAGCGCATGCGGGCGGTGGAGGTCCTCGACATGCGGGGCAAGCTCCTCTTCCGCACCGACGCCGACACGCCGGAGTTCACCCAGCTTAACGTGACCACCTACCCTGCCGGCCACTACCTCGTCAAAGTCACCCTCGACGACGGCAAGACGGTGATTGGAAAGATTATCGTGGGAAGACGGTAATAGGGATAACTAATTGACAATTAATATAAATGGGAGCTCGCAAGGGCTCCCATTTTTTCGTTTACGTTTGCAAACGCAGATGACTAGTAAGGAGATGGTCAAAGGTCAAAGTCAATAGTCAAAGAATCACATATAAACTAGTACTCCACTATTGTGTGATCGGGAAAAATCTTTGCATAGCCGTCTTTGCTTCCCGCAGGCACACGAATGGTGCAAGTGGCACGAAAATATTTATTATCAAATGGTTCATCTGTTTTAGGCGGATTGGCCCCTTTGAATGTAAGCGTCTGCATAGGACATTCGGAAAACGCCCAACGATGTATTTCTTTCAAGCTGGCTGGCAATGTCACATCAGACAGTTGACATCCATCAAACGCCCAACCAATCTCTTCGACACCTTCACCAAATAATACCGATTCGACATTGTTACATTTCTTAAACGTATAGTTTGGTATTTTTTTAATGCCACCTGGTATCTTTACGGATCTCAGGTTCACACAGTGTTCAAACGCATCACTGTCAATTTCCTTTACAAAAGAAGGAATCTCATAAGTGATAGCCGATGCGGGCACATTGACAAGCGTTGACCCGAAAATAATTTCATCCTCAAGGTTTTTGCACAACCAAAAAGACACATGTTGATTTTTGAGGCTTGGCGGAATCTCCACATGCCGCAAAGAATCACAATGATAAAAGGCAGTATATGATATTTCCTTGACACCTTCAGGAATGGCGTAATAGGTCGCTGTCTTGGGTACATTAAAAAGCTTTTGCCCGATAATAATCTCGTCCTCCAACGATTTACAATCACTAAAAGACTCTTTGTCGATAGAATTGACACTTGAAGGGATCTCTATGTGCTGCAAAGATGCACAATGCTGAAAAGCACACCACTTTAACTCCCGCACATCCTCTGGAATTATACATTCGGTCGCATCCTCTGGACAGTATAGCAATGTGGTCACTTTCGCATCATAAATACATCCATCTATCAACATAAAATATGGATTGCGAACAGAGAGTTCAACACAAGCATGCGTACGCCATGTAATGCGTTTAATCAACCGGAAATCATCGCAAATGAATCGGTCCCACAATACAATCCGTTTGATGGGGTGCTTATGAATCTTGGCATATATTATTTCAAGTATGTCTGGGTGGCGCTCCCCGCGTGAATCATAGCGGTATTTCTCGTTATAATACAACTCATAAATAAAACGTTTCGTATAATCTCCATCCAGATAAAGGATGTCATTCTCCACAGCCAGATGAGTATGAGGGACTATCTTCTCCCATGGCAATCTGCCGCCAGGATGGTTGACTTGGCGTTTTTGGGGTAAAGGCAGACATACATTGGCGTTGTACAAAACAACTCGCAGGAGTTCCATTTGGTATTCTTCCGCATCAAGAGGATAAAGCCCCTGTTTGAACGGTTTGGCGTATTCGATGTACTCTTGAGAGTTATGCCAGATCTTGTATTTTGCTTCGCGGAACGCATCAATCCAATGGATGTTCTCCGGTGTCTGACCTGACTCTTTCTCAAACTTCCATAAATAATGGCCAAAACCATAATGGGCTATGCCCAACGAGCATTGTTTAAAGTACACGTTTCTTTGTGCTTTGTCCAATAAATCATCGTATTTCGGGTCATTTTTCGCCAATGCTTCCATGAATTTCAGCATGGCATACTCCGTCAACGGTTCCTCGACATAAGGAAAGCTCTTGTCGGCCTTGTTGAGGTCGCAGTCATAAAACGCGTGGAACATCTCGTGAACAAGCGTAACTGCCACAGTGTCGTCATTCCAGCGTTCATTTCCCAAAGTCTCCATCAGTAACACGATTTCTGGATTGTGGCTTTTCCCATTGCGAGTATAATAGCCATTAACCGATATTTCCTGGCTGATAGGGACTATGTCGTTAGGGGATGGATTGGGGTGGTTTTCAAGGTATTTTTCTATAACACGTTTTATCATGGGAATCATATCTGAAAGAAAACATCTCCTCTGGCTGTCGTCTGGGTCACATTTATCATAAGACATTCCTTTAAGATATGAATATTCTTTCTCCAGTGAATGGAGTCTATCACACAATTCTTGCCATATTATCTCATGTTCTTCTACCCGGGTTTCCTTTAAATCCAGATAGATGGGAACATTTTTATTAATATCCGATATCCTGAAAATGTTTCCGTCGGGCGTGGTGAACTCAAAATCGGAAATGTCATCCAATAATTTCTGAATGTCTTTATTCAGTGGTTTTGTAAAATCTCTTGGTGTACAAACAATGCTCATAACTATAACGGTTTTATTGTGAATTTCATTATATTTTTCATGCAACAATTTTTCAAATGGTTAAACCGTTGTAGAGACGCGGTGCGCCGCGTCTCTACAGGGCAAGGCGGAAACCCCCAATGCTGCCACGGAAGTCGGGCGAGCAGCAGCCACGGTGTGACACCCGGCAGTAATGGTCGGCGTTGTCCCAGTCGCCACCGCGATGCACACGGCTCAAGCCCCAATCCGGGCCCTCAGGGTCAGTCAGCGCTAAGCCACTGTATTCCCTATACCAATCCTGACACCACTCCCCCACATTGCCGCTCATGTCATAAATACCTAATGCGTTCGGTTTCCTGGTTTTCACCGGATGTGTTTTGCCGTCGCTGTTGCCAGGATACCAAGCCACCACATCTATACTGTTGCCACCGGCATACCTGTATGGGCTTTGATACTTGCCACCCCGTGCTGCGTACTCCCATTCCGCCTCGGTCGGCAGACGAAATGTCTTGCCTGTCAGCTGATTCAGCTTTTGAATGAATTTCTGACAGTCATCACAACTCACCGTTTCTACGGGCAGATTATCGCCCTTGAACCATGACGGATTGTTCCCCATCACCGCCTTCCACAAGGCCTGTGTCACGGACGTCTCGCCAATATGGTAACTGCTGAGCGTCACAGGATGGGCTGGCTTCTCGTCATCGTATGCGTCGCTATCATCAGATCCCATCTGGAAGGTACCGCCCTCCACGTAAATCATCTTAAAGGAGACGCCGTTGACGGTAAACTCTTCCGCTCGTAGCTGTTCCTCCGCAAAGCACTTCTCATCCGTCTGTCGTGACTCGCGCCCCAACAGCCACAGCAAGTCCGGTACCAAGTCGCTTTCTATCGAATGTTCCTTCATCGTGCGCAAATCAACTCCATCAAACATAAGTTTCGTTCCCTCAGGAAGTTGAGAGTCGTCAATAATATAGGGAAGCAATCGATCTTTCGGTTTCTCGTTGAATGCACTAATAATCTCGATGGTAGTGGACTTCAACTTGTATGCATTTTCACTCGCAAGAAACAGGAAAAAGTCACTTTCCTTAACGGCGGTGGTCAACACTTCAAGGGACTCCATTCCATTGGCAAGGCCTTGCCGATCAATGAAGTAGTTGATCCCAGCTCTGTCAAAAGCCTCGCAAATCCGGTCGGCTGTCGCCGTGTCCTTACGGCTGTAGCTGATAAACACGTCGTATTTTGCCATACGTCAGGATGATTCGTTTTGAAACGGCAAAGATACGTTTTTTCGGAATTAAGTGGCTCGAATATCCAAGCCGGCTCAACTAGTCATGGTCAAAGGTCAAAGTACCCTTCTCCGTCTCGCGAAAATTCTGTATTTTTGCACCAAATTTTGATAGTATGCGAAAAGTCTATATTCTGGTAATCCTTTGCCTGTTCGGCGTTCTCACTGGGTTTGCCCAAGAGGACAAAACCAAAACAGCTGAGCAGAAGGCTGATACAGCCAAAAAGAATTGGAAATTCGACGGGGTGATGGGGCTGAACGCAGGCGCCACGAGCCTCATCTTCTGGACGGGCGGCGGACACGACAACGCCAATGCGCTGACGTACGCCAAACTGCACCTGCTCTACTACAAGGACAACATCGCTTGGGAATCGAACTTCGACACCGACTTTGGTATTACATGGATTGACCAAGAGGACGACCAAGTCAAAAAGTCATCAGATGACATCAAATTCGCCACCAAACTGGGTCTGGAGTTCCAAAAAGGATGGTTTTTGACGGCTTTAGGTAGTTTCCAAAGCCAATACTCTATCGGACGCGATTACAAAAAAGGAAAATACGACCCCGTGATTTCCAAGTGGCTCTGTCCGTCTAACACTGAAATATCAATAGGTATCGACTGGAAGAAATCAGTTGGCGGCTGCGACTTTTCCGTCTATATCTCCCCTATCGCGGGAGCCATTAAGACCGCTTACGTGAGCGATGCCACCAACGACAAATACACGAAAGAGTATTTGGAAGCCATGGATGAAGCCGGAATACCTGTTCCGGAAGACTACAAGGATTTCCGTCAAGAAATGCAGATCAAATACGGTACCTACAAGATTGTTCAGGACGAGAATGGCTATCCCGCCATTGATTGGCGTAACTATCGTGCGGAATTCGGTCTCTCCCTTAAAGGCACCATCGCCTACAGATACAAAAACCTGACGATTAACTCCACGCTATGGCTCTTCACGCCCTACCAAGGCAAAGGGTTCAATATGAAGGAAGCGTTTGAGGAGGCCTACCCCGACCAACCCTACGAGTTGTATTACGAATATTCGAATCTAAACCGCCATTTCGGCCGTTTCGACATGGAGTGGGACTTTCTCATCTCCTACAATTTCCTCAAAGTGCTGAACGTAACATTCAGCACGAACATGAAGTTCTACAACGGCACATTGATTAGCGACCAAAACGGCGTCGCGAAAGATCGCGTGCAATTCAAATCGGTTCTCGGTGTCGGATTAGGATATAGTTTCTAATTTCCCCTGTAGAGACGTTGCGCGCAACGTCTCTACAAACATATGCGCAACGTCTCTACAAGATGCGGGCTGCGTTCCTACAACGTGTCGTCCTTGATCAGATGCACATCGCACTGCGGGAACGGGATGGTGATGCCAGCGGCGTTGAGCGCCTCGTAGATCACTTCCTTTGAACGATCCACGTAGGCGATTCTTTCGGGAACCAGCACATACTGCTTCACGATAATGTTCACAGAGCTGTCGGCCATATCGCCCACCACCACCTTGATGCCGTACTTGGGTTCCACAATCTCACGACCGTATTGATCCTTCGTGCGCACTTGCTCCATAGCCTCCGTCAGCACTTCGCGCACCTTCTTGATGTCGGTGCCGTAAGCCACGCCCGCAATGATTTTGGTGAACTCGTAAGAGTTGTTGCGGGTGAGGTTGGTGAAATTCTTGCCGAAAAGCGTGGCGTTGAGGAACGACATCTCCGTGCCGTCAAGAGTCTCCATCTGCACACACTGGTAGTTGATGGACGCCACCTTTCCCCGCACCCCGTCGCACTCAATCCAGTCGCCCACGCGCAAGCGGCCGCCCATGAGCTGGATGCCGTAGATGAAGTTGTTGATGATGTCCTTCAAGGCGATACCGATACCAGCCGACAGACCTCCGGCCACCAGCGTGAGTGATCCGACCGGCATTTTCCAGGTCGCCACCACCACAATCACGTAGGCAAACCAAATCAAGACGCTGATGAGGCTGTTCGCTAACGAAAGGTTGATTTCATTGGCTCTGATGCTGTCGCGTTTGTGCCTATGCATAAAGGCCATGTAACGGACATAACGCCAGATGGTGTGAATAGCCCGGTTAACGTAACGCAGAATGTAGAACAATATCAACAGATTGACGATACTTCTGGCGGAAATGGTCAATGTCTCTTGCCCGTTCTTGTCCACAAACTGCACAAACGGGTCGCAGTACAATCTCACAAAGAGGTCGTTGAAGTCAAAGACGTTCAGCGACAAATGGATACACATCGGCAAGGAGAGGAACACCATGGCGGGAAGAGCCACCTGCTTGATGAGGTCGTAGAACCAAGTGGCGCCAAAGAGCAACGACTCGCGGTCGGTGCCGCCCACGTAGGTGATGCGCTCGCGCATAGCCGCCACGCGCTTGTCCAGCCAGCGTTCTTTGTAGCGGTCTAACAGATCCGAAATACAGACAATAGTAAGCAGGACGGCCAACTGGAAATACCACCAGACCAAGATGAGCAAAGCCACAAAGGTGTAGCCCGCGAAAGCAAACCCGAAGGCAATGATATAGATAAACAACGAAATCCAGCCCAACGTGGAGTCGATCGGCGTGGCTTTCCCGATTTCCCGAATACAGAAGAACAGTTGCCGCAGTACAATCAACGCCAAAACGGGCGGGAAGATGAACACCATCAGTCTGTCGGGCATGAAGACGATGCGGCAGCCAATGATGAGCAGGGCTATCAGGAAGGTGGGGATGTAGAGCATCAGACTGTGCCGGATTTGCTCCGGTTTCACCCGCAACAACATGGAACCGCAGATGGCCACAAGCAACCAAAGGAAGGTGTTGATATGTTTGACACCCAATTGGAAATATTCGTCACCCGTCCACAGGAAACTGAACACCACGACGTACAAAACCGTACCTCCCAAAGCGGCTAACAACGGCAATCTTTGGGGATGGATAAAGCGCTTTTTCTTGGAAAAGCGTTGAATCAGCCAAAGAACCAACAAGGAAACGAGCCAGAAGAATGCCAACACCACGAGTTGGATGAGGCAACCGATGACCAGGAATGCATTCTCGCCCTTGCTGGAAAGGTTACTCAACGGATTATTCTCCTCGGGATTGTTTTCATCCACAGACACAGAATCCGCAGGCTGACTATCGTTGCCAAACTCCGAGAAGTCGTACTGCCCCTGCAAGTCCGCCACGGTTTTGTTCCAATAGTACTTTGGATTAGCCATAATGTCCAAGAAAGGGGTCTGTCCTTCCGAAAAGACGTATTTTTCCAATTCGCGGTAGCGGAACTGGGCGTAGTCATTGGCCTCTTTCATGCGCAGATAGGCCTCCTGATAGTGGGAGCTGTCTGCAATGACGGTAGCACGGTTGTCGGCATACATTTTCAGGATTTCGGAAGCATAGGTGATACAGGAGTCGCGATAGAATTGTCCACTTTCATCCAACATCAAGGGCGCCTCATGTTCATCGTGGTGGAAGGCACATTCGATAACCTCGTTTTCCAATGTGGAAGCGTTATTGGACACCTGCTGGTCCAACGTGTCGTTGTGATAGAGCAGACTGTCGGGCACAATTTCCTCCTCTATCACCTCCATCATCGGAGGAAGCCGGCGAAGCGCCTCAATGAGGCGGCCGTAGCGGTCGATTTCAATGCTCAGTTCGTTAACGATGTGGTCGTATGGGCGCCGGTCCTTGCTGAAGTCCTTGTATTCTGAAGAAACCTTTTTCAATGCGTAGGTCAAATCGAACGTCATGTTCTGCTCCTGGGTATAAAGCAGGATGGAGAGGTCGTTGGACTTGTTGATGACATCGAGCATCTTTTGATGCTGGCGTTCGTAATCCTCGTCAAAACTACGCTGCGCCTTCGAACGCTGCTGGCAGGTCATCCGCAACTCAGTGCAAAGGTCCTTGAGCTTGTTGGTCAAAGACTGTCCGCTCACGATGGCAAAAAGCGGGATGGCGATGGCAAAAAGGGCAACTACAAGCAGCCAACGTTTCTTTTTCATAAATCTATCGAAACTCGATTGTTTTTCTACTGTTCAAAAATAAGGTGCAAAAATACAAAATATATCGACGTGAGTTCGAGAAAAGTACCAAACACTGTCTCGTGCAATGTTATATGAAACAGTAAACCAGAAGAACGTATTTTTCCTCTGTAATACGTAGAGACGGGGCGTGTCCCGTCTCTACACACGGCTATTTCATTATGTCTGCGTATATTTGAAATTTATGTACATTTGCCGCGAATTATAGACGCTAAAACCATTCGCGTATGAGACTGAAAGAGAAGTCCTATTTCGTGCAACTGGTCGTGCTGGCCTTGTTCATGCTCGGCGGCATGCTCGTGTTCTCCTCGTTGGGGGCCCTGCTCGTCATGCTGATCTACCACACCCCGAACATGCTGGAGGCCGCCGACCCCGTGACCGCCATCCGCATCACGCAGACGCTGACCACCGTCGGCACGTTCCTCGTGCCCTCGCTGCTGTTCGCCTACTGCTACAACCGGCAGTGGTTCGACTACAACGCCGCCAACCGCCAGCCGAAACAGCAGATGGTCAACATGGTGCTCATCCTGTCCGTCACGCTGCTGCCCGTGGTGGGCGCACTGGCGGCATTCAACGAGAACATCATGCCGCAGGAGGGCACCGTGGCCGAGTTTATGCGCGACATGGAGGAGGCCGCCAACCACATTCTGGAACTCGTGACCTCGCAGCGCAGCAGCTGGGATCTCATCGCCAACATCTTGGTATTTGCGGTGTTGGCGGGCGTTTGCGAGGAGTTTTTCTTCCAAGGCGCCCTGCAACCGCTGCTGACGAACTGGACGAAGAACCCGCACATCGGCATACTGCTCACCGCCCTGATATTCAGCGCACTGCACTTCCAATTCTACGGTTTCATCCCGCGATTCCTATTGGGAATATACCTCGGCTACCTTCTCTATTGGAGCAAGTCGCTGTGGCTACCCATTCTGGCCCACGTGCTGCACAACGCCCTCTCCATTCTGGTGGACTTCACCCTGCAAGGGCGCGGCATCGACACCGACAACATGCAATTCACCGACATGAAGGGCTCTCTGCCCACCGCTGCCGCCTGCGCTTTAATCAGTGCGATGGCGATTGTGTATATTTGGCGGATTTACAGGGATGATAAAAACGAACAAACGTTATGAAGACCCCCACCCATAGTACGATTGAGATTCCGTCTGCTCCTAACGTCACAGACGGAATGGTGCAACGCGCACCATTCCGCTGCGAACGTAGTGAGCGAGCGGAATCTCCAACATTTACCCATTACGCTTTCATAATACTATTTCTTCTCGCAACCGTCGTATTGGCGGGCTGCAAGCAACGGGGACACGCGCAGCCCGAACCGCATTGGTTCAAACATTATTCCCACTATCACGAGAAAAATTACATCCAATTTATTGAGAACCAAATCAATAACGAGACAGACTCTTCCCTGTCCGCCGTCATGGCCCGTGACTTCTACCGCAACCGCCACTTCCACCCCTTTTGGACGCAAAACGGATTACAGGAAATACTGACCGACTCGTTGCTTGCCAGTTTCGACAATGCCTTGCGCCTACACGGCATCCCCAACGAATATTTCGGGTTGGACAGTCTCCGACACACCATCGCGCAACTCGTTGAACATCAGGTTCCCAACAACGATTCGCTCTACCCGTACCTCTATCGCCTCGAACGGCAGCTCACCGATGGCTACGTGCGCTATGCCTGCGCTCTCGCCTACGGAGCCACCGACCCCAAGGCCGTAAACGGCAGCAAATGGTACTACGCCACGCTTAAGCCCGACTCCTCATTTCTCCAAACCATGCTGGCGGAAATGCCCCGATTTGAGAAGACGATTTCCGGATTAGCGCCCCAAACAGCCGATTACCTATCCCTTCAGAAGGAATTGAAACGGCTGTACAGTTTGCCGGATTCAACGCAGACCGAGATTCCCGACTTCCGCGTGCGCAAAGACGGTCATAGCGCGAATCTTCCCAAGCTATGCCAACGGCTTAATCAAATCGGTTTTCCCGTCAGCATTGGCAACACATTGAACGACACGTTGTTGCAAACCCTCAATAACTTCCGACGAATCAACGGTATCCCCGAAAGCGACTCCCTTGACGCCGAAACCATCGAGAAGTTGAACCGGCCGCTACAGTACTACAAGGATGCCGTAGCCGCCAATCTCGAACGTCTGCGCTGGCAGAAGAAGCATCAGAAATCCGACGACACCCTCCACATTGCCGTCAACATCCCCGACTACACGCTTTGCGTGGTGCAACAGGACGAGGTGGTGATGCGCGAACGCATCTGCTGCGGCAAGACCCAGAACCCCCAAAACGTCCCGGCACGTCACAAAGACGGCCTCATCACCCCGTTCAAGGCCGAAACTCCACTGTTATACAGCCAGATACGCACGCTGGTACTCAATCCTGAGTGGAACATTCCCTACGACATTATCAAGAACGAATACTACCCGAAACTCGTGAAGAGCAACACGGCGGTGGTAAACCGCGAGCATCTCTACATCCGCGACAGCCGCACGGGACGCTACGTCAAGCCCGACTCCATCAACTGGAGCAAGGTGAACCGCAACAACATCCCCTACCGGC
>Ga0310696_10001490_pt1 | contig 33706 bp, 23 predicted proteins | sample AusTroGonzalo_MG_4_FD_203885 | JGI IMG/M metagenome (GOLD analysis project Ga0310696, IMG submission 203885) | Bovine rumen microbial communities from tropical cattle in Woodstock, Queensland, Australia - Gonzalo_02 (v2) (version 2) | ecosystem: Host-associated > Mammals > Digestive system >... | reverse complement strand
TGCCGGCGCAAAGTGCTGATGCTGTCTATATGATGGGCTATTCGTTGGTTCTCCTCTTCGCTTTTGCTCGTATCCCTATGGACTTTCATTGTATAGACGGAGTGGCTTAGGCTCCACTGGTGCGTGAGACCTTCACCCCAAACGGTGCTTTGCTTGTGTTCGGGGGTGAAGCCCTGCTGCTTCAGGTACTTCTCAAGTTCCTGTAGTTGTTTGTTGGGCCCTTGACAAAGTGCTGCAACTGAAGATGCAGCCAATAACATGATTGCAAGTATTCTTCTCATAGTCTTATGTTATATTAATTGTGCATCATCATTGCAACCTCTCGGTCAAGACGCTCGCCGCGCGAACGAAGGTCTTGCAACTGAGCTGTAACAATTAGATACGGGTTAGACGAGTTAAAAGCTGTCTCCTCAGAATGATTTCTGGCAGGAGCCTCCGTAGCAGGTTCTGCTTGTGCAAGTAGGGGTTCTTGGGGAGCCTTATGGGGCTTGTTAGCTTGATGGGATTTTTGTGCTGGCTCAGAGGGCTTCTGTGGAGCTTCTTTCTTTTCTTCAATAATAGGTTCTGAGCTAGTGGACTGCTGAGTGTTCTGCTCTATCGTCTCTGTTACGACGGGCTGTTGCTCGGTAGGCCTTTCGTATTTTATCAGTATGGAGAAACCTATTAGGAGCAGGATGCTTGCTGCAATTCCCGTCATAATCCATCGGAAGGGGACAACCTTTGGTTTAGCTGTCGGTTTGGCCTCTTGTTCGATGTCAACCGCTCCGCTGTCGAACAGGGCGAACATCTCCTTGTATTCCTGCCACTCGTTGCCCACCTCGTGAGTACGGAAGTATTCTGCCAACAGTTGCTCCTCGTCCAGACTGGTTTCGCCGGCCATGAACTTGCTGAGGATGCGGGCAATTTTCTGTTTGTCGTACTGTCTCATCATCTGTTCCTCCTTTTTAGTTTGTTCATTAGTTCGTTTCTTGCACGTGCGAGCAGCGTTGAGACCGATGTCTGCTTGATGCCCAGAATGTCTGCGATTTCGCTTAGTTCGCGATGCTCCAGTTGTCGCATCGTCAGCACGATTTTTGACGTGGTGGGCAGAAGGCCAATCTGCTCGTCCATCCATTGCTCCAGTTCTGCGTACTCCAGACGGTCATACATCGAGTCCTCGTCCACAACAGGCATCGCGTTGCCCACTTCCGTATGAACGTGCGCTGTGCGCCATCGGTCGATGCACACATGCTTTGTGGTGATAGCCACCGAGGCCTTTATGCGAGCCATGTCGTCCATCTTCTCATGCAGGCACCACAGCTTCAGCATCACGTCTTGCGCGATGTCCTCGGCATCGTCTGGCGCAAACCCATATTTCTGGGCTGCAGAAACGGCGTTTCTCCGCATTTCGCTGGCTATATGTGTAAACTCTTCTTGTGTCATTCTACTTATATAACGAATAAACACGCCGAAATTAAACAAGAAAAGCCGACATTTTTTGAAAATCGTGTCATTTTTCTCGCAAAATTACAAAAAGGCACGAAAAAGCCCCCAGCACGGCCCGGGAATCGGGTGCCGAGGGCGCAACTCTAAAACTAGTTTTATAAATTCGGGCTATTTTCGACAGAATTTGCTTAAATTACGCGCAAAACGGTGGTCTTATGCTTCCATTTCGAGAAAAAGTAGTACCTTTGCAAACTAAGATACAAGAAATCTTATTTTTTATTGTAACCGTCATTATAAATGAAATTAGAGACTCTGATAGCTGAATGTACAGCATACGATTTCAAGTTGATGCTTGAAGAAAAGAAACCTAAGAGCTGGCTGAAGAGTGTAAGTGCTTTTGCCAATGGCTTGGGTGGTTCCCTTTTCTTTGGTATTGATAATGATGGTATCGTCAAAGGGCTTGATGATGTGCAGCATGTATGTGAGACTATCAGTAGTAGGATACGCGATTACATGGATCCTCTACCAGAGGTGGAAATGATTCCGCATGATATGGATGGCTTGCGCATCTTGCAACTAAAAGTCAATTCAGGACATTATACACCATATTACTACGTTGGTGATGGTCAGCGCATAGCCTTTGTCCGTGTTGGCGATGAGAGTCTTCCTGCTACGGCAGAACAAATGGTACGCTTGGTACTGAAAGGCTCAAACAAAACTTACGATTCCCTTCATACGGATTATAAGGTAGAAGATTATGCTTTCACGATATTAGTGAATACTTTCAAAGACCGCACTAAACAAGAATGGGACAAGAAATACCTCTTGTCGTTTGGATTGGTAACTGGAGCTGGAAGCCTAACGAATGCTGGTGCATTGTTTGCCGATGATTGCCCATTGTGGCAGTCTCGCCTTTATTGTACCCGATGGGATGGTAGGGAAAAAGACGATGCTATAAATGATTCTGAATTTAAAGGGAACATCCTTCTATTGCTCCGTGAAGCGATGGACTTTGTTAAGGCAAACACGCGTAAAGGTTGGGAGAAGCTGCCTGATAGAAGAAAAAACAAACCTGAATATGCAGAAAGAGCAGTGCTTGAGGCATTAGTGAATCACTTCATTCATCGTGACTATACGGTAATGGGTAGTGAGGTACATTTGGATATCTATGATGACAGATTGACTATAACCTCTCCTGGTGGCATGTATAGTGGGCAGACGGTGCAAGACCTACTTATAGAAGAGATTTCATCGGATAGAAGAAACCCTATTCTTGCCGACGTGATGGCTCAACTTGATTATATGGAGAAACGAGGTAGTGGATTAAAACGTATCTGTTATGAGACCAGGTCCTTGGATGGTTATAAAGAAGAGCTGAAACCCGTATTCCGTTCAACGACGAGCCAGTTTATGACCACTATATACTCAATGGCGTATGAATTAAAGGGTCAACAGGATGAACAATATCAAGCAGGAATTAAGCAGGAATTAAGTTGGGAGCAAGTTGGGACTAAGATGGGGCTAAGCTGGGATGAAGTTGTGAAATTATTCATAGCCCTTCAAAAACCAAAATCTATGACCGAACTCAAAGACTTGTATCAGTGGTCTAACACAACAAAATTCAGAGCTAAATATGTAAGTCCTCTAATAGAAGCACAATTTGTTGGTATGACTTTACCAAATAAACCAACAAGTCCAAACCAGAGGTATTACCTAACAGATTTGGGAAAGTCATTATTTGCTTATGAGATGAAAGAAACTGAGGACCTGGAGAATGTGAGCGAAAAGGTTAAGCACATGATATTTGCTTTGAATGATGAAGAAAAACGTATTGCACTGGAATTATTGAAAGGGATAATTGTCTCGGATTAACCAATTATTTTGGAACAACTCTAATTTCAAGGGTTGATAATTCTTGTATTTGCAAATGAAATTGCAAAGCAACCGTTTTTGAGGTGTAAAAAGTTAAAAACGTTCAGTACACGTCAGGAGGAAGGGGCAGGTCGAAATGGGTTAACAGGTTATAAATTGTGCGAATAAAGCGAAAAAGGGAGATGGGGTATTGGGAGAAAATGGTATTTTTGCGGCATGATTTCCGTGATAGTATCTTTGGTGTTGGTGGTAGCGTCTCAGGTCTCGGCTTATGAGCGTACAGATTCCATCGGTTCGACGCAGCACGAGACGGACACGTGCGGAGTTGACACCCTGCGGGAGGTGACGGTGCGTGCCGGGCGGCATATCCCGTTGCCGGGAATGGTCATCAATCCGAAGCTGAAGGAGGCCGTGGTGCCGCCGCCCAGTCTGGGCGATATCCTCAACAAGTTGTCGCCAGGCCTCAAAGATAAGATTATGTACCCCTTTGCCTTCAAGGAGCGGCGACGGGAGAAACGACGCCGACGCAGCCTGAAGGCACTGGAGGATTTCGACAAGGTGAGGACCTTCGACGAACTGCTGCGGGAGGCATACGAGCGGCAACTGCTGGAGGATTCCCTTAACAACCATACAAAATGAAACACCTGTTATTCTCTTTCGCGCTGATGTGTTCCGTACTTGCCGCGCAGGCGGGCGTGGAGGTGGGGAAGACCTATCGCGTCTGTTCCAAGAAGTACCCGACGAAGTCCCTCTTCGTGAAGAACTCCTCACTGGACCTCTCGGCGGATGTCGTCCTGTGGACAGAGACGGACGTCCCTGCCCAGCAGTGGACGGTCTGCGAGACGACGACGGAGGCCCTGGCCCTGAAGAACGTGCATTCGGGCTACTATGCCACGCCGCGTACCCAGAACCGCAACGGCACGCTGCGCCAGAACCGCACGTTGAGCACCGCGCGACTGCTCTTTGAGGCGGTGGACGAGCAGGCGGGCCTCTATCACATCATGACCAACCAAGGCACTTTCTACCTGAAGGCAAAGACGGGCGAAGACGGTGAGGCTCCGGCCTGGGACACGAAGACGGAGGACGACGAGGGGCAGCTCTGGCTCCTGGAAGAGGTGCAACCGAAGACTACGCTCACGGCCGACATGCGCGACGAGTTCATGGGGCAGTACCTGAAGCAGTTCTGCACCAGCAAGGGGGCGTCGCTGCGTACCTTCGGAGGCGGAGGATGGGGCGAGGCCGAACAGATGGAGGTGGCATTGGACGCCTACGAGTCCACGGGCAACGACAGCTACCTGAAGGCGGCGACCTACGTCTACAATTACTTCAAGAACAACGTGGGCGACTCGTGGAATCATCTGGTCTATACCGACGCCTACAAATGGTATGGCCATGACTTCAACGACGACGTCATGTGGGAGGTTATCGCGGTGGCCCGCCTCGGATGGCTCACGGGCAACCAGACCTACGTGAATGCCGCCAAGAAGAACTTTGACCTCATCTATGAACGTGCCTACATCCCCTTCACGGGACTGATGCGCTGGGCTGAGAACAGCGGCGATGCCTACGGCACGAATTCCTGCATCGCCGGCCCTACGGAGGTCGCGGCCTGCTACCTCGGCATGAGCGGATGTGGCGAGGAGTACTTCGAGAAAGCCCGCGACCTCTATGCAGCACAGCGCTACACGTTGGCAAACAATATGCAGACGGGAAAGGTCTGGGACAGTGTCGTCTGGGACCCCGCCACACAGCAGGTGAAGTCCAAGAATGAGTGGGCTTCGACCTACAACCAAGGGACAATGCTCGGTGCCGCCTGCCTGCTCTATGACCACTACGGCGACCGCAAGTACCTGAGCGACGCGCAGAAAATCATGAACTACACGCGGACAGACCTCTGCGATGCCAACGGGCTTATCAAGGTCTGTCAGGACGAGACGAACGGCGACCTTTGTGGCTTCAAGGGAATCCTCATGCGCTATGTGCGCCGCTATGTCCTCGACCTCTGCCAGCCAGCGTATCAGGAGTGGCTTCGGAGGAATGCCATGCTGGCCTACTCCAACCGTTCGCCGCAGGGACTGACGGGCACGGGCTGGCTGACGAAGGCCACGGAGGAAACGACGAAGAACGGTTTCGGATGCTCCACGGCGGCCTCGGCTCTGGTCAATACGCCGTTGGGGGAGGTCGTCAAGAATGGCTTCGACACCCTGCAAGTGGAACACTTCGATTATCACAGCGGCCTGGTGGTGAACGCCGCCAGCGGTCGCGGTAATGATGCCACCGTCTATGTGGCCGACGGACGTTGGGCAAAGCTGGACAACGTGGATTTCGGGGAGGAGACTGCCCGCAGTGTGGCCATCGACGTTTCGTCGCTGCCCGGAACGGCAACGGGAACGGTGGAAATCTATTTCGACCGCATGGAAGGGACACCTGCGGGGGTCTGCCGTCTGGAGGGACTGGATGCCGATGCGACGTGGCACACGGTCCTCGCTGACATCGAACCCACGACAGGACGCCACCATGTATTTCTCCGTTTCACCTGTTCCACCGCCCGTTCCAAAGCCTATCAGGCAGACCAGTTCTGCTTCTATACGGAGACGGCAGACATCGTGACAGGCGTGCGGAGTGCAGAGCCAGAAACCGAGAAGGGAGAGAAGGGAGTGAGCAGGTGCTACGACCTGAGCGGTCGCTGCCTGCGGCGACCTCCCTTGCACGGCACTTTCATCCTCCGTCAGGACAAAGCATCGCGCATAGTGCTCCGATAATCGGGATAATCGCCTTCCAGAATTTGTTTTTCCGGAGATTTGTTTGGCAGTTTTGGAGATTCTGCCTAACTTTGTTCGCGAAAAACGGATAAGGCTTCGGAATGATAGACCGACAGACAGTAGATAGGATTCTTGATGCGGCGAACATCGTAGATGTCGTCTCGGACTTCGTGACCCTTCGTCGCGCAGGTGCCAACCTGAAGGGGCTGTGTCCCTTCCATGACGACCGCACCCCCTCGTTCATGGTCTCTCCATCGAAGAATATCTGCAAGTGCTTTGCCTGCGGAGAGGGAGGAACGCCCGTACACTTCATCATGAAGCACGAGCAACTCAGCTATCCCGATGCCCTGCGCTACCTGGCCAAGAAATACCACATCGAGATTCAAGAACGGGAACTCAGCGACGAGGAGAAAGCCGAACAGAGCGAGCGCGAGAGCCTATTCGTAGTCAACGAGTGGGCCAACGAATGGTTCCAGCAGCAGATGAACGACACCGTGGACGGGCGTGCGATAGGTTTGGCCTACTTCCGTCAGCGTGGCTTCCGCGACGATATTATCCAGCGTTTCCAGTTGGGCTTCTGTCCCGACAAGTACGATGCGCAGTGGCAGGCGGGCAAGGCCGCAGGCTACAACGAAGACTTCCTCCTGAAGACGGGGCTCTGCATCCGCAATGAGCAGGGTCGCACGTATGACCGTTTCCGCAACCGCGTCATCTTCCCTATTCACACGATTTCGGGAAAGGTCGTGGGCTTCGGAGGCCGTGTGCTGGACTCCCGCACCAAGGGCGTGCAGGTGAAATACCAGAACTCGCCGGAGAGTGTCATCTATTCCAAGAAACGCGAACTCTATGGACTCTTCTTCGCCAAGAAGGCCATCGTGCAGAAGGATTTGTGCTACCTCGTCGAAGGCTACACCGATGTCATGGCCATGCACCAGCAGGGCGTTGAGAACGTGGTGGCATCAAGCGGCACTGCCTTGACGCACGAGCAGATACGCGCCATCCACCGCTTCACGGAGAACATCTGTGTCATCTACGACGGCGACGCCGCAGGTATCAAGGCGTCGCAGCGAGGCATCGACATGTTGTTGGCCGAGGGTATGACCGTGAAACTCCTTTTGCTGCCCGATGGCGACGACCCAGACAGCTTCGCCCGAAAGCACACGGCCGAGGAATATCAGCAATATCTGGCCGAGCACCAGGTAGACTTCATCCGCTTCAAGACCGACTTGCTCCTGGCCGAGGCACAGGGCGACCCCATCAAGCTTTCGAGGCTGACGGGGAATATCGTGCAGAGCCTAGCCGTCATCCCCGACGAAATCACGCGTACCTTTTATATTAAAGAGACGTCGCAGATGCTCTCTGTGGAGGAACGTATCATCACGAGTGCCGTGGCCAAGGTGCGTAAACAGCAGCGCGAGGAACGGCAGCGGGAACGTGAACGGGAGGCTGCCCGGCAGCAGGGAGGGCAGCAGATGCCCACAGAGACCGCTGGCGGTGAACCCCATCAGACGGAAGCGGGCGATGTGCCCCCAGCCTCAACCCACGATGCAGGTCCCAGCCTGACGCCGGAGGAAGAGGCTATCATTGCCGGTATCATTCCCGACCCGGCGTCGATGATTCCTCCCTCACAGGTGCAACCGAAGACGTCGAAGGAGTCGTCGTTATTGCCAGCTGAACGGCTGTTGATTCAGATGATTGTGCGTCACGGAGAGAAAGTAATGTGCAACGTGGAGGACGAAGACGGCGAGAAGCGTCCCTTGCGCGTGGCGGAATACGTCCAGTATTCCCTGGCCGAGGACGAGCTGGAGTTCCAGTCGCCGCTCTACCGCCAGATTCTGCAGGAAGCCTTGGAGCATTGTGAGGAAGAGGGGTTCCGCTGTGACCGCTACTTCGAGAACCATCCCGACCTGTCCATTGCAGAACTCTCCACGGAGCTGGTTCACGACAAGGAGACCTTGAGCAAGATCCATGAGAAGGGGATTCCCTTAAAACCCGAGGAGGAACGCCTTGTGGAGCTGATGCCCCACCTGATGAGCGACTACAAGCTGGCCTTCGTCGAAGGGCAGTTGTGCGAACTGATGCAGCAGATGTCGTCGCCAGAGATTATGGCAGACAAAGAGCGCTCCATTGAGTTAATGAAGCGCTTTCAGGATGTCAAGCAGATACAGTCCGCTTTGGGACGTCAGCGTGGCGATCGGGTGCTCATGGTGAGTCCCCGCCGCTAAAACCTTTACTTTACAGCTTCTCCCTTGCCGTCCTCTGTTAAGTAGAAGAGGGGGGCAGGATTCATCTGCTCCTGCTCGTAGTAGTGCAGGCCGCTGTCGTTGGTACGGGGAAACCATTCGCCCAGCAGGTTAATCATTTCGGCGGCAGCCCAGATGACGGGGCCATAGCCGTGGGCGGCGGCAGACGAGACGGGACGGTAGTAGTAGAAAGCGGGGTCGAAGGCCATACCAGTGCCTACGCACGTTCCTTCCACCTTGCCGTCTTCGGTAATCTTGGTGCTGATGGCGTGCCAGGCGAGTTGTGCGACACCGCCGTAGGTGATGCCTTCGAGCCAGCCCTTGCGGATGGCACGGACGATGCTGTAGCAGTAGATGGCGGTGGCAGAAGTCTCGAGGTAGCTGTCTGTGCGGTCAAGGAGCTGATGCCAGAAGCCTTCGCTCGACTGCAAGGCACAGAGACCAGCCACGTGTTCACGCAGTTGGTTGAGGATGAAGGGGCGGTCGGCGTGGTCTTCGGGGAGCATGTCTAAGAGTTCTACCGTGGTCAGCAAAGCCCAGCCGTTGGCGCGTGCCCAGTGGTAGGTAGGCTGTTGGGCCAGCCCTTCGACGTAGCCGTGACGGTAGATTTTCTTCTCAGGAACCCACATGCGGCGGACGAAGTTCTTGTACATCGTGGCAGCTTCGTCAAAATACTTCTGTTCACCTGTGTAGACTCCCCGGTAGGCGATAGTCGGGATGCCCATGTACATATCGTCGAGCCAGACGGTGTTGTGCTGCGGACGGTGGCGGGCGAAGAGTCCGTCTTCGAGGCGGTACTGGCCGTTCTCCACAAAGTCGAAGTAGTTCTCAATGACCTTGTCGAGCTGCACGTCCGTCGTGCCGCGTTTCGTGGCCTTCATCATGGCCGTGCACATCGTGCCGCAGTCGTCGAGTGCGCGGGGGTGCATGATTTGTTCCAACTGGGCAGCCTCGACCTTGATATTGGCCGTGTCTTGCTTCTGGGCGGCCTCTACGGCTTCGGCAATGAGCCGGAACATATCGGCAACGTAGCCCTCGTAGCGCTTGTCGCCCGTGGCATCGGTGGCGGCAAGCAGGGCTTGATAGGTGATGCCCCATTCGTAGGAACCGATGCGGAAGGAACCGCGTTCACAATAGTCGAATACACGGTCGAGGTCGGCCTTCACCTCTTCGGCTGTCAGCTCGCCGTAGGGAACTTTGTAGTCAGGCTTCAGCAGGTGGAGTGGGGTGGTAGAGTCGTTGACTTCCTCGGCCTGCTTGGGGGCATTGGTACATGCCACCAGGCAGCAAAGGGGAATAAATAGTAGTTTCTTCATAATGATTCAGTGGAGGGAGACGTGCGATTAGATGCCGAGTTTTTTGCGGATGTCCTTAGGAATGGCGTTCTTGTTGACGAGGAAGTCCATGGTCTTGGCGGCAATAAAGGCTTTGGTCATGTACCAGGTGCCTTTGTAGGTGCCGGTCTTGCCCCATGAGTTCTTGACCATGTAGTATTCGCGGCCGTTCTGGTCCTTGGCCAGGCCGTAGATATGCATTCCGTGGTCGTCGGTCAGTTCCCAACTGTCGAAATCCTTCTGGCGCATTTCCTGGGTGGGCACGATTTCAGGAGCGGCGATTCCGAGGCTGTCGATGAGGTGAGCGCGGTCTGCAGGCTTCATGTTCAGCCATTTGGCTTGGTCACTGCCCGTGAGTCCGTCGGCAGTCTTCTTGTTGTACAGGACGCCAAGTCCCTGACGGGTGAAGCCTTCGTCGCTGACGTCGCCACCCCAGGCGATGGTGTAGTTGTTCTCAATGGCATTGTCGATGATACGCATCATCTCGTCCAGGGGAACGTTATAGCTGTGGTCCCAGCGCCAGTTGTCCTGGACTTCTACGGCAAAGCTGGTGTAGAAGGGGTGGTGGGTGTAGCTGGTGATGCTTACGTAGTCGTTCCAGTCGATGCCGAGGCTCTGTGCAAAGCTCTGGGGCGTGTATTCCTTGCCTTCGTAGGTGAACTTCTCAGGCACCTTGCCGAGGTAGGCGTCGAGGATGCCCTGCAAGCCGGCCTTCCACTGCGGGGTGATGGTCTTGGCAGAGGTCTTGGCTACGGCGTCCACGTAGGGACTCATAACGTTGAAGAACTCGTTGAAGTTGGCCAGCGTGTCGCCAATCATGGTGCCGGGCTTGGCCATGGCATCCTCGGGGACGATGCCGTGCTTCTTGATGGTAATCAGCACGTCGCCAGCCGAACCGCCCTGGGCGAACTGGCTGTCTCCGTGCATACGCACGGTAAGCTCTGCACGTTCCATGTAGTCGTGGTTGCAGATGAACATCTCGGAGAGGTCATAGCTCTTGCCTGTGGCCTTGAGAATCTCGGACTCGAAGAAGCTGAGGGTGCTGTAAGCCCAGCAGGTGCCGCTGCGGTTCTGGTTCTTGACGCTAGTGATGGGCATTTCCTTCACGGTCGTGAAGATAGGTTTCTTGTTGTTTTTCTCTTCTTGGGCTTGGATGCCGCTGGCGATAAGGATTGCCAGGAGGGCAAGGGAAAGGATTCTTTTCATTGGGATTTTATTTGTTTAGGGATTGTTTTTGTTAGCCAGATACTCTTCCAGTTCCTCGACATGATAGGGTATCATCTTCTCGCCGAGGTAGCGGCAGCCGTCGGCCGTGATGAGCAGGTCGTCTTCGAGGCGGATGCCGCCGAAGTCCTTGTATTGCTCGATGAGGTCGAAGTTCAGGAACTCGGCACAATGGCCGCTGGCACGCCAGTCGTCGATGAGGGCGGGGATGAAGTAGATGCCCGGTTCGTCGGTCATGACATAGCCTTCCTGCAAGCGGCGTCCGAAGCGCAGGCAGTTGGTTCCGAACTGTTCGAGGTTCGGACGTACCTCGTCATCGAAGCCGACATATATCTGTCCCAGACCTTCCATATCGTGTACGTCCATACCCATGGCATGTCCGAGACCGTGGGGGAAGAACATGGCGTGGGCTCCGGCAGCCACGGCATCGTCCACATTGCCCTTCATCAGTCCGAGGTCTTTCAGTCCCTGGGCAATGACGCGCGCAGCCTCGAAGTGGATATCCCACCACTTCATGCCCGGACGTGCAATCTCGAAAGCCCGGTCGTGGGCATCGACGACAATCTGGTAGATGTCTCGCTGGCGCGTGGTGAAGCGTCCACTGATAGGCGTGGTGCGAGTATTGTCGGAGCTGTAGTTCTCGTTGGTCTCTGCACCGCAGTCACATAGCATCAGGCGTCCGGCCTCCAGAGGGTTGGGCGAGGGGTAGCCGTGCATAATTTCGCCGTGCATGGAGAGGATGCTGGGGAAGCTGACGATGCAGCCCTTGGAGGCTGCGATGCCGCTGATGCGTCCGGCAATCTCCTGTTCGGTCACGCCCGGACGGCACATCTGCATGGCGGTCGTGTGCATCTCATAGCCGATGGCGCAGGCACGTTCAATCTCGGCAATCTCCTCGGGCGACTTCACGATGCGCTGGTCTACGACGGCCTGAATCAGCTTCAAGGAAGCCTTGGCACGCTGGTCGCGCGGATGGATGCCCGTGAGGTCCATCAGTTGGATCATCAGGTCGTGGCGGTAGGGCGGCAGGAAGTGGATGTCCCGTCCGCTGTCTTGGGCATCGCGGAACAGGCTTTCGAGGCGGCTCATGGGAGCACTCTTTTCGACACCTGCCTGAGCAGCCATGTCGGCCACGCTGTCTACCGAGCCGAACCAGACGATGTCCTCGATGTCGATGTCGTTGCCGATGAGCCACTCCTCGCCTGAGTCGGCATCGATGACGCCTACGAGGCCGTCGCGATGGAGACCGAAGTAATAGAGGAAGGAACTGTCCTGACGGAACTTGTAGCCGTTGGAGGGATAGTTGACGGGCGACTCGTTGTTGCCGAAGAGCACGATGAGTCCTTTTCCGACGCGACAGCGCAGGATGGCGCGTCGTTCGATATAGGTCTGTTTGTCGAATAACATGGCTGAATAGTTAATAGTAGGTTTGTTAATCTAAAGAAAATAGAGACTACTCTTCGAGTCCCTGTTGTTGGCAGATAACCTGCTTGACATAGCGCAGCAAGGCGAAGTTTCCTTCAAAAATGGGAGACTTTTCCAGATGGCCGCGAAGCGAGAGGATGGAACGTCGGACGTAGTAGGGCACGTCGTAAATCTTCATGCTGGGAATTTCAAGTTGCTTAGGCAACTGGTCCATGTGCTGCTCGAACCACTGGAAAAGGGCTTCCCTTTCCTTTGGAGTGCTGTGTGGCTTGTAGAACGTATTTAGGGGCATAGTTCTTTCGGATAAAGTATTACCACGAGGTGGATGACATCCCGGTGTCCTGGTACCATTGCAGCAGATGGTAGTCGTTCAGCCATCCGTAATACAGATGCTGCGAACGGGGAACGTAGACAGAGACACCGCCCGTGTGTTCCATGTCGGTGATTTCCATGAAAGATCCTCCGCTGCTATACCACGGGTCTGATTCGTACTCGGAAAACCATTGTGGCGTCAAAGACTGCACGGGGACGGCCTCGTCGAAGAAGTTCACCCAATACTGGTATGAGCTGGAAGGCAAGTGCTTGTAGAACAGGTTCTTCAGGTCGAAGAAGCATGTGACGTAGTCGGAGTTCAAGTCTTCGTAAAAACGTTGCACACCATCGGTGGAAATCTCTTTCCTTCCGTTCAGCAGATATTTCAGGAATGGTCCTGTGTTTTGGGCCAGAGACTCCAGGCGGTCGGTACGGATGACGGACAGCTCCACGCCTCCGAAGCTGTAGGCTCCCTCCCCCGTCTGGTAGTAGGCGGTGTAGCCCTTCACAATGTCCTGTACATTGGTCGGCACGCTGCACATGATAGGCAGCAGTTCCTTGTACGGTGCTCCGTAGGCTGGAATCTCGGCGGGTGAGGCTATGATGTAGTCCGTGACATGGCGCAATTCGTAGGCGACTTCAATACATTGCATGAAGCAGGCATCGAACATCACGAAGTCCATGTGAGGGAGCTGGCCGAGTACACTGGCCAGCGTAGGGATGGACATCCGTCGTCCGTAGTTGGGGTTTGATGTAGAGTGGTTCCCGTTGTCAACGCCGAAAGAGTGGCGGCGCGGAGCCTGATTCTGAGGGGCTATGTCGTCGAAGAGCCAGCCGGTACCGTGGCTGCACAGGACGAGACCGTAGCTGTAAGCCGGGTAGGTGGAGACGATGTCTTGGAGGACGGCAGTCATGGTCGCTCCGTCGGTGGAACAGAGGTTCTGGTCGTAGACCTTCATGGTCTGCAGAGGTTCCTTCTTCGTACCTACGCACAGACGGCTCGACTTGTTGTCGTCGATAAACAGCACTACACGCGTGTTCTCAGGAATGCTTGCCATTCCGCTGGCGATTTCCGAGGAGTCGGTGGGCATGGAATAGTACTGCTCGCTCAGGTAGGAGGAGAGGCTGTTCTCCGCAGCCATGTAAATGATAAGCGTTCTCTCCATCTTCGTCCCTGGGGAACCTGGCAGACGGGGAGAGTCTTCGTCGCTGCAGCAAGCTTCCAAAAAGAAAGCTGAAAGAGCAGCTAATAATATAAAGTATAGCTTTTTCAATTTCATCGGGGGCAAATTTACATCTTTTTTCTCATACCGCATACGAAAAAGCCAGAGTTTTTCGTTTCTTTAATAAAAACTCTTTATCTTTGCGCCCATGCAATGGATGGATAGGATGCGACAGGTTAAATTATTGCTGATTTGTGCCGCGGTGGCCATTTGTGCCGCCTCGTTGGCTTGGACTCATTATCTTGTGGCCGACCTTGCCCGCGAAGAGCGTGGCCGCATGAAGATATGGGCAGAGGCCATGCGCACGTTTGATCAGGCGGACGACCAGACAGACCTCTCGCTCGTGTTGCAGGTCATCAACGGCAACAACACCATCCCCGTCATCGTCCTCGACGAGGAGGGGCGTGTGCAGACCTACCGCAACCTCGAAGTGCGGGCAAAGCAGGCATCCGACGTCGAGAAGGTGGTGCATCGCAAGGCGATGGATATGAAGGCGCAAGGGCGTTCCATCCGTATCGAGCTGGACGAGGAGGAAGGGGAGTTCATGGAAGTCTGCTACGACGAGAGCATCATGCTCAAGCGCCTGGCCCGCTATCCTTTCATCCAGTTGGGCGTGGTGCTGATTTTCGTGGTGGTGGCCATCTTCGCCCTTCTCAGCAGCAAACGTGCAGAACAGAACAAGGTGTGGGTGGGTCTGTCTAAGGAGACGGCTCATCAGCTCGGTACTCCCATTTCCTCGCTCATGGCTTGGACGCAAGTCCTGCGCGAAACCTATCCCGACGACGAACTCCTGCCCGAAATGGACAAGGACGTCAAGCGGCTGCAACGCATCGCCGAACGCTTCTCCAAAATCGGTTCTACCCCGGAACCGCGTCCTGAGAACCTGAACGAAGTCATTGCTCATGTCGTGGAGTACATCAGTCGTCGCACGTCTAATCGTGTGGAAATCACCACCCGTCTGCCAGAACAGCCTCTTTTCGCCATGCTCTCGGCTCCCCTGTTTGAGTGGGTCGTAGAGAACCTCTGTAAGAATGCCGTCGATGCCATGGAAGGGAAAGGTCGCATCCAGATTTCGGCTTCGGAGGAACCCACCCGCTTCGTTGTGGAAGTCGCCGACACGGGCAAGGGTATTCCCAAAGGAAAATGGAGCAATGTCTTCCAGCCTGGCTACACGACCAAGCAGCGCGGTTGGGGTTTGGGGCTCTCGCTGGCCAAGCGCATCGTGGAGGAATACCACCAAGGCCGCATCTTCGTCAAGTCCTCGGAAGTCGGCCGGGGCACCACCTTCCGTATTGAGTTGAAGAAAACGTAAACAAGAGGGACGTTCTGACCCTTTTAGGAGTCTACGGCTACCCTCTTAGGAGTCTACGCTTACCCTCTTAGGAATCTACGGCTACCCTCTTAAGAAGCTGTACCGACGGAAAAAGAGGGCGCAAGGATGCCTTGGAAAGGGGATATTTGCTAAAAACTCTAAAGTCTAAACTCCAAACCCTAAACTTTTTTCCCTCTTTTCTTTGTCACTCCAGAAAAAACACCTACCTTTGCCGCCCGTATGGAAACATCAGGAAGCTTCAAGATAGATTTCAGAGAGGTCACGAACGAGGACATGACCCGTACTTTGAACCTCGACGATTCTTTCTTCAGCAGCCTCGACGAACAGGAAATCAAGCACGGAAATCTCACAGCTACGCTTCGGGTGAAAAAGAAAGCTGCCGGTTTCCTCCTTGAAATCCGCGCCAACGGTACCGTGGAGATTCTGTGCGACCGCTGTCTTGAGCCGATGACTCAACCCATTTGCGCTCAAGAATCTATTGAAGTCCGATTGGGAGAATCCTATGACGACGACGGCGAGCGCATCATCTTGCCAGAGTACGAGCCTGTGCTTGACGTGGCATGGAATATCTACGAGACCATCGCGCTGGCTATTCCTATCTCGCACTTTCACCCGGAAGGGTCGTGTCAGGAGGATTTCAGCCAGTATCTCGTGACGGACGACGAACCCGCCCGTCAGGACAGCGAAGGCGGTGAACCTACAAGCAACGACGAATCGCCGTGGAGCGTTCTTCGGAACCTGACCTTCGGCGATGCCTGAATGAATATGATTCTAAACTCTAAACTTCAATAATACAATGGCACATCCTAAAAGAAGACAATCCAAGACTCGCACTCTCAAGCGCAGAACTCATGACAAGGCCGTAGCACCCGCATTGGCAGTATGCCCCAACTGCGGCGAGTTCCACATCTACCACACCGTATGCCCCGCTTGCGGATACTACCGTGGTAAGGTAGCAATTGAGAAAGAAGAAGCGTAAAACACATTAGCCTCACCCCCAACCCCTCTCCAAGGGGAGAGGGGAGTATCTACTTTTATTGGCGGTGACGTCAAAGGTAATTACTCCCCTCTTCCCTTTATGTAGAGAGGAGTTGGGGGTGAGGCTTTTCTTTATATATTTCTATGGAAAAGTTACATGCCATCATAACAGGAGTAGGCGGATATGTGCCCGAATACGTCCTGAGCAACGATGAGCTGAGTCGGATGGTAGACACCTCCGACGAATGGATTATGACTCGTATTGGAGTCAAGGAGCGTCGAATCCTCAACGAAGAAGGACTTGGCACAAGCTATATGGCGCGCAAGGCCGTGAAGCAGTTGCTGGAGAAAACGGGCACGGATCCCCTCTCGGTGGATGCCGTCATCTGTTCCACCTCCACGGCAGACTACCACTTCCCCTCTACTGCAAGCATCGTCCTTGGCAAGTGCGGCATGACCAATGCCCACGCCTTCGAACTTTCCGCCGCCTGTTCCGGCTTCCTCTATGCCATGGACCAGGCTTCTTGCATGATTGAGAGTGGACGCTATAAGAAAATCGTGGTCATCGGCGCAGACAAGATGTCCAGCGTCATCGACTATAGCGACCGCCAGACATGCCCCATCTTCGGCGATGGCGCTGCAGCCGTGCTCGTGGAACCCACCACCGAGGACCTCGGCTGGCAGGACAGCTACCTCCGCACCGACGGCCAGGGCTTGCCTTTCCTCTGCCTGAAAGCAGGCGGTTCGGCAACTCCTCCTTCCTACTTCACGTTGGAACACAAAATGCACTACCTCCATCAGGAAGGCCGTACCGTCTTCAAGTTCGCCGTCACCAATATGTCCGACGCCACCGCCCTCATCGCAGAGCGCAACGGCCTAACGAAGGACAACATCGACTGGGTCATCCCGCATCAGGCCAACGTCCGCATCATCGAGGCCGTGGCCAAGCGTCTGGAGCTGCCCATGGAGAAGGTGATGATGAACATCCAGAAGTATGGCAACACCTCCAGCGGTACCCTGCCCCTCGCCCTCTGGGACTACGAGAAGCAACTGAAGAAAGGCGACAACCTCATCTTCACCGCCTTCGGTGCCGGCTTCACCTGGGGAGCCGCCTACATGAAGTGGGGGTATGATGGGAAGTAAGCGCGCTGCGCGCGTAGTTTAAGGTTTAAAGTTTAAGGTTTAAGGACCTCCGGCTTGAAGACCACTCCGCGCAGCCTCCCTTAAACTTTAAACCTTAAACTTTAAACTCCGGCCGCAGGCCGCTCTCATGCACAAATCCGGTTTCGTAAACATTGTCGGCAACCCCAACGTCGGGAAGTCCACGCTCATGAATCTCCTCGTGGGCGAGCGCATCAGCATAGCCACCTTCAAGGCTCAGACGACGCGTCACCGCATCATGGGCATCCTCAACACGCCCGAGATGCAGATTTGCTTCTCCGACACGCCTGGCGTACTGAAGCCCAACTACAAGTTGCAGGAACAGATGCTGCATTTCTCCGAGGGTGCTCTTGAGGATGCTGACATCCTGCTCTACGTCACCGACATGGTCGAGACACTCGACAAGAACGCCGACTTCCTCCAGAAGGTACAGCAGCTCAAGGTGCCCATCCTCGTGCTGATCAATAAGATTGATACGGTTGGGGGAGACGCCAATTCCGTCTTAGCCCAAAAGGTCGAGGAGTGGCACTCCGTCCTGCCCCAGGCCGAGATATTCCCCATTTCCGCCCTTCACAAGTTTGGCGTGGACCAAGTGCTCCAGCGCATCAAGGATTTGTTGCCCGAGTCGCCCGCCTACTTCGACAAGGACACCTGGACGGACAAGCCCGCCCGCTTCTTCGTTACCGAAATTATCCGCGAAAAAGTACTCCTATATTATAATAAGGAGATACCCTACTCCGTGGAACCCGTCGTCGAGAGCTTCAAGGAGTCCGATGACCTCATCCGCATCGAAGCCGTCATCTACGTGGAGCGCGAGTCGCAGAAGGGCATCATCATCGGCCATCAAGGCGTCGCCCTCAAGCGCGTCAGCTCCGAGGCCCGTAAGGAACTCGAACGCTTCTTCGGCAAGAAAATCTACCTCCAATGCTTCGTCAAGGTCGATAAGGACTGGCGCAACTCGGAGAGAGCCATGAAGCAGTACGGGTATGATTTGGAATAGCCTCACCCCCGGCCCCTCTCCGAGGGGAGAGGGGAGTAGATACCATATTATAGTAGATACCATATAAGATACCACACAAGAAACTATATATGAGTTATCGATACGAGACGGCTTCTGCTGATATATACACTATTCTCCGGGATTTTGCAAAAGAGAACCGGAGACAGCAAACAGCGTATGAGGATGCTTTATGGAAGGAACTGAAAGATCTTGGATGTGGTGTCAGATTCAGAAGGCAGCATCCTGTTGGTGATTATATTGCAGATTTTATATGCCTGCCGAAACGTCTTGTCATAGAAGTGGATGGCGGCTATCACAACAACCTGGAACAAGCCGAGTTCGACAAAATGCGGACAGAATGGCTTCAACATAAAGGCTACCATGTGATTCGTTTCACAAACGAGGAAATAGCCTATCATTTAAAAGAAGTAGTACAAACCATTAAACAACAAGTCCTCTAAACCTCGATAGTAACCACTCCCCTCTCCATTTGGAGAGGAGCCGGGGGTGAGGCTTTTTAGTTATGCTCGTAGCCATCGTTGGACGCCCCAATGTGGGCAAGTCCACCCTCTTCAACCGACTGACCAAAACCCGTCATGCCATCGTCTCCGACGAGGCGGGTACCACCCGCGACCGCCAGTACGGCAAATGCGAGTGGGTAGGTCGTGAGTTCTCCGTCGTCGATACGGGCGGCTGGGTTGTCAACAGCGACGATATCTTTGAGGAAGAGATTCGCAAACAGGTTACCCTCGCCACCGAGGAGGCCGATGTCGTGCTCTTTCTTGTGGATATCAACACGGGAGTCACCGACCTCGACGAGGAAGTGGCTTCCATCCTTCGCCGTTCGGAGAAACCCGTCATCCTCGTGGCCAACAAGGCCGACAACAACGACCAGCAATGGCAGGCCGCAGAATTCTATTCCCTCGGCCTCGGCGACCCCTTCTGCATCTCTTCCGCCACGGGCAGCGGCACGGGCGACCTCTTGGACCTCGTCCTGGAAAAGATGCCGCAAGTCACCGAGATACAGGAGGAACTCGACCTTCCGCGCATCGCCGTCGTCGGGCGTCCCAATGTGGGCAAGTCCAGCCTCACGAATGCCTTCATCGGCGAAGAACGCCACATCGTGACCGACATCGCCGGAACCACGCGCGACAGCATCTACACCCGCTATCAGAAGTTCGGCTTCGACTTCCTGCTTGTAGATACCGCCGGCATCCGTCGCAAGTCCAAGGTCAACGAAGACCTGGAGTTCTACAGCGTCATGCGCAGCATCCGTGCCATCGAGAACTCCGACGTCTGTATTCTCATGCTCGATGCCACCCGAGGCATCGAGGCACAGGACCTCAACATCTTCCAGCTCATCCAGCGCAACCAGAAAGGCCTCGTTGTCGTCGTCAACAAATGGGACCTCGTGGAGGACAAGTCGAATACAGCCATCAAGTATTTCGAGGACACCATCCGTGAGCGCATGGCCCCCTTCACGGATTTTGACATCATCTTTGCCTCGGCCCTGACCAAGCAGCGTATCTTCAAGGTCTTGGAAACCGCCGCTGCCGTGGACAAGCATCGTCGCGCCCGCGTGGGCACCACCAAGCTGAATCAGGAGATGCTTCCGCTCATCGAGGCCTATCCGCCACCATCGATGAAGGGCAAATACATCAAGATTAAGTACTGCTCCCAGTTGCCCGACACCCGCATCCCCAGTTTCGTCTTCTATGCCAACTTGCCGCAGTACATCAAGGAACCCTACAAGCGTTTCCTCGAGAACCAGATTCGCGAGCGTTGGAATTTCAGCGGAACACCCATCAATATCTTCGTCCGGCAGAAGTGATTTCTCTCACAACGAGTTACACGAATTAGACAAATTATACGGATTAGTTACAAAAAAATCGGTTAAATTGTCTAATTCGTGTAATTTATTTTGGAAAATATGCCAAAAGACGTACATATAGTTGTTTTATATAGAGATTTTTGGCCATGAACCTTTAAGAAAAGCTTTAGCAAAGGCTGAAATTCGTCTTTTACCCTCTCGTTTAAGATTATTTAACAAAGATTTTGAAGACGTTAAATACTTCTTTACATATCTTTGTCCCGCATTCTTCTAAAATTTTGGGTAAAAGATGAAAAAGTTTCTAAGAAAACCATGTATGCTTGTGCTATCTATGCTCGCATGTTGTGGGCTGTCCGCACAAACTCAGACAACAAATGGAAAACTGCTGCTACCGTCGATGGATGTATTCTGTCCCCATTGGGAAGTCGGTGCTCATGTCGGAGGTGGCTATGATCTTGGCGAGGCCAAATTCGGGAATCTGCTGACCCCCGCCGTGCAGCTCTCTGGAGCGTATCACTTCAATGAATACTTCTCTGTAGACTTGGCTGTGAGCGGCTTTGTCTCGAAGAACGAATATGCCTACCCGAAGGTGAAGTACAACTGGTACTTCGTTCAACCTACTGTAGACTTTAAGCTGGAAATCCTTCCCCTCTTTGAAGGATGGAAGCCGGAACATCGCCTACGTCCCTACGTCTTTGCTGGCGGAGGTCTGAATATCTCCTTCAAGAACGACGATGCCATCGAGGCCAAGCAACGTCTGACCAGTCTTTATGCCGGAGATTATTTCGAGAAGCTGTGGACGGGCAGCCGTCTCAACCCCGTACTGCGTGCCGGTGTCGGTTGCGACTATTGGGTCACGGATCGTCTGGGTGTCAGTCTGGAGGCCAATGCCAATATGCTTCCCGATTTCTATAATTCCAAACGTGGCAAACACGATAATAACGACTGGCGCTTCAATGCCCTCGTGGGTGTTCACTTCCGCTTGAGCGATGCCAACAGAAAGACGAAGCCTGTCTACGAGCAAGTGGCCGTGCAGCCTGTTCCCGCCGCCACCCGTTCTGCTGGCCAGAAGATTACGCGCGACATGGCAGACCTCGTGGTCAACGTGCTTTTCGAGATCAACAAGAGCATCATTCGTCCTGACGAGTACGTGAAGCTCTCCGAGCTGCTCATGTACATGCAGAGTCATCCCGAATGCCATGTCCTCCTGACGGGCTATGCCGACCGCGACACGGGTACGCCTCAGATCAACGAACGCCTCTCCAAGGAACGTTCCATCGTCGTGGCAGAATACCTGAAGCAGCATGGCATCACCGAAGACCGTATGCACGTGGATCACAAGGGCGACCGCATCCAACCCTTCGACTTCCCCGCTGCTAACCGCGTGACCATCTGTATCGTGCTCAACAAAAAGTATTTAGAACAATAAAATATAAGGAGTAAAAACTATGAAGACTATTAAACTTTACATCATGGCTGCCGTGGCCCTCGCTACTGGCCTCTTTGCAGCCTGCACCGACTATCAAGACGAAGTCGACGCACTGGATACCCGTGTGACTATTCTGGAAAACCTCGTGCAGAGAGTAAACTCTGATATCGCTGCCTTGCAGACTGTGATTAGTGCTGTGGAAAACGGTGACGTCATTACTGATTTGAAACCTTACACCAGTCCAAACGGCACCCCAGGCTATCAGATATCCTTCCTCAATCATGACCCCATCACCGTACTCAATGGTGAGAAGGGCGAAAAGGGTCAGGATGCTGTCACGCCAGAATTTACATTGGAAAAAGATCCCAGTAATCCTGCTGACGATAATTATTATTGGAAGCTCAACGGTGAATGGGTCACTGATCCTACAACTGGAGATAAATTAATTGCAGTAGGTAAGGATGGTAAGAATGGTAAAGATGGCGAGGATGGTGTCACTCCTCAACTGAAGATTATAGATAATGTGTGGTATGTATCATACGACAAGGATCATAAGGTTTGGGAGCCCCTCAAAGATGCTAATGAGCAACCAATAGTGGCCAAAGGTAAAGATGGTGAAGATGCCAAGAGTAACTTCAAGAGCGTAGGTGTCTTTACAGATGAGACAACGAATGAAATAACACATGTCGTGTTCGTTCTCAATAATGGACAATCATTCACTGTTAATATGCTGGTTTATGCCAGTGAACTGGTCATCTACAAAGGTTCCAACCCGGCGGCAGAAACAGAGGAGGTTAATAGCGGAAGCTTGTTTGAATTATCAGCCGTTGTCAGACCCGATGAGGCTTTGTACAAGGATGTTTTCTGGTATGTGAAACAAGGTGATATTTCGAAGGTGTCCATCTTTAAGCCCGAACAGGCCACCACTTATTTCCAGATTGATGCTGCTGGACTCTATGTAATCCGAGTCGTGGCACGTTACTCTCAGCCTGGTAAGCCTTTGGTTTACCAAGATTGCAGAATTGTTGTGAAGTAAAGAATAGGTATTGTATTCTATCAATCTCACCTCAAAAAACAGCAGACTATGAAGAATTTATTTTATTTCTTACTCGCGTTGATAACATCCGGCTGTCTGCTTGGTTCTTGCAAGGATTATTATGATGATTTGCAGGGCTTGGGCAAGCGAGTGGAAATCCTTGAAGATAGTGACTTGCTGCAGCTGGACGCGAACATGAAGATACTACAGCATCTCGTAACTGTAGCTGAAAATCTGAATTATATCACCAAGATTGAAGAGAATGAAGATGGATCGTTCACGATCGTCTTCCATTTGGAACCTGGGAAGGAATATGTCGTCCGCTCGGGTGATAAGGGTGCCGATGGTGGCGCTGGTACTGCAGTCAAGGTGGGCGTTATCCAAGATTCTAACGGTAATTGGTTTTGGACGATCAATGGCGCAAAGACGAACATGCCTGTTGAAGCTGTAGATGGCAAAGACGGTACAGATGGCAATGATGGTCTTGACAGAGCGAAGGAAAATACCACGATTCCCTTGTTCCGTGTGAATGAGGATGGCAACTGGGAATATTCCCTTGATAATGGAAAAACTTGGTCACTTTATCTTGATGACTATGGAAAGCCGGTTGCTGCCAATGGTAAGAACGGAGCCCAAGATAAGTACTTTAAGTCCGTAACGATTTCACCAGACCGCACGTATGTCATTTTTGAACAATGGGATGGCACGACATTTGTGGTTCCTATCAGCTCAACAAGTATGACTGCACCTTATTCTTGAATGTGGCTTAAAGCCATGATCAATTACATAGCACGTCCGGCTTTATAAGTCGGACGTGTTTTTTATGTTCGTCCAGTATGGCCAAACATCAGGCCTGACATACAGAAACACATATTGAATAATTCATGAAAATGTTTGTTGAAAAAATTACCGTCACCCGTCACCTTTTCCGTTCAATCAATTGCTATTTAGCAAATTATAAGGTGACGGTAAGGTGACGGAAGGTGATGGTAAAAGGCGTCTCTGCATTCGTGCTGCAAACCCATCTCACAAGTGAGACACTCCCGAACCCTTAAGGGTTCACGGCCTAACCCTTAAGGGTTCAGGCTCCAACCCTTAAGGGTTCTGACGCATACCTCTTCTCCCAATGAAACAAATTGGCACGAATAAGCACAAATTTAAACCACAAATAGAAATAGATATTTATCCGCCATCAAGATAGTCGGCCCTGAATGGGCCACAGATTACAGACGGGGGTGTAATCCCCGGTCTTTGGGCATCCGTTTATATGAGCACCAAAGGTGCGGCAGGTTCTGTCACCCACTTCGGGGTTGGTGTTCTATTGCCTACGTTAGCAGGGGTTGACACCCCTGCCTGTAATCTCATTAGCCCTTCGGGCTTCTTTGGCCATCTTCTTTTCCTTCTTTTCTTCTTATTTGTGGTTTAAATTTGTGCTTATTTGTTCCAATTTGTTTCCTTTCCTTCCCCGTTCCATATCATTTCTTTCCATTCCTGCAAGCCTTTTCCCCCTCAAGCCCGAAAGGTGATGGTAAAAAGAATCTTTCGTCCTCATTATCAGCCACATCGGGTTTCCTTTTGCCCAAAAACAACTTTACCATCACCTTACCGTCACCTTATAATTTGCTTATTATCAATTGATTGAGCGAAAAAGGTGACGGGTGATGGCAAATTTTACAACAAACTTTTTTTGCTATTTCACCACTTAAGTTGACGCAGAACCCGATTATTTCGGTGAAACTTTGTGGAGGGGGATTTAATAGGTTACGATAGGCTCCAGAGCCTTGGCTTGTTCCACCATCTTGATGACCTCTTTCAGGGCAGGCACGCGGCGGACGAGGTGCTTTTCGTTGTTCGTCTCTTCGAGCTTCGGTTGCAGGTTTTCGGGCACGCGGTGGCGAAATTCCTTGATGGTGTCTACTCCTGCGGCTTCGAGCAGTTCGGCGAACTGAGGCCCTACGCCCTTGATGCGGAAGAGGTCTGCGTGGTTGGTCCAGCGGAGAATCAGTTTCTCGCTGATGCCAGTCTCTACAGCCAGTTGGGCACGTCCCTTGGGTGTGGCGCACTTTTCCAGCAGTTCAGAAACCTTGATGATGCCGACATCGGTCAGTTTCTCTGCGTAGACCTCGCCTACGCCCTCGATGTCAATTACTTTGTAAGCCATAGTTAGTTTGGTTTTAAATTGAAGTTAGAATATTAGGATTCGGCTGCAAAGGTAGTCCTTTTTCGAGAGGGCACAAGGGAAAACGCGACTTTTTTTCTAAGAAATGGGTAAATAAAACGCCTTTGTGGAGCGCTGTAAGAAGAAAAGTAGTAACTTTGTGGCCAATTTGCATCCAATAACGACTAATAAATACACAATCCTATGCAGAGAAGTCTCTTTGTTGCCCTGTTGGCGCTGGCTCTGGCGCCTGTTGCGGCAAAAACCGACAAGAAACCAACGTCGGGCTATCCCATCACCCAGGTACCTTTCACCAGCGTGAAAGTGACCGATTCCTTCTGGGGCCAGCGCTTGCAGGCCAGCCGCGACGTCACCATTCCCCTGGCGTTCTCGAAGTGCGAGGAGTCGGGTCGCTACACCAACTTCTCCAATGCTGCCGCTCACCTGAAAGATCCCTCTAAGGTGTTCAAGGTCAACGGCATCGGTTTCTCGTTCGATGACACCGACCCGTACAAGACCATCGAGGGGGCGTCGTACCTCCTACAGACCTATCCCGACAAGAAGCTCGAAGCCTACATCGACTCCGTCATCGATGTCATCGGTTCGGCCCAGGAGCCCGACGGATACCTCTACACCGCCCGCACGCAGAACCCCGCCGACCCGCACCACTGGGCCGGCGACCGCCGCTGGGAGAAGGAGGAGGACCTGAGTCATGAACTCTACAACCTCGGCCACATGGTCGAGAGCGCCATCGCCCACTATCAGGCCACGCGCAGCCGCAAGTTCCTGGACATTGCCATCCGCTATGCCGACTGCGTCTGCCGTGAAGTCGGACCGAATCCGGGTCAGGCCTGCGTCGTCCCCGGCCACCAGATTGCCGAGATGGCGCTGGCCAAGCTCTACTTGGTCACGGGCGAGCGTAAGTACCTCGACGAGGCCAAGTTCCTGCTGGACTACCGCGGCAAGACCACCATCACCCACGACTACTCGCAGGCCCACAAGCCCGTGGTGGAGCAGGACGAGGCCGTGGGTCACGCTGTGCGTGCCGCCTATATGTATGCCGGCATGGCCGACGTGGCCGCCCTCACGGGCGACAGCTCCTACATCCACGCCATCGACCGCATCTGGGAGAACATCGTGGGCAAGAAGCTCTACATCACGGGCGGCATCGGAGCCACCAGCAACGGCGAAGCCTTCGGCCGTAATTACCAATTGCCTAACCTGACTGCCTATTGCGAGACGTGTGCCGCCATCGGCAACGTCTACGTCAACCACCGCCTGTTCCTGCTCCATGGCGAGTCGAAGTACTACGACGTGCTGGAGCGTACTCTGTACAACGGTCTCATCAGTGGCGTCTCGCTGGACGGCGGCGGCTTCTTCTATCCCAATCCCCTCGCCTCGACGGGTCAGCACCAGCGCCAGCCTTGGTTCGGCTGTGCCTGCTGTCCGAGCAACATCTGCCGCTTCATTCCTTCGCTGCCCGGCTACGTCTATGCTGTCAGGGACAAGAACGTCTACGTGAACCTGTTCCTCTCCAACAGCGCAGAATTGACGGTGGACGGCAAGAAGGTAAGCCTCAGCCAGCAGACGCAGTATCCCTGGAACGGTGACATCGCGCTCACCGTGGACAAGAATGCGGCCGGGGAGTTCGCCTTGAAAATACGCATTCCCGGATGGGTGCAGGGTAGGGTGTTGCCCAGCGAACTCTATCGCTATACCGACGGTAAGCAGTTGCAGTACAGCGTCCGCGTGAATGGGGAAAGAGTAATGGATAATGGACAAGGGACAATGGATAATGGACGATGGACAAAGGACAATGAATCCAATCGTCCAATCCAGAGTGATGGCTATTTTACCATTCAGCGCCGCTGGAAGAAGGGCGACCGTGTGGAGATTCATTTCGACATGGAAGCACGGACTGTCCGCGCAGATGACCGCGTGGAGGACGACCTGGGACGCATCTGCGTGGAGCGTGGCCCCGTTGTCTACTGTGCCGAGCACCCCGACAACAATTTCGACCTCGCCACCCTCCTCGTCAACCAGCAGCCCTCCTTCGAGCTGGGCGACAAGACCATCGCCGGCACCCCCATCAAGACCCTCCGCACGACAGCCCAGACGCTGGGCTTCGACGCGCAAGGCCGCCTCGTGGCCACCGACGCGCCACTGACGCTCATTCCCTACTATGCCTGGTGCCATCGTGGCAGCGGCCAGATGCAGGTGTGGATGGCTCAGGACTTGCGAGCCATGACCCCCTGAAGCTTGCTAAAAAATGCTAAAAGCGACGCATCTTCCTTTCGGGAGGTGCGTTTCTTTTTAAAAAAGAAAGGGATGAGAATAAAAGTTACTATCTTTGCGCCCAAATCAACCAGACAAGAACTAATTAAAAGAATACACCGAGATGAAACATTTCCTTCTCAATTTGCGCGCCTTGCGCGTCGTGGCAAGTGCCCTTTGCGTGTTGGCTTTCGTCCAGACAGCCAATGCCGAACCCATCACCCGTGAACAGGCCAAGAAGCGTGCCGAACTCTTCTTGCAGGGACAGCCCGGCTCCCGCAGCCTTGCTCCCGTGCAGAACCGCGCCAAGCTGGCACCGCGCCGTGGCTTCAGCGTCGTCAACCCTGACCATGAGCTGTACTACGTTTTCAACCGTGGCGACCGCCAAGGCTTCGTCATCGCCACCGGCGACGACTCTACCTTCCCCGTCATCGGCTACACCGACGAGGGCGAGTTCGACTACACCAAGCTACCGGAGAACATGCAGTGGTGGCTGGGTTGGATGACATCGCAGCTCGAAGACCTGACCGAGAATCCCGTCAGTGCAGAGGCGAACCCCGCCCGCCGGCTGCCGACACACGCCAAGGTCGAGACCCTATGCACCACCCGCTGGAACCAGGGTTCTCCCTACAATGACGAGTGTCCGATGTACTTCAACAAGGGACGTTCCGTGACGGGATGTGTGGCTACGGCCATGGCCCAGGTGCTCTACTACCACCGTGCCAAGTCCGTCACCGAGACGCAGGCCGACATGCCGAGTTACACCCTCAGCGATGCCTCGCTGGGTACGATGACCGTGGCAGGCATCCCCGCTGGCTCTACCATCGACTGGGACAATATGCTCGACAGCTATGGCAGCAGCGCCACCGCCAAGCAGAAGAAAGCCGTGGCCGAGTTGATGCTCTACTGCGGCGTGGCCGTGCAGATGGGCTATAGCAACAGCTCCTCCGGTGCCTACTCCAACATGGTGGACGATGCCTTCTGCAAATATTTCGGCTATGGCAGCGGTGTCCGCTACATCTCTACCCAGAACCCTGGCAGCGACGACTGGGATGCCACGCTCTACAAGGAAGTGTCTGAGGGACGTCCCGTCTACCTCAGCGGCAGCAACAGCGACGGTGGCCATGCCTTCGTCTGCGACGGCTACGAAAACCAGTGCTTCCACATCAACTGGGGATGGGGCGGCAACAGCGACGGCTACTACATGCTCAGTAAGCTGAATCCCGGCTCGCAGGGCATTGGCGGTTCCTCTGGAGGCTATAGCGATTATCCCGAGGCCGTCGTCGGTGTTGAGCCCGAGAACTACTCCACTCGCGCCATGCCCATCTCCAACACCGTTGCCAAGCGCATCTGCGTCGAGAAGTTCGATGCCGACGGCGATGGTGTCCTCACCTTCGGCGAAGTGGCAGCCGTCACCGACCTTGGCGACGCCTTCCGCGGCCAGACTATCACCACCTTCAACGAACTCTACAACTTCACCGGCCTGACCACCCTCACCGACAGCGCCTTTGCCGGATGCACCCGCCTGACCAGCGTCAAGCTGCCCAAGCACCTCAAGGCCATCGGTGCCCAGGCCTTCCAAGGCTGCACCGCGCTGAAGACCTTTGTCCTGCCCGATGAGCTCACTACCATCGGCGACGAGGCTTTCGACGGCTGCAAGGCCTTCACCTTTGCCCTTCCCAAGACCATTCAGCACATTGGCGACCACGCCTTCCGCGGCTGTGTGGCCCTGAAGTCCGTCGAACTGCCCCTGGCCATCAGGAGCCTTGGCGAGGGAGCCTTTGACGGTTGCACCAAGCTCGCCAAGGTCAGCATCCAAAGCATCAAACCCCAAGCCATCCAGCTTGGTGCGGGCGTCTTTGCGAACATCGATCTCTCCGGTGCCACCCTCAACGTCATTCAGGGAGCCAAGGCTGCCCTCTCTGCCGCCGACCAGTGGCGCGACTTCGGCACTATCTATGAGCAACGCCACCTCTCGGCCGGGCAGTTCGCCCAGCTCGAAGCCAACAAGCCTTTCTACCTCTATAACGTAGGAACGGGACGCTACCTGACCAAAGGCGAAGCCTACGGAACCCAGGCCATCGTCGACGATACCCCAACGCCCATGCGCTTTGAACTCCGCAAGTCTGCGGCCATGACTGCCGACGGCGTCTACTACCTCTACAGCGACGACACCGACAACACCTCTAACCACATCCTCTTCCGCACCTCCTCCGACGGCAAGGTTGGCAGTGGCGTCAAGGCCACCTTCGTCGACGGCCCTAACACCGCCATCAGCAACAAGACCTCGTGGTGGCAGTTCGCCCTCGTTGACGGCGAGACCGACGTCTACACCCTTCAGGTTCCCTCCGGCGTCGCCGGGTATGCCGCCACCAACTACTTCGGTGTGCACCCCGACCACGCCAGCAACTACGCCTCGCCCACCTACGGCACCTACAGCGACATCTCCTACGCCGACTATCCGACCAACTGCCAGTGGATGCTCGTGCCCTACGACGAGCAGCAGACACTCATCTACCAGACGTCCCTGCAACTGCAGAACCTCCTCACCATCGCTTCCTCCAAGCGCGTCGACGCCACTGCCGAGCAGGCCGTCTATGACGACCTCCAGAGCGATGTCCAGACCCTCGACCGTGCCCAGCGCCGCCTGCGCAAGAAACTCGGCTTCATCCAGTTCTCCTCTGACTTCGTGCGCCAGACCATACTCTCCACCGGCTGCGACCTCAACGGCGACGGCGAAATCAGTACCGACGAGGCGGCCATCGTCAATACTTTCGATAACGCCTTCTCCAACCTTGCGAATCTCACCGAACTGCCCGACCTCGTCCACTTCGTCAACCTCGAATACCTCGCTGGCAACAGCTTCCAGAACTGCGCCAACCTCACCAGCGTCCAGCTTCCTGAGAACCTGCTCGACATCTACTACCGCGCCTTCATGGGCTGCAAGAAGCTCACCTCCATCACCATTCCTGCCAGTGTGGAGTACATCGGCGACGATGCCTTCAACGGCTGCACCTCGCTCCGCGAAGTCTATGTCTCTGCCGCAGACCCAGCTGACCTGACTATCGGTGACAACCTCTTCGCCGACGTAGACCTCGCCGCTGCCACCCTCTACGTACCCTTCGGCACTGCCGCTGCCTACAGCCGCGCCTACACGTGGAGCGAGTTCGGCCACATCGTTGAAGTACGCACCAAGGGGACTCCCACCTTCGCTGAACTGGCCACGGACGAAGACCTCTACGTCCTTAACCTCGGCCAGCGCCGCTACATCTGCGGTGGCGAGGCCTATGGCACTCAGGGCGTCGTCGGTACCCCCGGCTTCATCTACCAGCTCCGCCGCTCCAGCACCATGCCTGCCGACACCTATTACCTCTATGCCGAGGACACGGGCGTCGATGGCAAGCACGTCCTCTTCCGTACCGACAGCGACACGAAGGTAGGTCAGGGTGTCAAGACCTGCTTCGTCGACGGAACCGTCAGCGCCAAGGCCTACTGGACCATCCGACCCGTCGAGGGACTTACCAACGTCTATACCTTGCAGGTGCCCGAGAACCAGTCCGACTATGTTGAGGGCGAATACCTCGGTGTAGAGCCTTACCACGAGACCGATTATTCCTACTATACCATGGGACTCTACTACGATGTCCTCTACGACGGCAACGAGTCCGGTTGTCAGTGGGCATTCATTTCGAAGGCACAAGTCGACTCCCTCACCGGTGCCTGGCAGACGGCTCAGGAACTCGCCCAGCTCATCGTAAAGGCCAATGCCCGCAACATCGACACCCATAGTGAGCAAGCCGTCTACGACGACCCCGCCGCCACCGAAGCCCAACTGCGTCAGGCCGTCGATGACCTCTATGCCAAGCTTCACTACATCCACTTCGCCGACAACCGTGCCAAGACCATCTGCACCAACGCCTGGGACGACGATGATGACGACCAACTCAGCTACGAGGAGGCTGCCGCCGTCACCGACCTCGGCACCATATTCCGCAGCACCACCGCCCTCGTCAGCTTCGACGAGCTGCAGTATTTCACGGGTCTCACCCAACTGCCCGCCGATGCTTTCCGCTCCTGCTCCTCCCTCGTCAGCATCTACCTCCCGTCCACCATTACCTCCGTCGGCAGTTCTGCCTTCACCAGTTGTTCGGCTCTCCGCTATATCGCTGCGTTGAATCCCGATCAGGTTGTTGATGTCTCGTCCGCAGGTCTTACCCTGCGCAACATCACGGTCTTTGTACCTCAGGACCTCCTCGCTGCTTATGCCGAGAACGCCGACTGGGCCAAGGGTACCGTGAAGGAGTACACGGGAATCCCCGTCGTTGCTGCACAGGCTTCCAGCCGCCAGTATGGCCGCACCAATCCCAAGTTCACCTTTGAACTGACGGGAGCACCCATCAACGGAGCACCCCTGCTCACCGTCGATGCCGAAAATACCACGCCCGTGGGCGACTATCCCATCGTTGTCCGTCCGGGCACCATCACTACTCCACGACTCCAGTGCCAGAACGGTGTTATGACCATCGAGCCCGTACCGCTCACCTTCACCGCCAAGTCCTACACCCGCAACATTGGCGAGCCTAATCCTGAGTTTGAAATTACCTATCCCACTTTCCGCAACCGCGAGAAGGCCGAGGAAGTGCTCATTCACGAACCCGTGGCCGAGTGCGACGCAACCCCCACCAGTCCCGCCGGAGAGTATGAAATCCGCGTCAGCGGAGCCGAAGCCCGCAACTACGTCTTCGAGTATGTCAGCGGTACTCTTACCGTCGTAGCTCCCGTGGGCATTCAGGACATCACCACCGACAGCTCAGCCACCGAACTCTATGACCTCAGCGGACGCCGCATCCAGCAGCCTAACCGCCGCGGTCTCTACCTCACCCGTGGCAAGAAAGCAGTTGCCAAATAAGGTATCGACAAACAAAATCAGATCGTGGAAATGAAGAAAATTGCATTGATGGTGCTGGCGATGGTCAGCACGCTCACGGTGCTGGCAGAAGACGGTAGCCGCCTGTGGCTGAGGTATGACCAAATTCGGAAAGCCGAGGTGACGGGGCCACAGTGTCTGGCCGCCGAGGAACTTCAGAACTACTACGATGGCGAGCAGGTCCGTCTGGTGATTGACAAGACGATGGCTGAGGATGCCTACCGCATTGAGGGTACTACCATCGCGGCACGCGACGAGATGGGACTGCTCTATGGAGCCTACGCCCTGCTGCGTGGAGAGAAAGGCTACTCGGCACCTTACTGGAAGCTGCGCATCCTGAACCACTGGGACAACCTCGACGGCACTATCGAACGCGGCTATGCCGGACGCAGCATCTTCTGGGATTTCACCCCCGACTCTCTACCTGTGGCTCTCAATCCCCAACTCATCAGAGAATATGCCCGTGCGAATGCCAGTGTCGGCATTAATGGGACGGTGCTGAACAACGTGAACGCTTCGCCGAAGACGCTCTCTGCTCCCTACATAGAAAAGGTGAAGGAGATTGCCGGCATCCTGCGACCCTACGGCATTCGGGTGTATCTCTCCGTGAACTTTGCCTCGCCGATGGCGCTTGGGAAACTCAGAACCGCCGACCCGCTCGACCCGAAGGTGGCGGCTTGGTGGAAGGCCAAGGCCAAGGAAATTTATCAGCAGATTCCTGACTTCGGAGGTTTCTTGGTCAAAGCCAATTCCGAGGGACAGCCAGGGCCTGGCGACTACCATCGCACCCATGCCGAGGGGGCGAATATGCTGGCCGATGCCGTGAAGCCCTTTGGCGGCATCATCATCTGGCGCAGCTTTGTCTACGGAGCGAACCATAAGGGCGAGGATCGCGTGAAGCAGGCCGTCTCGGAGTTCGTGAACGACGACGGTAAGTTCCGCGATAACGTCATCCTTCAATCCAAGAATGGCCCGCTGGACTTCCAGCCCCGCGAACCCTATGCACCCATCTTCGACCAAATGCAGCGGACGCCGCAGATGGCAGAACTGCAGATTACCCAGGAGTATCTTGGCCAGTCGCGACACCTTGTCTATCTGGCACCCATGTGGCAGGAGTTCTTCGGTTTTGTGAACCCCAGCCGCCTTGTGGGCATTGCCGGAGTAGCGAATATCGGCCTCGACAGGAACTGGTGCGGACACCACTTCTCGCAGGCCAACTGGTACGCCTTCGGACGCTTGGCTTGGAACCCGTCGCTGACGAGTGAGGAGATTGCAAAGGAATGGCTGCGGCAGACCTTCGGCGATGAGAAATTAGCAATTAAAAATGAGAAGCTGGAAGAAACGTTTTCCGTCTTAGACATGATGTTGCGCAGTCGCGAGGCTTGTGTCGATTACATGATGCCTCTCGGCCTGCACCACATCTTCAAGTTCGACCACCACTACGGTCCAGAACCCGATGGATTCAAGGTTGAATACCCCATCGAATGGTGTCCCGTCTACTACCATCAGGCTGACAGCCTCGGCGTAGGCTTCGACCGCAGCCATACGGGTACGAATGCCACTGCCCAGTACCGCGAGCCCTATCATTCCCTCTACGATGACCTTCGCACCTGTCCCGAGCAATATCTCCTTTGGTTCCACCACGTGCCTTGGGCATATCGGATGAGCGACGGCCGCTCGCTATGGGAGAACCTACAGGCACACTACAACCACGGAGTCAGCGAAGTCGAGGACTTCCTACGCATCTGGCAGGTGGCGC
>Ga0310696_10001489_pt1 | contig 33706 bp, 26 predicted proteins | sample AusTroGonzalo_MG_4_FD_203885 | JGI IMG/M metagenome (GOLD analysis project Ga0310696, IMG submission 203885) | Bovine rumen microbial communities from tropical cattle in Woodstock, Queensland, Australia - Gonzalo_02 (v2) (version 2) | ecosystem: Host-associated > Mammals > Digestive system >... | reverse complement strand
ATCGTGGAACTTTTCTTATGCCATCTTAGGTGTTCCACGACCTGCCAAGTATAAGTAAAGCCCACGATTACTCGTGAGCGTTTACCGCTGTACTAACTTGGCTTGATTTGTGGAACTTCAAGATGGCAAGATGGAGCGAAAACGCTTTATAATATTTTATTTATCTTTTTATTCTTCTGTTGTTTCGGTATATTATTCGTTAAAGTTTATATTTGTGATTGTTTGGGCGGCAAAGATACATAATCTTTTCTCATTTAGCAAAAATATTTTCAACTTGCTTGTTTGCAATAGGTCGCAGTTATCTTTTAAATTTGGAGCCTGTTTAATGGATTAAAAGATTTTAGAGAAATCCATACGAGTTTCCCATACAAGCATTCATGATCATTTTTGAAATTTGAGTTCCTATATCCTTTTCTCTTCCCTTGTAAAACAGTAGGCCTCCTTCTCTGTTTAGTCATACAATTTTAGGCTCTATTTCCTCAATTTGTTTTCCGTTATACACGCTGATAAATAAAGAATCTGTACCTACTATTATCATGACTAAAAAAGGTGCTGTGTGAGTCGCTGTAAAATAGTTGTTCTCTATCGATTGACAGTCCACACTTGATGGGCTCGGCTTACTCTCAGGATGAGTGTGCCACTCTCCGATATAGCTTCTTGTTTCATCAGACAATTCATAATCTTCTTTTAAAAATTGGTTGGCCAATTCTGCATCACGTTCACATCCGTACTTGGAATTGCTCTTAACGCATGGTGGTGACGCTTTGCATATTCTGCAAGTGTTCTCTCCGACCATTACACCAGTCAGCACTCCGCATAATTCATTGCCATTATGCTGTGCATAGCATCTCAAGGTTTCTACCACTTCTTCTTTGATCTCAAAATGATAGTCTTCAATGTTTACGCAGGAAGTTCCTGCACCATGCCTTTTGACAAGTCTGACAACGACACGAGATTTATGCCTTTTTCTATTGCTATATTTAGATTTCCTACCCATCGATAGCACTTTGATTCAGTTGGTACTTCTAATAGTTGATCAATATATGGGAATATGGCAGAGAGAAACATGGTGATATCATTGGCCGAATAGAGTGCATATCTGCCATTGCAACCGGCATCCTTGCTTGTTAACTTTTCGCCGCAGTCATATTCCTCCCGCTTTATAAGGCAATAATCTAAAAAACGGTCATCTGCTTTCCTTTTCATTCGATTGATGGAATCCTTATCGTTTGGATTCAGATAAATCATGATACCGGAGATTCCATATGGCTCCAACCATAGCATGAATGCAGGTATCTGTATTGAACCTTCAGACATTTTGTGAAGTAACCATTTTTCCGATGTAACATCACCTGTACAAACGAAGATTGCGCTGATCTTATTAAATATTTCATCTCCAAGTTGCTGCAAGTTGCTGCAAAAAACTTTTGTTTCTCTGTCTGGCCGGTATTGCTGAAGAAAGTTTGCGACTGCATAGGACTTGTATTGACTAATGCTTTCAAAACCCAATAGATGACGACCAATATTATCAACCGAAAGCCAATCATTGTCTATTAGAGAAAACTTCGCATTGTTATATCCGTTCAGATAGTAACAAAGGTTACTACCAATGCTACCCAAGCCTGCTATTAAAAAACTTTTCTCATTCATCAATTCTCCACATGTACGCATCGCGATCCGTTGCTCATTAAATATTGAGATATAAAGTCTTTCTAATTTCTTATTTTTATTTTCAAATTTTGTCAGTACACTGAAAGGACTCAAAGCGCCCTTTCGGAAACCTGGCCTATTAACGTTTAATCTACAAATGTGCACTCCTCCGAGAGCATAACCCAAACCGATAGGGAAAAGCACATACCCATGGTTATGCTTATTTATGAACTTCTTGAAAATATTTTGATCGTCTTCGTCTGTGATTCTTGTAATCAACTCCTGTCCTGTTATATAATATGGTGGCATCGTTGCTATCTTTAACGATGCGATATACAAGACAGGTAGGTCTTTTCTTTCATAATGCTTTCGAATATATGCAATCGTGTGGTCGTTTTCGTCCGAAGACACCAAAAACATAGCCTGTGTTTCATCATCTCTAAGATTCTTTTTGGCATAGACCATTCCTGTCATTTCACAGGTTTTTGAAGGGATATCACCTGACAGCGTCCAACAATCATCTACGATTGTCTCGCCATCGTATTGTTCATTCCAATAGTTTCTTATCTCTTGAGTGTACTCTTCTGTATTGTCTCGACCATAATATAATTCTACCCACTTTCTTGTTTTTTCAATATTGTCGCGAATAATACCTTCTATATTATTAACATCATATATCACACCTTCCTCATAAAGACATAATGTGCGTGTTTTTAATGAAATATGTGGTAAGTGTATGAATCTGTCGTCAAGCAGAATTACGCAAGGCATGGAATACGGAAATTCGAGGGGGAATAGGATATACGCCTCAATATCCTCTGCCTTTCCTGCAACCAATGCCGGTATCAACACTTTCCAAATGCGAACGTGAGGCTGAGGCTTAACCCTGGGGATAGCATCTACCTCCTCTATATCGTATTCGTTTAAAAGTAATCTTAGGCACGCATCTAGTGCAACTTTTGTATCAAGCATATTGACTATTACCTCGTATAGTACCTGAAAAAGATTGATGCGAGGCATCCTCATCCACATCTTTGGCAGTGGAGCAGCTGAATCTGTTGCCGAAATGTTTTTGCCATCTTATACATGCATCATGTGGATTCTTGCTGGCAATAGCCTTCTCGGCATCCTCTTTAAAAGATTTCAGTTCTTTTAGGAAAGTTTCTTTTCTGCTTTTAGTGTAATTTCCAAAAAGGTCCTCATAGGGAGCGACTGGTCTCCAACAATGAAAGTGCCCTTCTACACTAAGGTCATCATACATATTTTTCAGTATATCTCTCATGGCAATATCATATCGATTCTCATCATTCCATTGATAATACTTAGATGTGAGCATCGACATGATACAGCCACTCGGCATTTTAGTACCTTCGCTACGCTTGTATTCGCACCATGCTTTCATAAAACGAACAATCTCACGCAGTTTTGTTTTATCATCACATTCGTTACTGAACCAATCTATCATTTCATCAGGATTGGATTCATGCCACGGTTCAGCTCTATGCGCAAGCATCGTCTTGTCTTCAGTAGTATGCAAAAAGTAGATGGCGAGATCTATGTGATGACCATCAGCATATTGTACTCTTACGCAAGGATCAATATCCTCTGCTCCGTTATCTGTATGGTCTTTTACTGCTTCAAACACTTTATTATGATACCAGTTGATAGACTTGCGGTCATTTATGTCATCGCTTTCGAAATATACTCCATCATCAAGATCATATGCGCCTAAGCCATTTTCATCTTTAATAGGGTTAAGTAGTGTGTACATAGCATATGAACCCTGCCAATAAAAGGATGGTTGAATATATTCGCTGTGATTATCTTTAAAGTATTTTTTTATTTTGTCTCTCAAAGCATCTCGGTTTTTCTTGAGAGTCTTGCGTCGTGTTGAAGTAGCCTTAATGGCATCGTGGAATGCCTTGAATTGCTCATGATTATTTGCCATATTTATAGTCTTTTGGATTTAATGATTTTTTAGTTTGGAAGTAATGGGCTATCTCAGGATTCATTTTCTCGTTCAATGCCGTATTGTCTGCAATCTTCAATAATAGTTTCATTGAGGCCTCGCTCGCATTGTCCATGTCGATTATATTATCCTGCTCTGGTGATAAAGGTATATTCTCTATTCTGTGGAAACAGAAGGGAAATGTCAAACTTTCTTTTAATTTGGACAATAAAAACATTGTCGATTTAGATTGACCTAAGGAATATGCATCAAAGAGTGTTTCGGTCCAGTCAACAAAAGCCCTATTAAGCTTATGATGCTTTTCTCCTTTAGCCTTTTGGCAACTACTTATTGAAAGTATTTCGAGGCCGTCAAAACGTTTATCTGACGCAAACTTATATAAGTACTCGGTTAATGCAACAAGAATAGGATTGTTTGCCCATAAACCTCCATCAACGAATTGATCACCTTCTATTTCCATAACTGGGAAATAGGTAGGGGCCGCAGTAGTAGCCAATGCGACATCAACATAACTTTTACGATCATCCTCTGTGAAATTGTCAAAATCCTTTTTGAAGACTCTCGGATTGGCTGTTAATGTGTTATAAGATGGAACACAAAGGAAATTGTTACTCTCTGATATTCTTTTGTCCTTAAATACGCTTTCAAGGGCTAGACGTAAGGGTTTTGAGGAGTATTTTCCGCCAAAAACAATTTGCTTTGAACGCAGATATACCCGTCCGCCTGGTTTATGTTTAACTCTTTCGTTGAAAATGGAAGGACCATGTTCTTGATAAAACTTCACTACATCGCTCATAGGTATCTTAAGCGATGCGGCAAGAGCTATGATGCCTCCAGTAGAAGTTCCACAGAGCATATCAAAACATTCAGAAACAATGCAACTAAAAACTTCCTCAAATTTTGCAAGAAGTTCAGCAGAATAAAGTCCTTTAATGCCTCCACCATCTATACATAATATTTTAAAAGGTTTACCCATTGTACTATTCTGGATTAGTTCAATCTATTTTATTTTTTCGTCTCGCAAAAATACAATTTTTACTCATTTTCCAACAATTCGTTTCACTTCCTCCTCACCTGCCTTCTCCCACGCGTCATATAGAGAACTGTTTAGTCGAACATGTTACCCTTCATACTCCTTCTCCCTCATAAACTCATCCGCCACATACAAATCCCCGTAAAGATAAAGCCCTGTCGATTTGTCGTGGAGGTCGGCGCAGGTTTGGCTTTCGTAGAATAGTTGCAACGCTTTCACGGGTTCAATATTGAGCCGCTTGGCCAACTCCACCGAGATGGCACCAATGCGGTTGCTCATAATAATCTCCTGTATGACAGGCGATTTGACGGGGTCATCAGATTGTTTCTGTTCCATCGAATATCAAGTATTTGTCTGTTAATTCCTGTGAAAGCAAACACATTTGGTTGTTGGGCTGGTGCTGCGACAGGCGAAGCAGGGCGGTGTCTTCGTCCATCAGACCTGCCATATAGAGGTTGACGGTGTCAACCACACGGTCGTTGGCCACACCGCCTTCAATGTAATCGTAGTTGTCGGCCACCGGCTCACCACGACGGCTGGCCACAATAAATAGCAACCAGTCTCTGTCGTATGCCGTGAAGACCTTGCAGCGGGCCTCTCCCAATATGGCATCGCGATTTAAACGGTATCTGTTTATGATAGGCGTTTCATTCCTGCGATCGGCCACCTGCGTTGCCCAATCAACCGCCTGCTGGCGCAAATCCGTAACATAAAAACCCTGGCCGAAATCCAAATTACGACGGCCGAATTTGCAGACAGGGAACTGTACCTTTTCCGTTCCCCCATGATAGACAATCACTTCACTCATTTTCCGTTCTCCCAATTGTTCATACATTCTATTAATACCTCCGCAAGATTTTCCCTGCTCTCACTGTGAAGCGTTTCGTAGTGAGGGAGTATAAACCGTTCTATCAGACCCACACGCTTCATCCGTTGGTAAACTTCTTTGTAGGAAGTATTAAGAAATCTAGCGGTGGTCTCAACACAAGTGGCTATGAACGTCATGACTACTTGCGTCCTTGATATTTCAACAATATTTTTCATAACGCAACATTCAAGAGTGCAAAAATACAAATCTTCTTAATACCACTTCGTTTTTTCAAACATCCTATGCGTTTTTAACCAATACTGTCGCTGGTATTCCCACTAAGGCAACTATTCTCATACTTTTCTATGTTCTTACTGGCAATAGCATTAAGTTCTGCGGCATTTTCTCCGATACTCTTTCCCGCTTTAAACATAGCCAAATCGCAATAGCCGATTTCCGCATTAAACCAACACATAAGATTTTGCTCCACGGGATTTATTCCATCGTTTTTCTCCTGTATCTCTTTTTGTAATTCATCCAATAAACCCTTGTAAAGCTTTTTAATATCTGCAATTGTTATGACGTCGCCAATTCCTGATCCCAACAACAAAAAGCACACACCTGCTTTTACGATGTCGTTTTTTACCAAATCCTTAGTTTTCGAAATAACATCCTTAGGCGACAATCCAATCAGTTTGCGACACGACGGGTAGTCTTTTAAAGGAATAGCGCAAACTGTCCTGGCTCTCAATTCAGACAGCATTTGGTCAAGAAAACAGAACGACACATCAACAAGCTGAGGATCGTCAACAGAATAACATCTTCTAGTTTTTTGCTTACACTTAGCTACTCCCAAAAGACTTGGCTCAAAGCAATCGTCTAACATACAATCGATATCGTGGCAACAGTTTCTAAGGATAGCTCTTCGTTGCACACCATTCGTTGCATTAGTCGTTTGATATTTGCGAAATATCTCATCTATTTTACTTAAAACAAATTCTTTGTCTTTCTTTAATATAAAAATCTCATTCATATTTGTTATGTTTATCTGTATTTCAATCAGTCATTGTCCCTAACGCCTCAAACAGTAATCGCTTCGCCAATTACTATAATCGAATCCTTAATTTTCTTCATCGTCTTCTAAGTATAACAAAGGTGAACCTAATTGGGGAATTGCGCCTAACCGGCCGTTCCGATAGGACTTGTATAAAGACAAATTCTTGTGCAGCCCGTATTCATCCGCACGTGTGTATTCGGAATAAGCCCCATCGCGGCTCTTCTCCGCAAAGAACACAAAATCACGATGTGTGTTCAACAGATCTTCGTTCAACAAGGACGTTTCCTGACTGGTGAAAATCAACTGCGACTCATTAGAATTCATGACGAATGTGTTGAGAAAGTAGAGCAATAAATCATCGTGCAGTTCTGAGTCTATCTCATCTATGAAATATATATTGTGGCTTGAAATCGCATTGTAAAGCGTTGATAAATTGCTTAAAAACTTTTTAGTCCCTTGAGACTGTTCGTCCAAACTGAGGGTGAAAGTTTTTCCGCCAGCTTTGCAATCAAAGTAAACTTTTGTCGAAGAAATGTCCTCTCGAAAGTCCACGATGTTAAAATCAGCTTTTTCCAACATCTGGAGGTAGAAACGCTTGGCTGATGGAATTCCCAACACCTGTCGAAGCGATTCTTCAAGAATGAAATTCGGATTGTCGAGCTGATATACATATTTAGATATCCAGTTATACAGATTGGCGATGGGTTTGGCATCGGCCTCAAATGCTCTCTTGCCGAAACAAGAAAGAACGGTATGGTTGTTTAAAGTGTTTTGCAGAAAAATGTCCTTTGTTTTGGCCGACAGACCCAAACTTTGACCGAATTTAATGGAGGCTTGCAAATCATCAGACTGGTATTTGCGTTCATAGAAAAGCGACTTCGAACCGTTCGGAAACCATTCCATTAGCTCTTCCATAATATGTTCCATCGTAAAAGAAACGGTGTAATCGTAACGGATATGGTTGGCATAGAACGAAACATACATTCGTGTAGGCTTATCTGCGCATAGGGCAAATGGCCGCCGTGTCATAACTGACTCTGATTTATTTTCCCGTGAATGAAACAACAGTTCGAAAACATTTAAAAGGGCCAGCAGCATATTTGATTTTCCAGATGCATTGGCACCGTATATCACTACCAGTTTGTTAACCCGCTTCTCGTTACCCATGTCCACAGAAGCCCAATCATCCTCCTTGGATTTCGTTTCGAAGTTTAACGTTTGACGTTCCTTTATCGAAAGAAAATTCTCAACCCAAAATTCTCGTATCATAATAACAGATTTTAATTCCGCTGCAAAAATAATAAAAATATTGATACAATCAGGAAATAAATTTTGTTTTTGTAAAAAAGCTACGAATTTAACAAAAATTTCGTGTAATTCGTCTTTTGATATCGGCAGAGTTGATCAGCTATGACTTCATAACATCACCACCCAGGGTAGCCAACTGTTATTAGTTTATATTGCTTTAGTGTTATTAGTTTATTTTGCTTCAGTGTTATTAGTTTTTGCCGTTACAAAACACACAAAAGCTTTAATATCAGGAGAATATAAAATATAGTTCGTGCATACCGGTAATTTGTGTACCTTTGCGGCTTCAAAAGCATGGGAGAAAGAGACACCGAACAACGATGAATGAGACGATGAATATATTCCCTGAGCAGCCTCGGAGAGGCAAAACGCGCGAAGCGCAAATAACCCCACACAAGGCGACAGCCGCAGTGTGGGGGGTGCAAGCCGCCGTGGGAGGGCAGCCGCAGCGTGCAAAACGTGCTCCGCGTAACCGCACACTGACCGTCAGCGCCGAGGAAATCCCTGCGCTGGAACCGATGGTCAGCGCGGTGGAGGACCTGCGTGCCGGATTCCGCGATGATATGCTCGTCAATGCCGACCTCAACGACTGCCTCGACCTCATCCCCAATGACCACTTCGACCTCATCCTCCTCGACCCGCCCTACAACCTCGACAAAGACTTTCACGGACGAAAGTTCTCGTCCATGAAGTCCGACGACTACGAAACGTTTCTGCGCAGCTGGTTCGGAAAGGTTTGCGACAAGCTGAAACCCACGGGCTCACTCTATATGTGCGGCGACTGGAAATGCTCGTCATCTATGCAACGGGTTATCGAAGAACGACTCACCATCCTCAACCGCATCACGTGGCAGCGCGAAAAGGGGCGCGGGGCGTCTACCAATTGGAAGAACAGTATGGAGGACATCTGGTTCGCCGTGAAAGACCCGAAACACTACACCTTTAACGTGGAGGCCGTCAAGATGAAACGCAAGGTGCTGGCGCCTTACCGCGTTGAGGGCCAACCGAAAGACTGGGACGACACCGCCGACGGCAAGTTCCGGCTCACCCACCCTTCCAACTTCTGGGACGACATCAGCGTCCCCTTCTGGTCGATGCCCGAAAACACCGACCACCCCACGCAAAAACCCGAAAAACTCTACGCCAAGCTCATCCTCGCCTCCTCCAATCCCGGCGACCGCGTCTTCGACCCCTTCTCCGGCAGCGGCACCACCGCCGTCGTCGCGAAGAAACTCCAACGCCATTTCTGCTGTATCGAAATCAACCGCGAATATTGTCTCTGGACTGCCAAACGCCTCCTCCTCGCCGACACGAACCCCACCATCCAAGGATACGCGGACGGGGTGTTCTGGGAACGAAATACGAGACGTGAGACGTGAGACTTGAGACTTGAGACTTGAGACTTGAGACTTAAGACTTGAGACTTGAGACTTAAGACGTGAGACTTGAATCTTGAAACTTGAAACTTGAATCTTGAAACTAAACGTGTAAGATGATAGATTATTAAAAAAGATAAAAAGAAACAAAAGAACTTGATGTGTTCATTTAGTAATTACAGTTCGTAAAACCCAAAAGTCTTAAGTCTTAGATCTTAAGTCTTAAAACGAAACCCCTATAAAGAAACTAATCCCAAATAGTAACGATAATGTTTGATCTCTTCATCCGCTCCGTCTTCATCGACAACATGGTCTTCGCCTACTTCTTGGGGATGTGCTCCTATCTGGCCGTCTCAAAGAACGTGAAAACGGCGTTTGGGCTCGGCCTTGCGGTCTGCTTTGTACTGACGGTGACAGTGCCTGTCAACTATCTAATAGACAAATATTTACTCCGAGAAGGCGCATTATCGTGGCTTGGCGGACAATTCGCCACCACGGACCTCTCGTACCTCTCTCTGATACTCTTTATCGCAGTGATTGCGGGCATTGTGCAGCTGTTGGAGATGGTCTTCGAGCGGTACCTGCCCGCGCTAAACATGGCATTGGGCATATTCCTGCCGCTCATAGCGGTAAACTGTGCGATTCTCGGCGGCTCGCTCTTCATGCAGGAGCGCAACTTCCCCACCGTGGCGCACAGTCTGGTTTATGCGCTCGGCTCGGGCATCGGCTGGCTGCTGGCCATCACCGCCTTCGCCGCCATCCGCGAAAGGCTCAAATACGCGAAAATCCCGCCCAAACTGCAGGGCAACGGCATCGCATACATCATCACGGGACTCTTAGGGATGGGATTTATGGCGTTTCTGGGAATGTAGTATGTAGAATGAAGAATTATGAATGCATTAACCATCCTATCCGCCATCGTAATCTTCCTGGTAATCATCTGGTTACTGGTCGGTGTGCTGTTGTTCGCGCGCAAGAAGATGATTCCCGAGGGGAAGGTGCGCATCGGCATCAACGGGAAGCGCGAAATTGAGCACGAGCGGGGATGTACGCTGCTGCAGGCGTTGGCCGACGAGAAGGTCTTCGTTCCGTCGGCGTGCGGCGGCGGCGGCTCGTGCGGTACCTGCCGGGGCAAGGTGCTCTCCGGAGGCGGCGAAATCCTGCCCACCGAACTGGCGCACATCACCCGCAAAGAGGCTGCCAAACATATACGCCTATTTTGCCAAGTGAAAGTGCGCGAGGACATGGAGATCGAGATTCCCGAGAGTTTCTTCGGCATCAAGAAATGGGAATGCACGGTGATATACAACCACAACGTCGCCACTTTCATCAAAGAGCTGGTGCTGCAACTGCCCGAGGGCGAAGTCATGGACTTCCGCTCCGGCGGCTATATCCAAATCGACATCCCCGCCTGCACGGTCGACTACCGCGACATGGACGTTGACGAGCCCTACCGCGCCGACTGGCAGAAGATGGGACTTTTCGACCTTCGGATGAAGAACGGAACGCCCACTGTCCGAGCCTATTCCATGGCCAACTACCCAGCGGAAAACGGCATCGTGATGCTCAACGTGCGTATCGCCACCCCACCCTTCAACCGCAAAAAAGGCCGGATGGAAAAGGTAAATCCCGGTGTCGCCTCCTCGTACATCTACAACTTAAAACCTGGCGATAAAGTCTTTGTATCAGGCCCTTACGGTGACTTTTTCGTAGAGGACACCGACCGTGAGATGATGTTTATCGGCGGCGGCGCGGGCATGGCTCCCATGCGCTCGCACATCTTCGACCAGTTCAAGGTGAAGGGAACACAACGCAAGACCACCTTCTGGTACGGCGGCCGCTCACGCAAGGAACTGTTCTACATGGACGAGTTCGAGCGGCTCGCGGCGGAGCACCAAAACTTTGACTTCCACGTCGCCCTCTCCGACTCCCTGCCCGAAGACAACTGGAGCGGCCCCACAGGATTCATCCACGACGTGATTTTTGAACAGTACTTGAAAAACCACCCCGCCCCCGAGGATATCGAATATTACATTTGCGGCCCTCCCCTAATGCTGCAAGCCGTCCTGAAAATGCTCGACAACTTAGGCGTTCCACCCGAAATGGTGCATTACGATGATTTCGGCGGATAATTTCACCATTAAACCTATAAGTCATTAAACAATTAAACAATTAAACGAATAAACCATTTAATATGAGAAACGCATTCAAATCCGCCCTGATGACCGTAACACTGGTCCTGCTCACCCTTGCCGTCTCAGCACAAATAGAGAAAGAGAAAGAGGATGCCCCTCGCTCCCGCTTTGAGCAAACAAACGAGGAAACGGCCAAACGCATCGCCCAAGAACTTGCCCTCGATGACACTACAAGTCAGAAATTCGTGACGACCTACTGCAACTTCCAACAAATGATGAGGAATGCCAGAACGAATGCCCGTTTTGAGGAACAAGGACCTGACAAGAATTCTTCCGCCACGCAGGCCAACGTCGAGAGATCCAAAGCCGCCTCCGACAGCCTTAGAAAAATAAAGAACATGGAGATCCAACAAAGAATTCTCGCCTTGAAAGAAAATTTAAACAATGCCTATAGTGAATTCCTGACGCCCGAACAGATTGAACAGGTGTATGAATTGGAACGCAGAATCAAGGAAGAAGCAGCGTCCCAACAACGTGCAAAATATGCAAGATCGAAGGCAAAGGACAAACAACAATCTGACACGGAAGAGCATAGACCGGACAGGCACCGCCCAATACCGGAAAAAGACCGCCCAAGACCCGACAGAGAACATCAAGACTAACGGTCATTCACCGTCAAATTTTCGTCACTTCCGACCGAAATCTGCGGGAATTTCGCCCCACAACGGGGTGTTCCATTTGTAGATGGGCGTGTCGTAGGTATTGTTGCGGAGCCAGTTTTCCGCGCGTTCCAAAAGGTCAATCACCTCCTCGTTTTCCGCTGTGGGCAGAATCACGGAGTTATGCTTCTTTTTGCGCACCCATGAGAGTGCCGTCATACTGTCGGTGTAAATGGGTATATCGAAACCCTTTTGCTTGATAAGCGCCAGACCATGCACGATGGCCAGGAACTCGCCCACATTGTTAGTAGCGTGCGGGAACGGTCCCTTATGAAACCACTCTTTGCCGGTTTCGGTATAAACGCCGCGATATTCCATCACTTTGGACACCGAATTCCATGCCGCATCGACAGAAAGGCTGCGCAGAATCGGTTTCGGTTGGTCCTGAAGCAGAATCAACTGCTTGGCTGAGTTTTTGGGTGAAGGATTGTTCTTATAATATTTCTCATAACCTTGCTTGAAAGCGGATTCAGCCTCCGAACGACTCTCAAAAGACTTGTATTTGGCATTTTCAAAATGAAAAACCTGTTGTTTACAGTCGTTCCAGTTGTCATAGACGCCAGGGGTCTGTCCCACCCAAACCACGTAATATTTTTGTTGCTTCGCCATTTTCAAATTTCGTATTTTTGCCGCCGGATTTTCCAAATGCGGATTTTGTCGGCAAAAGTACACAAATTTCAAATACGGAATCCCCGTTGTAATGACTGGAACGCCCGTCTCTACAGCATGATAAACGAAAAAAAATAGATTACTATGAGAAAAATAAATTTTCTAAACGGTTTTTGGACGGTTATGGCAGCCGTTCTACTCGCATTCTCTACAATTTCCTGCGATGGGATCGGAGGAAAAGGCAAAAATTGGTCAAAAGAGGTCGTCCACGAGTTCCCAAACACGAACTGGGCTTTCGAGGAGGAGGTGCTGGATTTCCCTTTCGACATTGAGGACACGTCCCTCCGCTATGATATCACGGTTACGCTGCGCTACGACACCACCGTGGCGGTACTGAAAGACATCCCGTTGTCCCTCACGCTAAGCGCCCCCGACGGCATGAAGTCTTTCGCGACCAGCCAGTTCCTGCTCGACAAGGCGAATAATCCGAACATCAAAATGGTGGACACGTATACCGCCGAACTTCCTGTGGTGGTCTATCCGCACCGCAAACTCAAGACCGCCGGTACCCACACCCTCACCGTCTACCGACGCGCCGAGAAAGCCGACAATTACGGATTCCTCAGCCTTACCACAAAGGTAACGGTTGCTAAATAACTGTTTTGTTTTTGGTGCCAATGCCAAAACATAACATACAATCCCTCTTAAACCCTTAAACCAATAAACCCTTAAACCAATAAACCCTTAAACCATTACATCCCGCCTTGTCCGCCGCCACCGCCCTCGGCCGCGGCGCCTAGACGCGCTTGGTTCTCAAGCTCCATCTTGCCGAAACGAAGCGTGAAGCCCAGCGCAATGGAACGAGAATCATAGTTATAGTCCATATTCGAGACCAAATAGGGGCTGTTCTGGCTCCTACCCCACTTGTTCCAGTTGAAGATATCGTTGGCATTCAAATAGATGGATAACTTCTTGTCGAAAAAGTCGCAACGAAGACCCGCATTGATACCGTAGTAGGCATGGCTTGTGCTGAACAGCGATTGTGAGGGCGAGCGGTAGTTGCCCGACACATTGATTTCCAGTCGTTTCCATAATTTCGCCCACAAACTCAAGGAGAAACTGTACGACCACATCTGGCTCTTATAGAGCTCGTTGTTGTACAACGTCTCCAGATATGAATGATACACGTTGGCGTAAAGGCGCATGTTGAACATGGCGTTAGGTCTGTACATCGTGTTGATTTCCAGCCCTGTGTTGTATGCCTTTCCCACATTGACGGGATATTCGTATGGCACTTCGCGTCCGTAATAATCGTGGTACATCGGCACTGTAATCTCATCGACACCACGACTCTTTGCCCGGAAATAGAGGGTGGCGCCTACAGAACCGAACTTAGTCCAATACTTCTGCCAACCCGCTTCCAACGAGTGCGTCAAGATGGAGAGCAATTCCGGATTCCCGCTACTGAAACTCTCCTCTCCGAAATCAAACCGGCGAGTGAGTTCCGTGACATCGGGGTTAGATCCCCTGAAGGTATAGCTCAACCGGAAGTTGTGCATCGATTCGGTACGGTACGAAAGGTGGAGCGACGGCCGTACATGGAAGTAGTGCTTGCGGATGCCAAACGTGTCGGGCACGACGTCGGGGTAATCCAGCATCAGATAGGCGTGCTCGAAACGCACACCCGGCTTGATGGTGAAATTGCCGAACTTATGCTGCAGCGTAAAGAAGACCTGGTTGACGAGCGACGGAGCCCGGTAAGTGATACTCTGCAACGTATCCGTCACCCACACGCCTTCGCGCATGGTGTCCACAAGCGAGTAGTTGCGTCCAAAATCCACCTCGCCATAGTAACCCACCGAAATCTCGCCGTTCTCCGAATAGGGACGGTTATACGTAAGTTCCAAATCCACATCAAAACTGCTGTTATCATAGACCGTATTCTTCTTGCGGAGCCATTCCTGCGGACTTAAGAATTGGCGGTCGGTGAGGCCGTTGCTACCCCACCCCCAACCACTGCCGTTCACATCCAAAGAGAGGTTGTGCCCTTCCTGGTCGAACTTGTGCTGGTAAAAAATACCGAAACCGGCCCAGTAGCTACGGCTTCGGCTAGTTCCGTTGCTGATGTAATGCGTCACGGAAGAGTCGGCGGGAAAAAGGCGGTAAAGTTCATCGTAGCTATTGCCCTTGCGCCAACTCGGCCACGCGCCGCCCCAGAACGAGAGACTGTTCATTGAGTCTATCTCATAGTCGAGACTGAAATGCAGGCCGCCACCAAAACTGTGATCAACACTTCGCGACGAATCATGCTCCGTGCTAATCATTTCCAAACCACCTTCGGGCGCGTCGCGATACATTGTAATATCGCCGTACCCGTAGTTGCGGTTGCGCGAATAAGAGAAGTTGCTATAAACGTTTATAGATATTTTTTCATTACTCCAAACGTATGATATCCAAGGACTTGCATAAGGCTTAATGGAGGCATTCGCTCCAAAACTGATAAATTGGTTCTTCTTGACTTTCGTTGTGGTGACGATATTTATAATACCATCAGCCTTGGAACCATATCGCGCCGAAGGGTTGGTAATCACCTCCACATGGTCGATGCTGTTGGCAGGCATCTGTTGGAGATAGGTCTTGAGATTCTCGGAGGTGAGGTGCGATGGTTTGTCGTTAATCCAAATCTCCACACTGGAAGTACCGCGCAGAGTGACGTTGCCCTCCACATCCACGGAAACACCCGGGGCGTTCTGCAAAACATCAGAAGCCGTACCCGTCTGCACCGTCGGATCCTCCGCCGTGTTGTAATAGGTTTTCTCACCATCAACGGCGAACAGCGGCCGCTCGCCCTTCACCACAACCTCACCGATGGTGGTCGTGCCCGGCTTGATCTTAATGGAACCAAGGTCCAGGTCATTCTTGACACTTAGCGTCTGCTCATATTGCTCGTAACCTACAAAATGGACGATTAAACGATAGTCACCGTTAGGAACCATCTGCAGTTTGAAAAGGCCTTTATCGCTTGCCGCAGTGTTGGCAACCATCACACTGTCAGACTGGCGCAACAGCAACACATTGGCATATTGAACCGGCTTGCCGCTGTTTTCATCTAACAAAGTACCGGAAACGGTGTTCTGCGAAAACGCCGGTAAACAAAATATTGCCAGCAAAAGCAGCAGACAGAATGTTCGAATAGAAGAAAGTCCATGTTGTGTCTTCATACAATATGATTCTGGTTCAAATTTGGATTTCATAACAAGTCGCAATAATACAACATACCCTTATCAATAACGCGACAACGGTTTCATTATTGTATGACGCAACAGTCCAAATCCGTGCCAAAAATCGTTACCATCTGTATACCAGATATTTATATTTCAACATCAGATTTATAAATGTAAAGAATTTGTACAATAGTGTCCGAAAAATAGACACCACCCATTCTTCATTCTACATTATTTCAGAATAACCCGAACACCAAGGTATCCCATGATACCGGTAATCGGAGCATAGACCATCGTAGCGTCGAAATATTCGCCGAAGGGGTTCTCGGCCTGCACTATCGGGTCTTTCTGTTTGACATTGAGAAGGTTCTCGCCGCCGAGGTATATCTCCCAACGCCGGAATTTCTTGGTAATCTGGGCATTGAGAAGACAATAAGGTTTCGACTGTTCCGGACGGCGGTATTCAACAGGATTGCTCTGCGTGTTGGGCAGCGGCATCGGACCGTAGACCTGGCAGTTGATATTGAACTTCCACTTGTCGTAGGGAGTGCTGTAGTTGAGATTGACCAACGCCTTGTGCGGACTCATCATGTCCTTCTGCCGCATCACTCCGCGACGCATGTAACGCACATCGTTGTAGCGGTAGGCCAGCAAAATCTCGAAACGCTCCAACGGCTTGAGAGTCAACTCCACCTGAGCGGAATGGGAACGGGAACGGTTGTTGTATCCGTTGTATTCCCCATTCAATGCATAATAATGAACCGCATGCACATCCTGATCAAGATCGACAATCATCTGCTGTAGAAAATGGGTATAGAAGTAATCGACGGCCAACGAAGCCTTTCCGCCTGGCATATTGAACTGCCACACCGCACTCGCCCCGGCATTCCAAGCCTCCTCAGGTCTGGAAGGTCCGTCGAAATGGAGAGCGCGTGAAGAAATCATCAGCGACTGATTCTCGGCAAAGAAATGGGCGTTTCGGTAACCCTTGCCCGCAGAGGCACGAAATGACAAATCCTTGGTAGCCTGCCACTTGACATGCACGCGAGGAGTCCAAAAAAGTTGATTGACACTTGACCACATCGCAGAATAATGTCTGTCGCGCACCATGTTGTAATCCAAACGCATACCTGCCATCACCACCAACTTCGGGTCTATGATATAGGCATATTCGGCAAAAACACCGGGAATCATGTCGTGATGATGCGGCCGGTCATAATAAAACCAATCCGCTCCATCTTCATTAACTTCATAAAATTCATTCAAACAATCATACTGCAAACTGGCTCCGGCGGTCAATTTGTGGCGTTCCGTTGCTCCGAACTTATTGGAATACATAACGTTAGCATATACACTATGCTGATTCCCGTCGTAAAGACGGCCTAATCCATAGTTGGCATTCAGCCAGTGACCGGTATAGGAGACGATGGTGCCGATGCTCTCATGTTCGCCCTTCAGAAGAAAACCGTTCTTGGTGATGAAATCCACCCGCTTGTTGTCGGCGGTGAAACCGTATGTGAGAATGGCTGGCATAATCCCCGGGTTGAATCCCATCTGCCCGCCAAAGCGGTTGTCCCACACAAAATCGACCATCGTCCGGCCTTCAACAATGGGAGCTTTGTAATCCCAACGGTTCATGACGTTCAGCTGGCGGCTGCGCGGCGCGTCCATAAAACCGTCATGATTCATATCTATTTTGAAAAATTGGTCCGCGAGAAAAATCAGAAAATTGGTGCTGACCTTCTCCTCCTTGCCCACAGGGATGCGGGTGTTCATGGACAACTCGCCCTTGCCCATTGAGTTGGCGTAGAAGTTCATGAAGAAGCGTTCCATATTTGTCTCCGGCTTCTTGTAATCGATGTTGATCTGACCCGTAATGGCCTCGAAACCATTCACCACCGAGGAAGTTCCCTTCGACAGGCTGATGGACTCCATCCACGAACCGGGCACGAAACCGAGCCCAAACTGGTTGGCAAGCATACGGATATAGGGCACGTTCTCCAACAAAATCTGGGTATAAGTGCCAGCCAATCCGAGCATGGAAATCTGACGGGCGCCGCTCACCGCATCGGGAAACTCCGAGTCGATGGCGACGCTGCTCTCGAAACTCTCGGCAAGGTTGCAGCAGGCGGCACGACGCAGACCCTCGGTGCCAATCACTTGAGTGTAAATGGGTTGTATGGAAATATATGAGCCGTCGTTTGCAACAATGCTCACCTCCTTCAGACTGTGTGCGGCATTGAGGAAGAACGTGAGACCGGTCTGACCGCGCGGAATCACCATTGTGTCGGGAAGATATGTCGGAAATGAGATGACCAACGTATCCGTTTTGGTCCGCGGGATGGTGAATTTTCCATTCGCGTCACTATACGTGCCTACGGCCGTATGCAGCCATTGTACAGCCGCATTGGGCACAACGGTCGTATCGCCGCTCTCATTGATCTGCAACACCTTGCCTGTCAATGGTTGCGCGAAAACCCAACTCGCTGTTAGACACAGCAAGAAAAATAGAACAACATTCCGCATACCTTACATCTGGTTTACGTTATTGTTGCTATTATAATTGATATTGTTATTATTATTGTTGTTATTAACCGGAAGAATAATCCAACAAATAATGTAAAACCAGAATCCTAAAGAGCCACAAAGCAGCATTAGGACAAACAAGATGCGAAACACATTGGAATCCACATCAAAATATTCGCTCAAACCGCCGCAAACACCGGCAATCTTATAATCGGTTTGACTTCTCGTTAAGGTCTTGTGTGCCATATTTTTAAAAGTTTAATGAAACATAATTTCTCAAATTCAATCTGTCGTGAAAGACAATTCTTTTAATACGGGGACCAACCGGTCAATGTCACCTGCCCCTATGGTAAGAAGCACATCGGGGAGATGTGACTGCAAAAAGGGTGCCAATTCGTCTTTGTGCAATACCCTCTTGTCGGCCACTTTCACCTTCGACAGCAGAAATTCCGAAGTTATGCCCTCAATCGGCTTCTCTCGTGCAGGATAAATCGGCAGCAGAATAACGCGATCCAAAAGATTCAGTGCGGTGGCGAACTCGTCCGCAAAGTCGCGAGTGCGCGTGTACAAGTGCGGTTGAAACACCCCGCAGATTACTTTTCCGGGATAAATCTTCCGGACAGCCGAAATAAACGAACTCATCTCGCACGGATGGTGGGCATAATCATCAATATAGACGAAGTCAGGCCGTCTCACAATATAGTCGAAGCGACGTTTCACCCCGCCGAATGTACTGATTTTCTGACGAATAAGATTATCGGGCATATTCGAAAACACCTCCAGGACGGCAGCAATGGCCGCCGTGGCATTCAATATGTTATAGAGACCGTGGGCCGGCAGCTGTAAACCGGGAATCACCCTTTTCGGCGTATGCAGGTCAAAGCAGGAGAATTCTTGCTGAAACTTGAGATTACAAGCCCGGTAATCGCATTGTTCACCTGTGCCGTAAGTTTTCTTAAAAGGCAATGTAATATATTGTGAAACAGCTTCTTGTACAAGCACAGTACGTGATGTCTGCGCAGCAAATTGCCGAAACGAGCCCCGCAAATCTTCCACATCCCGATAAATATCAAGATGGTCGGCATCCATCGAGGTTATGACGGCGACCTCCGGATGAAGGGTAAGGAAGGAACGGTCGAACTCGTCGGCCTCCACCACGGCAAATTCGGGATTGGGGCTACACACGTAGTTGTCGTCCAAGTTTTTGGCGATGCCCCCGATGAAGGCCGCCAACGGTTGCTCAGGATAGATCAAGTGGGTGATCATCGAGGTGGTGGTCGTCTTCCCGTGGGTACCGGCCACAGCCAGCGTCCTCAACTCATCCGTAACATGCCCAAGCACTTGAGAACGCTTGTACATGGGAATCCTCTTTTCTATAAAATATTGGTATTCAATAAAATCCGTCGGGATCGCCGGGGTAAAAACAACATAATCCACATCCTCAGGAATCCGGTTTACATCACCCTCGAAATGGATTGAGGCGCCTTTGCGCTGAAGCATTTCCGTCACCGGGGACGGGGTCAAATCATACCCGCTGACGGTGTCACCACGCTGCATGAAATATTGCGCCAACGCACTCATTCCGATGCCGCCAATTCCCAAAAAATAGATGTGCTTATTTCTCATAAATCAAAAAAACAGTTCTACGGTTCTTGGCCCGACCCTCTTCCGTAGTATTGGGTGCTATCGGCTGCGTTTCGCCATACCCCTTGTATCTCAACCTGTTGGCATTGATTCCATGGTTAATTACGTAGTCATAGACCGATTTAGCACGGCGTTCCGACAGCATCAGGTTGTCGGCGTCTCGGCCGATATCGTCAGTGTGTCCCTGAATCTCCACCTTCACCGTGGGATTCTCTTTCAAGAATTCGATGAACAGCGCAAGGAGCATTTTCGAATCTTGAGTCAAGCTGAAATCGTTGGTTTCATAATAGATATCGCGAAGATCGCAGACCTTTCCGGTCTCCACGGCCTTTACCTCGGCATCTTTCTCAATAATCTCATCCGTAATCTGTTCAGGAGTAATAATCTGAGTATCAAAAGAATACCCTTCCTTTTTAACATTCACGATAAGCGGTTGGGGATCATCCTTCTTGATTTCGGTGGCCACGGCATAGCTGCCGGTACTCACGCTCACGATGCCGGTGGAAACCACGTTTGCATTGGTGTCGCGAATCTCAACCACCGCGTTTTCAAGATCGCCTTCGTCCACGGTGACCTTTCCCTTAACGATGACCATCGTGTGTGGACGGGCCTCTTCGTAGAGGTCGAACTGGTAAATATTCCAGTCTTGGTCGCCGTAGTTATTAGAGGAGAAGTAGCCGGTTTTGCCGTCCAAACTGACGAAAAAATCAACCTCGTCGTTCTCGGTGTTAATGGGATAGCCGATGTTCACCGGTTCGGACCACTTGCGTTTGCTATCCATTTTGGAGTAGAAAATATCCTGTCCACCGAGACCGTCGTGTCCGTTGGAGGAGAAATAGAGTGTCTTGCTGTCTGTGTGAAGAAACGGTGACCGTTCATTTCTGGACGTGTTGATGGTCGGTCCCATATTGACCGGATCGTTCCAGGAGCCGTCGCTTTTGCGGATGGCGTACCAGATGTCGGAGCCGCCGTAGCCGCCCGGACGGTCACTGGCGAAGAAGAGGACCTTGCCGTCGGAACTGAGCGAAGGTTGTGACTCCCAGGTGTCGTTACGATTGATTTTGCCTGGCAGCGGTTTCGGTTCGGTCCACCCATAACCGTCGAACTCCGAAAAATAGAGGTCGTAGTTGGGATAGTTCCCGCCAGCAATCTTCACCGTGTGGCGCTGCGTGAAAATCAACAGGTCGTTGGTGATGGTGATGGTGGGGCTCCCCTCGCCTTCCGCATTGTTGAACGGTTCGGGCAATTTGTCGCCCTCCCCGAACTGTCCGCCTTTCTTCTCGCTGCAGCTGAAGAACTCCTTCTGCACCTTCCCGCCCTGACCGAATGGCGAATCATCGGTCACGTACTTGCGTCGGGTGAAGTAGAAAAGATGTCCGTCAGGCGAAAGCGTGCCGAGATACTCGTCGGCTTTGGTGGAGATATTCGGCACGGGTTTCGGGTCAAAAGGCACCGGGTGGTTGAGGATGTTGTCGTAGAAACGGGCTTTCCGCAGAATCAGCTTCGCCTCTTTGACTTTGTCCACATCGCTTTTGCCCGCATTCTTGGAATCCTCAAACAAGTCGGGGTTATCCACAATCACCCCGGCAAATTTCACCGCTTCGGGATACAACTCGTTGAAATAGGCGATTCGGGCCGCATAGAGATTGCAATAGGGTCGGTAATAGGGGCAGACTTCAAACATGCGGTTGAAAGCGGCCAAAGCCTTTTTCACATCCGCCTTGTCACTTCTCTTGGAATAGTATTGGTTTGCTTCCAGCGGCAGATAATAGCCGAGGGCGTAATAGTAGTTCACCTCCAGATATTCAGGGTGATCGGCCAGAATCTCCTCGTAGAGTTCGTAGGCTTCATCCTTCTTGCCCGATTTGTGATAATCCCGCGCCTTCTTGAAGATCTTCTCGCTGTTTTTGTCCATCGTCTGCTTACACGGATCGTCATCCTGCGCGTACACGGCGCAGGAGAGTCCCAGGAGGAACGTGAACAATATCAACGATATTCTGGACATTGTCGGTTAGCGGTTTATCGTTTACGGTTAGCGGATAGGAATTTACGATTGGGTGTAGGGGCGAATAATCATTCGCCCCTGCCGATACATATTGTCTAATTCTCCTTGATCACGGTTTCAGCGGCCTCGATAATCTGGATGAATTCTTCAGGTTTGAGGGAGGCGCCGCCGATGAGTCCGCCGTCGACATCGGGTTGTGAGAAAAGTTCGAGGGCGTTCTTGGCATTGCAGCTGCCGCCATAGAGGATATAGGTGCTGACCGCGTGTTCGGTGCCGAATTTCTTCTCTATCAGAGAACGGATGAAGGCGAGCATTTCCTGCGCCTGCGCGGGCGTGGCGGTCTCGCCAGTGCCGATGGCCCAGATGGGTTCGTAGGCGATCATCGTGTTTTCCAGTTCCTCGGGCGTGAGCGTGCAGATGGTGGCTTCGATTTGTTTCTGCACCACGTTGAAATGCTGGCCGGCCTTTCGTTCCTCGAGGGTCTCGCCGCAGCACATCACCGGCGTGATGTCGTTGGTCAGCAGGCGGTGAATTTTCTTAAGGACGATCTCATCGGTCTCGCCATAGTATTTGCGGCGTTCGGAGTGACCCACGATACAGAAATCGACCTCCATGGAAGCCAGCATTTCCGCAGAAATCTCACCCGTGTAAGCGCCGTTCGGGAATTCGCACACGTTCTGAAGGCCAGCATAGAAATGGCTGTCATCGTCGCTCGCGTGGTCGGTCACCAGTTCGGCATACACCGCCGGCGGGCAGAGCACCACTTCCGTCTGCAGTTGATAGTCGGCAAGCGAATCCTCTATTTGGGTGATTAAATCTTCGGCTTCCTCGAAGTCCTTGTTCATTTTCCAGTTTCCGATAACAATTTTGGGTTTCATCATTACTATATTTATTTGATTTACTTTACATTACAATAATCAACGCGAATTTGTCATTAACGTGCAAAGTTACATTTTTTTTTGATGTGTGCGGTCAGAGCAAATTTCCAAAAAAAGTGTATCTTTGCGCCCGGTTATTAAATTGGGGAAAAGTTTTTTAACTTAACCTTTTTAACCCTTTATCGGCTAACAATTAACCATTAAATATGGATTTAACCAGCGTCATCATCGCTATCCTGACCCTCACCGCCGGCATTGGTGTGTTCCTGGTGGCCTGTCAGACGATGAGCGGCAACTTGGAGGCGGCGGGCAGCCGCGGTCTCCGGCGACTGTTCGCCAAAACAGGCGACAACAAATGGTTGGGCGTGGGCATCGGTCTCGCAGGCACGGCTGCCATCCAAAGCAGCGGCGCCGTCACCGTGATGGTCATCGGTTTCGTGAACGTGGGCATCATGAGCCTCACCCAGGCCGCCACCATCATCTATGGTTCCAACATCGGCACCACCGTGACCGCACAACTGGTCGCCCTCGGCATGTTCGGTCGCAACAGCATCTCCACCACGATTATTTTCGCCGCTTTTGCAGGCATCGGCGCCTTTATCTCGCTGTTCGCCAAAAGCGACAAATGGAAGCAGACGGGCGGCATCCTCACCGGATTCGGCATGCTATTCGTAGGCTTGGGCATGATGTCCTCGGCCATGGAGGAATTCGCCGCACTGCCCGAGATAAAAACCATGCTTGCCAGCATCGGCAACCCGCTGCTGCTCGTCATCATCGGCGCCCTGCTCACTGCCGTCATCCAATCCTCCTCCGTGATGACCTCCATTGCCATCACCATGGTCGTCACCGGGTTGGTGAACCTTGACCAAGGCATCTACTTGACCATGGGCTCCAACATCGGTTCCTGCGTGGTGGCCATGATTGCCGGCATGACCAGCGGGGTAAACGCGAAACGAACCGCTTTTATCCACCTGATATTCAACGTAATGGGCGTTGTTATGTTCCTGATTCTCGCCCTTATCATACGCATCTCCACTGGCGGCGCGTGGAGTTTCGGAAATCTCTTCGGGAAATGGTTCCCCAACGCTCCGCAACTGCAGCTCGCCATGTTCCATACATTCTTCAACGTCTGCACAATGCTCGTGGCCCTGCCGCTGACCGACCTTCTGGTGAGGGCCGTCTGCCGCATCGTTCCCGAAAAGGAGGTTGCGCCGTCTGCCGCCCCACGCCTCAAATACCTCGACCCGTCGATGCTTAGCACGCCCGCCGTGGCGCTCCGCCAGCTCAAAACCGAAATTGAAAACATGGCGGAGATGGCCATCACCAACTTCCACCGCTCCATCAAAACCATCACCACGATGAACTACGACGACATCGAAGCGTTCCGAGATACCGAAAAACAACTTAACTTCCTGAACAAGGAACTTTTGCGATATTCCGTCCTTCTGTCGGAAAACAACCTCAACAGCTACGACCAACGCTACTTGAACGGCACCGTCCGCACCGTCAGCGACCTGGAGCGTGTTGGCGACTACGCCGAGAACATCGTGGAATATGCCGACTCCCTCAAGGAACAGGAAGCCGCCTTCTCACAGGAAGCCATCAGCGAAATCCTCCAGATGGAGAAACTGGTGAGCGAACTGTACAGCGAGGTGAGAATTGCCTATCACGACAAAGACATGGATGCGTTGAGAAGGGCTAACGCCATCGAAGACCGCATCGACGACCTGACCGAAGAAATGGAACGCAACCACATCCGCCGCCTGAACGAGGGCACCTGCAGTCCCGCCGTGGGTGCGGAATACCTCTCCTTGGCCCAAAACGCCGAGCGTGTCGCCGACCACCTCATCAACGTCGGCAACACCATCAAAGATTTACAGTAAATATATGAGAATCAAGGTTCAACCGTAGACGTCACCTCCCCTTCATAGAAACGGGTGACCAAACGGTCGCCAGGTTGCAGACTGCTCGCGTCCGTCACCGCCCTACCCTCCTTGAGGGTGATGCTATAGCCACGCCGCAGCACATTTGCAGGACTGAGCAAGCGCAGTTTTCCGTCAAGATCATGGCATTCGCGAACACGTTTTTGCATCAACTCGCGGAAACCCTTCGGTAGCACATCCCCAAATCCCTGGAGTTGCTGCCGTTGCTGCCGGAGAAGCCATTGTACATTCTTCCCCATCTCCTGCGCCAACGACTTCAGACGGAAAGTTTCATTCATCGTCAGCTCTTTCGACTTGAACACCAATGTTTTAGTAAGTTCGCCCAAGCGATTCCGGTGGTCATCCATAATTTTGGGCAATTTATACTGGAAGACCGTTTCCGTAAGGGTGAGCGACTGCCGCGCCTCCGTTATCCGGGTGCGCGTGCGCTGCACGATTCGCGCCATCATGTCGTTGAGCTGTTCGTCGAAACGGCGGAACTGGTCGAGGAGGGAGACCGCAACTTCCGTGGGCGTGATGAAATTGGCGTGCGCCACCATATCGGTGACCGTGAGATTGGTGGAATGGCCTATGCCGGTGAGCACAGGCAATGGGAACGTGGCCACACGACGCGTCAACTCATAGTCATCGTAACAACTCATGCCCACATCGCCGCCACCGCCGCGCACCACCACCACCACATCGAATTCATCGCGCCGAAGTTCAATCTTCTGCAATTGGCTCACAATGCCCGTGATGGCCTTGTCGCCCTGCAAGATGGACGGAAACAACTCCGTATAAAAACGATAGCCATATTCGTTATGGTGAAGGGTCTGCATAAAATCGCTGTAACCCTTGCTCGTCTCCACCGAGATGACCGCCACGCGCTTCGGCAGCGTCGGCATCGGCAGAGAGCGGTTGAGGTCGAAGACCTTCTCCTTCTTGAGTTTCTCAATAACCTCCTGCCGGTTACGCACCATCTCCCCCAACGTATAGCTCGGCTCCACATCCTCAATATGCAAGGCAAGGCCGTGCTTGGGGCTGAACTGCACCGTAGCGAGACAAAGAATGCGGATATTCTCCTTCAGCGGCTCGCCCGTAATCTGCTCAAAACGCCGGTTTATATCCTTGAAATTGGCCGACCAGATGATTGCCCGCATCTCCGTTTTGATAGTATTTCCTTCACGCTCAACAAGTTCCGGATAACAATGCCCGCTATACGGATAGTAGTTGAGTTTCAAAATCTCCGCTTTGATGTAATACGGCCGGGTATACGTGCGCTCAATCACCTTGTGGATGCTCACCGCCACCTCCGACAAGGAATATACGTTGTGGTTGTTAAAGGTTTCTCGTTGCATGAAAGGTTAATGGTTATGGGTTAATGGTTAATGTAGAGACGCAAAATTTTGCGTCTCTACGTCACCGTCAATTATACGCAATATGTTTTGGGATCCGCAGCCAGTGTTCGTAGCGGCGGCCCAGGCGTTGCACGGTGCGGGTCCAAAGGTCCTCGGCGGGGGTGTCGAAAACAAGCGAGTGGGTGGCAGGTGCGACAACCCACATCTTGCGTTCCAGTTCCTCCTCCAATTGTCCGGGCGACCATCCCGCGTACCCCAACAGGAACTTGGACTTGAGATTAGGGATGGCATGCTGTTCCAGAACGGCGATGAGCACGGGATTGTAGCCGACATATACCCCGGACAGCAGCCGTGTGGCTTCGGGACACGAGTCGAAACTGTGAAGCAAGAAGACGGCTTCGGGCAGCACGGGACCGCCGAAGTAGATGGGGTCGTCGACACGGATTTCGTTCACCACCTCATACACCGTATGCGGCAACTGCCGGTTGATGATAAGCCCCGCCGTGTGTTCCTCCTCGTAATCGGTCAGCAGCACCACCGAATGGTTGAAAAACGGGTCGTTGAAGTACGGTGTGGACACCAGCAGCCGACCCGCCTCCAGACTGAGACCGGTGGGTTCGATGCGCAGAAGATCGTCGTATTCGTTCATAATCCTATAACGTCAAAATCCAGTGAAAGGGAAAAATAGCGGCGGCAGCAGCAGCAGGAATCCCAGCACAATCAGCACCAGCAGGAACTTCCAGATGAACTTTGCCCACGTCGCGTAAGGAATCCGCGCCACACCGAGCACACCGATGAGCACACCGGAGGTCGGGGTGATCATATTCGTAAAACCGTCGCCGAATTGGAAGGCCAGCACGGTGAGCTGGCGTGGAATTTCCATCAAATCAGACCATTCTGCCATCATCGGGATGGTGAGGGCGGCTTTGGCGGAACCCGACGGAATAATCAGGTTCAGCAGGTTCTGCATGACATACATAACACCTGTACTGCCTACACGACCCGCGCCCTGCATACCCTGCGCCACGGCGTAGAGTATCGTGTCGATAATATGACCGTCTTCCAAAACGATAATGATGCCGCCGGCCAGACCGACCACGAGCGCGGCCACCAGAATATCCTTGCAACCCTCCAAAAAACTACGGAAAATCTTATCAAACCGCATCCCGAAGGCGATACCGGCCAAGATGCCCATCGCGAAGAAAAGACCGGCAATCTCCGTCACGTACCAGCCGTAACCCAGCACGCCCGTCACTAGAATCAGAATCGTGAACAGCAGGATGGTGAGAATCAGATGATGTACCGATTTGCGGGTAGCAAAAAAGCCGATAAGGATGAACAGGCCCGCCCAAATAGGGAAAAGCACCACATGGCGGCTGCCCAATCCTACCGTAATATCAGTAAAGGGCATCGTAATGGCACAATACAGCAAAACAACTGATATACAGCCATATACAATCCAAGCCGCCCTACCCGACTTCACCAGTTCGTGCTTGTCCTCCGTGTCGGCGGTCTTCTCGCGCCAGTAGTTGTCAATACTGTAGGTCAGCGATTTTTCGGGGTTCTTCTTGACCCATGCGGCGTAAATCAGGGTAAAGACAATGGCGATTACCGTTAGGATAATCCAACATAGAAAGCGGTAACCGAGGCCGGAAAAAGTCGGCAGTCCGGACAGACCTTGGGCGATGCCGATAGTGAACGGGTTGAGCATGGCGCCTGCGAAGCCCACGTGCGCGGCCACGTAGCACATCAGCACGCCTGTAATGGAGTCGTAGCCCATTGAGACGGCCAACGGCACAAAGACCACGATGAACGCGATGGTCTCCTCGCTCATCCCAAAAACGGAACCGAAAAGACTGAACATCAACATTATAGCAATAATCAACAGGTTATTAACCCCGACCTTTCGGAAGAAAGCGTGCTCCTGCATCTTTTGGGTCTTGCCGAGAAAGAGCCATATACCGCGGTTGATGGCATCGGTCTCGTTCATCACCCAAAAGGCGCCGCCGATCATGAGGATGAAGACGATGATATTGGACGTGCGCTCGAAACCTTTAAAGAAGGCGGTGAACACCTGCCAGGTCTGCGGCGCGGGATCCACGCGGTGATACGAGTCGGCCACCACCACATTCCGCTCGTGCCCGTCCACTATAACCGTCTGTCTATCAAACTGTCCGCCCGGCACTATCCACGTCAGCACCGCACACACGGCAATGATGCTGAACACGATGGTAAACGTATGGGGGATATTGAATTTGGTACGCATAGTTTTGCTCTTTTAGGGCGCAAAAGTACGATTTTTTAGTGAACGGTAAATGGTGAATAGTGAACAGAAATTTGTGACACAGATTTTCTGGAATATAATCCCAAAAAACATACTAATTTTTGGGATTACGTTCCAGAAATCAGGCGTTACTTTGTGGGGCGAGCAGCAGCAGGGTCGGCATCCCTGCCGACCGCCGTTTGCTTAGCATTATGGGATCAAAACCAATCGCAAGCCGATATTGTAGCGACATTCGTCGGGACTGAATTTGAATCGGCACGAGGAACGGCAGCGCCAGCCACTGTAGTTCCAGCTGCCGCCACGGACCACTCGGGCGGATTTCGAAGAAGCACCTTTCGGATTGGTTTGCGCCCCACTCGAATACTTGCCGAACCTGTCGGAACACCATTCACAGACATTTCCCGACATATCATAGATGCCCAGTTCGTTGGGCTTTTTGGTTTTGACAACGTGTGTGCCGTAGTCGGGACTGTTTTCGCCAATAACTTCTGCATTCTCACTGAACCATACCACAGCGTTGAGGTCATTGCTACCGCTGTACTTGTAGTTCTGACTCTTTATGCCGCCGCGGGCCGCGAACTCCCATTCGGCCTCCGTGGGCAGACGGAAATTCTTGCCAGTCAGTTGGTTCAGTGTGCGGATAAACTCCTGGCAGTCGTTCCAGCCCACTTTCTCCACCGGACGAGAAGAACCATTGAAGTAGGACGGATTGCTGCCCATCACGGCCTGCCACAGTTCCTGTGTCACCTCGGTCTCGCCAATGTAGTAGGTAGAGAGTGTCACTTTGTGGGCAGGTTTCTCGTTATCGTAGGCATCGCTGGCTTGCTCGCTGGTAGCCCCCATGGTGAAAGCGCCGCCCTCGACCCGAATCATCTTGAAGCTTACGCCATTCACCGTGACAACCATATCGTCCGATTGCTGGGCCGCAACAAATACAGGAATTGCAAAAAACAGCACTAATGCAATACAGAGCCGTTTAGACATGGGACATATCATATTAATAATCAATTATTTATCATTTCAAAGCGGCAAATTAAAATACCAATATACCGATTAAAAACATTTTCTCATTTTATAGAGACGGGGCACGCCCCGTCTCTACTAGGCTGTCATTCTCATTGCCATTTTATGATAATCATTTTATGGCAAAAGAACATCATTTCAGATGTATCAACGCCGCTGCACCCAGCACGGCCGCGTCATTGGATTGTAATTCAGAGAGTTGTATGGAGATTTTGTCCTTGTAGATGTAGAGCAGATTTTCTGCGAAATAACGGCGCAACGGATTGAGGAGGGCTTCGCCGGCACGGGTGGGACCGCCCATGAGGAAGAAAGCTTCCGGGGAGCAGAACGAGGCGGCGTTGGCCATGCCAAGGGCGAGCCAGTAGGCCGTAACCTCGTAAGTCTTGAGGGCCAGTGCGTCGCCTGCCACGGCCATCTCGCCCACATCCTTGCAGGTGAGCTCGGCGCCCGTGAAATTGTCAGGCAGGTCACCTTTAGCCGCCAATTCCTTGTAGGTCTGGCAAATGCCCCGCGCCGAGGCATACATCTCCAAACAGCCCTTGCGACCGCAGCTGCAGAGCCTATCACTGAGCGGATTGACAATCGCGTGACCGAGTTCCCCGGCCATGCAACCGTGCCCGTGAATGAGTCGGCCATCCACGAAGATGCCGCTACCCACGCCCGTGCCGAGGGTGATGGTCACAAAATGCTGCATCAGTTTCGCGCCGCCGTAGATGTGCTCGCCGAGGGCGGCGGCATCCGCATCGTTGGAGAGCGTGACCGGCAGATTCAGCATCCCTTGCAGCATTTCACAAATCGGGATTTCCTCCTTCATCCGCAGGTTGGCGGTGTTCGCCCCGATGCGGCCGGTATCGAAATGGGCGTTTGGGGCGCCGATGCCTACACCGGCCACCTCCGTGAGTCCGTTTTCCGACAGCAACGCACGGATGGCACCTGCCATATCCAAAATATAAGGATGATGGTCTACATAATCCCCTGTTTTCAAAATCTTATGCTGCAGCACCTTACCATCGGGATTCACGAGCCCGATGTCCGTGTTGGTGCCTCCAATGTCAATACCTATGGCCAGTTTGTTCATATCAAATGTGGTTTTTGTTATAGGTTGCAAAAGTACATTTTTTAGTGATTTGTGAGCAGTGAGCAGTGAACTGTGATTTGTGACTAGCCAATTAAACAATTAAACATATAAACCATTAAACGAATAAACCCATAACGGTCACAATAATCACTGCTCACTATTCCAAAACAGCGATAAAAAAACGGGACACCTAATAATGTCCCGTTTATATCACATTGTAGAGACGCGCCATGGCGCGTCTCTACGGTCGTGCGTCGTTTGACGTAGAGACGGGGCATGCCCCGTCTCTACAGATTGATTACAGCAGGTGAATGGCAACCGTCAAACCGGCCATCACAATGCTGACCATGCTCATCAGTTTGATGAGGATGTTCAGAGACGGGCCGGAGGTGTCCTTGAAGGGATCGCCCACGGTGTCGCCCACGACGGTAGCCTTGTGGTTGTCAGAGCCCTTGCCGCCGAAGTTGCCTTCCTCGACATACTTCTTGGCATTGTCCCAAGCACCGCCGGCATTAGCCATGAAGATAGCCAACACGAAACCGGCACCGAGGCCGCCGACGAGCAAACCGAGCACGCCAGCCACGCCAAGGATCAGACCCGTGACGATGGGAGCCAAAATAGCGAGGATGGACGGGAGCAACATTTCTCTCTGAGCACCTTTAGTGGAGATTTCCACGCAACGGGCGTAATCGGGAGTACCCTCACCGGTGAGGATGCCCTTGATTTCGCGGAACTGACGGCGAACTTCCTCCACCATCTTCTGAGCGGCGCGACCCACGGCGTTCATCGTGAGACCGCAGAACAGGAAGGCCATCATGGAACCGATGAAGACACCCACGAGCACCTTCGGGTTCATCAGGGAAACGTTATAGTAATCCATGAAGTCAATCAAAGTAGCCTTTGCCGTTTCAACGGTACGTCCATCGCCAAGGTCAAGCACGGCGGTACCGATACGCTCGAGAGCCATTTTGATTTCCTCAACGTAAGAGGCAAGCAGGGCGAGGGCGGTCAGAGCGGCGGAACCGATGGCGAAGCCCTTACCAGTAGCGGCGGTGGTGTTGCCCAGTGCGTCGAGCGCATCGGTGCGCTTACGAACTTCGGGTTCCAGGCCGCTCATCTCGGCATTACCACCGGCGTTGTCGGCGATAGGACCGTAAGCATCCGTAGCCAAGGTGATACCCAGCGTGGAGAGCATACCCACGGCAGCGATACCGATACCGTAAAGGCCCTTGGACAGGTTAACAGCGTTAAAATCAATTTGGAAACCGTTGGCGCACAGGAAGGCGAGGATGATAGCCACACCGATGGTGACCACCGGGATCACGGTGGAAATCATACCCAAGCCGATACCGGAGATGATAACCGTGGCGGGTCCCGTTTGGGAGGCCTCGGCGACCTTCTGAGTCGGCTTATAGGATTGAGAGGTGTAATATTCCGTTGATTTTCCGATAATTACACCGGCGAGCAGACCCACAACCACGGAGAGGGAGACCTGCCACCAAACGATATCGGCAGAACCTTCGAAAAGGACATACATAATGCCGAAAGTGGCCACCGCGATGAGGATGGCTGCGGTGTTGGTACCACGGCTCAGAGCCTTGAGCAGCTCAGTCATGCTGGCGTCTTCTTTCGTGCGAACCAAGAAGATACCGATAACGGAAAGCACAACGCCCACAGCGGCAATCATCATAGGAGCGAGGATGGATTTCATCTGCATTTCAGCGCCAATAGTAGCGAAAGCAGCTGCGCCCAGCGCCATCGTAGAGAGGATAGAACCGGCGTATGACTCGTACAGGTCAGCACCCATACCGGCCACGTCACCCACGTTGTCGCCCACGTTGTCGGCGATGGTAGCGGGGTTGCGCGGGTCATCTTCGGGGATATTGTACTCGGTCTTGCCCACGAGGTCTGCGCCCACGTCAGCAGCCTTGGTGTAGATACCACCGCCCACACGAGCGAACAGGGCCTGCGTGGAGGCACCCATACCGAAGGTCAGCATCGTGGTGGTGATCGTCGTAAGCGTGGCGTGTTCGCCAACCAACTCCAGAAGTCCGGTGCCGTATAAGACAAGGAACCACACGGACACGTCGAGCAGTGCCAGACCGACGACAGTGAGACCCATGACAGCACCGCTGCGGAAGGCGATTTGCAGACCCTTGTTGAGGCTCTGACGGGCGCCGTTGGCGGTACGTGCGGAGGCATACGTAGCGGTCTTCATACCGAGGAAGCCGGCCAAGCCGGAGAAGAAACCGCCGGTCAAGAAAGCGAACCATACCACACCGTTTTGCAGGTGGAATATGGACATGATGAGAAACAGCACGGCGAGGACGATGAACACGATGGTCACCACCTTGTACTGCTGTTTAAGGTAAGCCATGGCACCCTTGCGGACGTGCGAGGCAATTTCGCGCATGGTGGGCGTACCTTCATCTTCCTTCAGCATTCTGCGATAGAAGAAGAAAGCGAAACCCAGCGCGACGATGGATGCGCAAAACACGATCCATACATACTTAACGAGTTCTTGATCTGTCATACTTTTTTGGTTTTATGAATAAATTAGTTTAATTGTTTATCTGTTTAATTGTTTATAGACTTGAGACTTGAGACTTAAGACTTTTGACTTTAGACGTAGGAGTTTGGTGCGATTTTGACACTCTTCACAGCCTACGGAAAAATCAAGCCGCAAAGATGCAATTTTTTTTGATACGATGTATTAACTTTCTTCAATCGAATTGCCTTCTGTATCCGCTTCACACCGTCATGCTTAAAAATTCTTAAAAATTGCATGACGTCACCAACAATTCAAAAAAAATGTATTTTTGCGCCGCATTGCATAACCTTGTGTTAAAGGATTTCGCACAAGTAAATACAATGACGAATAAAGTAATATTAACCAAGAAATCCTTCTAAAAAAAATGAAAAAAATCTTTTCTTTGGCAATTATTTGCTGCATGGTGGCCTTGTTAGGCGTCTCGTTCTCCTCTTGCAAACCGGAAGAAAAGGGAGACTACTTCTTCAGCATCAAACTGGATCCCGCATCTGTGGATGAGCACCTCGATTCCTACAACATTCTCATCGCTCCCAAAATGATTGACATGAT
>Ga0310696_10001486_pt1 | contig 33756 bp, 28 predicted proteins | sample AusTroGonzalo_MG_4_FD_203885 | JGI IMG/M metagenome (GOLD analysis project Ga0310696, IMG submission 203885) | Bovine rumen microbial communities from tropical cattle in Woodstock, Queensland, Australia - Gonzalo_02 (v2) (version 2) | ecosystem: Host-associated > Mammals > Digestive system >... | reverse complement strand
ACGATGCGCTTTGCGCGGGAGTGGTCAAGATCGTGGACGAGTCGGGCTGGAAGGACGGCAAGGAGGACTGGTACGACGTCGCCGCACGGTGCTTTGATTTTCTGGTCGACAATGTCGCAATCGGTTTTTCGCAATACGACTGCTTTCCCGCAATCTCGGCGTGGAATCGGCACAGCCGCCCTATGCTCGCCGTGTTGTGGTCGCACGCCGCCGACGTGGACGACAAGTATTCGCCAGGGTTGCGATCCGCAATCGCCAAAATAACGAGCGAGGGTCGCGCGATGATCCGCAAGGACTTCGACCATTCCGCTCCAGATTGGGAGGAGATCCTGAAACTCGGATTCCCGGGAATGAAGGCGCGCGTCGACTCGTATAAACAGGACACGCCGTTCTACCGCGCCGAGAAGCGCGCCGCCGCCGCGATGATGCGATTCTTGGATAGGCTGATCGACGAGGCCAAGAAGACCCTCGCGCAAAGTTCGCCAAGTCCGCAAAGTGAGGGACATGAAACTTCGCGTGCTTTGCGGACTTCGCGTGAGACTTATTGGCTTGAAAAGGAAATAGCCTCGCTTGAGCGTCTGCGCGTCGGGCCGCCGCAGACCGTGTTCGACATCATGGAGTTCACGATGGTGTACTTCATCCTCTCGGAGCCGCTCAACTACTTTCAGGTGCGCACGTTCGACAACATCGACGTCCGCTGGTGGCCGTACTACCAGGCCGACCTTGCTGCGGGGCGGACGACCGAGGCGGAGTTCCGCGAGGACTTTCGCCACTTCCTCTGGCAGTTCGGGTCCATCGACAACTACTGGGGCCATCCCATGTACCTCGGCGGAACGAACAGGGACGGCTCCACGGCGTACAATCCGCTCTCGCTCATAATCCTTGACGTCATTGAAAAGACCGCGCTACCCACGCCGAAGTTCCAGCTGAAGATGGCGAAGAACACGCCGGACGAAATTTGGTGGAAGGCGCTCGACATGCTGAGGAAGCATGCGCCGCTCTGCCTGATGAGCGAGGAGAACATGGCGCGGTCGATGAAACCGGTTGGCTTGACCGACGAAGAGTGCCGTGATCTTCTCATCTGGGGCTGCTTCGAATATTTGCCGCGTGCGAAGGGCAACTGCACAAGCGCGGTGTACATATACCTGCCCCAGCCGGTGACGGAGATCATGGACAAGGCCGCGAAGGGCGAGTTCTCCGCCGCGACGTTTGATGACTTCAAGCGCGAATACTTCCGCATACTCCATGCGAACACGGACAGGGTTGCGGAAGTGGTGCGCGAGAACGAGAGGCATCTTGCGGAGATCAATCCTTCACTTATGCTGTCGCTCGCGCTCGGGTCTGCGCTTGAGAAGGGCGTTGACGCCTTCTCGCTTGGCTACAAGTATAACTTCACCACTCTTTCGGAATGCGGCTTTGCGACAGCGGTCGACTCGCTTCTCGCGGTCAAGGAATTCGTCTATGACAGGAAAACGGTCTCGCTCGCCGAATTGGGAAAGATCCTTGACGCGGACTGGGAAGGGCATGAGGACTTGCGCCTTGCGATGCGGAACTCAAAGTTGAAGTGGGGCTGCGGGAACGCCGAGGCCGACGCGCTTGCGAAGGAGGTGATAGAGGGCTACACTTCGCGGTTCGTCGGCAAGCCGAACGGACGCGGCGGGGTGTTTGTGTGCTACGGGCTAAACTCGCGCGGGTTCGACTGGGGAGGTCGGGTCACGGGCGCGACGCCAGACGGCCGGAAGAAGGGCGAACACATTTCCAAGAACATGGCGCCCTCGGTGGGCGCGGAGACTGAGGGCATTACCGGTTCCATCAAAAGTTACGGCGTGATTGCTCCCGAGAACTTCCCGTGCGGCAGCATTTTCGACGTGATGATACATCCATCGACTGTCGCCGGTGACAAGGGTCTTCGAGCCTTTCGCATCCTCGTGGAGCAGTTTTTCGCTGGCGGAGGCGTGGCGATGAACATTAACATTGTCTCGCCGGAGACGCTGCGCGACGCGCAGAAACATCCCGAGAAATACGAGAACCTGCAAGTGCGTGTGGCAGGGTGGAACATCCGCTGGAACGACATCCCCCGCAAGGAGCAGGACGAGTACATCGCCCGAATCGAGACAGTAGGATGCGGGGACATCCCCCGATGATGGCTTGTAAGACTCGGCCTTGACATCTCGATGACAAGGCAAGGCCGGCCTCTGCGCTTTTTGCTATAATACGCAGCATGCAAAAGATGAAGAAAGCACTGGTTCTTGGGCGTGGGGTTAGCGGGAAAGCTGCCGCTGAGGAACTGAAGAAGCGAGGCTTTGACGTCGAGTTCGCGGAAGGTTACTCGCTTGTCGTGGCAAGTCCCGGCGTTCCCGTGAAGAGCGAACTGCAACTTGGGTGCGAAGAGCTAAAGCGTCGAGGATGGAAGCTTCTCGCCGTCACGGGATCGAAGGGCAAGTCAAGCGTCGTGAAGGTCGTCGCGGACACCTTGACTCTTGCGGGGATGAGCGCCGTGCCATGCGGCAACTACGGGCGGCCTGTCTGCGACTTGATCGGCGAGACGCCGGGTTGGGCTATTGTCGAGGTTTCTTCGTTCCAGCTCGAGACGACGCAGCTTGCAGACGATCTCTTTGAGGCGGCGGTTGTTCTCAACGTGCAGGAGGACCACCTCGACAGGCACGGCGAAGTGTCCGTTTATGCGGCGCTGAAGCATCGCCTCGCCTCGATGTCAAAAGTATTTTTCGGCGGTCTCGAATCGCTTCACACGACCGCGCTGGCGGCGCAGCCGTGCTGTCGCGGCTTTGCGGAATTGATTGCAGGCTCGTACTTCGACAATGAAGTCCTTGGCGTGAATGGCGCGTATGCGGTCGCGCTGATGCGCGCGGCAGGGCTGGACGACGCGGCGATACGGCGCGGATTCACGGCGTTCGAGCCGCTGCCGCACCGTTTCCAGACAGTTGCGACGATAGATGGAGTCAGGTTTGTCGATGACTCGAAGGCCACGTCCATTGCTGCTCTTGTTGCCGGCGTTGCGATGTGCGGGGTGTCGCCCGTGCGTCTTTTGGCGGGTGGGAAGCCGAAGGGCGACGACCCGAAAATTGCAGTCCCCATCTTGACAGATAGGGTCAAAAAAGTGTATCTTATCGGCCAGAGCGCGGAGTTGTTTGCGATGGCGTGGAAATCTGCGGCGGATTGCGAGGTTTGCGGCACGATGGAAAGGGCGGTCGAGGCGGCGAAGCGCGATGCGGGAAAGGGAGAGACGGTTCTGCTGTCGCCTGGAACCGCGAGCTTCGACCAGTTTTCAAATTTCGGTGAGCGCGGGGACGTCTTCGCGGCACTCGTAAAAAAAGGAAAGTAAAAGATGAACAGAATGGCAACAGTCATCGGCGTCGCCGCGATTGCGACCCTCGCCGGATGCAAAGATCCTGACTACACGTACGCACATGATTCGGCCAACCAGCCGAAGCAGATCAGCCCAGCTGAGAATGATTCTCCGTCTGCGGTTCCGGCTGCTGATGCGGTTCCGGCTGCGGTTGTCGAGAAGCCGACGTGCAAGTGCCCTCCCGGCACGAAGCATGCGAAGCCATGCCTGTGCGGCGCTCCCAATTGCGGTTGCAAGGTCGTGCCGCCGCCACCCCCGCCGCCGCCCGCGCCCGAGTACACGGTCTATGTCGTGAAAAACGGCGACTACCTCGCGAAGATATCCAAGCGGTACAACGTTACCATAAACTCCATCAAGCGCCTCAACAACCTCAAGGGCGATTCCATTCGCATTGGGCAGAAGCTGAAGCTTCCCGGCAAGTTCGATATTGCGGCAGAGGCCGATGCTTCTGGCGCTGCGGCTGCCAAGACGTCGATTTCTTCTTCCATCGTTGCCTATAAGGGCGAGACGAAGGAGTATGTCGTCAAGAACGGCGATACGCTCGGCGCGATCGCGTACGGCAACGGCGTCACCATTCGCCAGCTCAAGGCTCTCAACGGACTGAAGGACAACAATCTCAGAGTCGGGCAGAAGATCAGGATTCCCGCGAACGGGAAGCCCGTCGCCAAGGCGGCGCCCGCGAAGAAGGCTGTCGCGGCTAAGGCTCCTGCCGCACCTGCCCAGACCGCTCCCGTTGCCGAGCCTGTCGCTCCTGCTGTCGAGACCACCCCTGTCGTCGCCGGGCCTGAACCGGCCGCCGAGGCCGTGCCGGCCGCTCCCGCCCCCGCCGCAGAGCCGCAGTACACGACGTATGAGGTGCAGGACGGCGAGGACATGACTGCGATCTGCATCCGCTTCAACGCTTCTGCCGCGGTGATCCGCGAGCTGAACAACCTCCCCGAGGGGGCGCAGTTGACCAAGGGCCAGATTATCAAGCTTCCGCCGGAAGCGCAACAGTAATCGCGTTCCGTGCGCAAATCTGCGCTTCTCGCATTCGGCCTGGTTGTCGCGACTATCGTGGCACTGGGCCTTGTTGTTCTTGCCAGCGCGAGCGAGGCGAACGGCGTACGCATACACAACGACCAGTACTTCTTCATGAAGCGCCAGTTCGCCTACCTTGGCTGCGGAGTCGTCCTCGCGGTCATGGTCGCGTGGTTCGACTACCGCAATTGGCGCAATCACCAGGTTCTCGTCTGGATATTCTACGCGGCGGTGTTCGTTATGCTGATCGCCGTCTTTCCTCCTCTTGGCAGGAAGATCAACGGTTCCTACCGCTGGATTAATCTTGGCTTCTTCAACCTCCAGCCCAGCGAGATAGCGAAGCTCACGGTCGTCGTTGCGCTGTCGTCGTGGCTGGATCGTTCCGGCTGGCGCGTGGAGCTGTTCATGAGAGGCGCGTTCTGGCCAGCCGTTCTCATCGGGTGCCTTGCGCTTCCGGTCATGATCGAGCCTGATTTCGGCTCAACGCTTGTCATGGGACTCGCCGGATTTCTTGTAATGCTTGTCGCCGGAGTGCGCATAATGCACATGATGCCTTTTGCCGCGCTTGGCGGTGCCGCGCTTGCCTACAAGGTTGCGACGAACGCGAACAGGATGGCGCGAATCGCGGCGTTCTTCGGAATCAAGCTGGATGTCGGCGCGGAAGTCGTTGACAAGGCGGCCGAACGCGCCGCATACCAGGCCCACCAGGCGCTTGTCGCGATAGGCAACGGCGGGATATGGGGCGTCGGGCTCAACCAGTCCATGCAGAAGCACTACTACCTTCCCGAGGCGCACACAGATTTCATCTTTGCAATCGGCGCCGAGGAGCTGGGGCTTTTCTTCTCGATCGGGGTGCTCGTTCTTTTTCTCGCGTTCTTCTGCCTCGCGATCTACATCGCGCGCAATGCGAGCGACAGGTTCGGTCGCTTCCTCGTGATGGGCATGACGTTCATCATATTCTTCCAGTCGATGTTCAACATCGGCGTCGTATGCGAGGCTCTTCCTACGAAGGGGATGGCTTTGCCGTTCTTCAGCTACGGAGGAACGAACATGATGAGCGCGTTCTTCGCTGTAGGAACCATCCTTTCGGTCGGCATCCATTCCTATCGCGACAGGAAGCGCGTATTGCTCGCAAAGGTACTTACGAGGGCTCGTTGAAGTGGCGGACTCGAAATATCCAGTCCATACCGTCACGTCTCTGACAAACGAGATCGCGGCGAAGCTGAAGACTTTCGGTCCCTTGGTCCTAGAAGGGGAGATCAGCGGATGGCGCATGTACGCATCTGGCCACGCCTACTTCACGCTCAAGGACGCCGGGGCGCAGATGCAGGCCGTGTTCTTCGCGTCCGATCTCTCGCGCACTCTCGGAAAGATCGGCGACGTCTTGAAAGACGGCGCGAAGGTTGAGCTGTTCGGCACGGTGTCGGTCTATGCCAATCGCGGCAACTACCAGTTCGTCGCGCGGAGCGCAAGGCTCGCCGGCGTCGGCGACTTGATGCGGCAGTATCTGGAGCTGAAGGCAAGGCTTGAGAAAGAGGGTCTGTTCGACAGGTCCAGGAAGCGGACTCTTCCCACAATGCCGAGGCGAATCGGAATCGTCACGAGCGAGTCCGGCGCGGTCATACACGACATGTGCACGGTGCTGACGCGGCGCTTCCCTTCGCTGGAGATACGCCTCTATCCGTGTCTCGTGCAGGGCGACGGCGCGGCGGAAACGGTGATCGCCGGCGTAAAGTACTTCAACGCCTGCACGGACTGGCGTGCGGATGTCGTCGTCGTCGCGCGCGGCGGCGGAAGCTTCGAGGATCTTTTCTGCTTCAACGACGAGGCGCTAGTCAGGGCGGTCGCCGCGTCGGAAATACCTACGATAAGCGCCGTCGGACACGAGACGGACTACACGCTCTGCGATTTCGCGGCGGACGCGAGGGCGGGCACTCCGTCCATCGCGGCGGAGATGGCCGTGCCGCGCCTTGACGAGCTGAAGGCGCGGATCGCCGACCTCGCGGCGTCCCTGCCGCGCGCGCTGAGGGCAAAGGGCGAGTATTGCGCACAGCGCATCGACCATCTTTCAGACGGTCTCGCCGGTGCGCTCGCGCTTTTCCGCGAACGGCTTGAGCGCAGGCTCGAAAGGGCAATGGTGAAGCTGGAGGCGTATTCGCCTTACGGCGTTCTCGAGCGCGGGTATTCGCTGACGACGGCGGAGGATGGCTCGGTCGTGAAGGATGCCGCGTCGCTGAAGGCCGGCGACGTGATATCGACGCGCTTCCGCACTGGAAGCGCAAGGTCTGTGGTAAAGTGAGATGGAGGCGGTTGAACATGTCTGAACATAAAAGCGGAAGACGGCAGGGCCCAAGGGAAATGGTGTCTGGCGGGGAGTGGATTTACGGACGCAATCCCGTAGAGGAGGCGCTTGCCGCAGGTCGCCGCACCGTGATGGAGGTCGTCTTGCCGCCGCCTGGCCCGACAGAAGACGAACAGCTCGCCCGCATCCGCGACGAGGCGCACGCCCGCCGCGTGACGGTGAGGACCATGCAGCGCGAGCAGCTCGACAAGCTCACTCGATTCGGACACCACCAGGGCGTCGCGGCTAAGACGACGGGCTATCCCTATGTCGGCTTCGAGGAGATTCTAAGGGACGTCGAGGACGACGAGAACGCGCTCGTCGTAGTGCTCGACCATCTCGAGGATCCGCAGAACGTAGGCTCTATACTTCGCACGGCTTGCGCGGTCGGAGTTACAGGCGTCGTAATCCCCGAAGATCGCGCATCCGGCGTGACCCCGGCCGCTGTTCGTGCGTCCGCCGGCGGAGCGGAGCACGTCAAGGTCGCGCACGTCGTCAACATCGTGCGCGCGATGGAGGACCTCAAGGAGGCTGGCGCGTGGCTTACGGGGCTAGACAAGTGCGAAGGCGCGAAGGACTACACCGAGGTCGACTTCAAGGGGCGCGTCGGGCTCGTCGTCGGTGCCGAGGGCGAGGGGCTTTCGCGGCTCGTGCGCGAGAAATGCGACTTTGTCGCCGCGTTGCCGATGCCGGGCGGCTTCGAGTCGCTCAACGCAGGCGTGGCCGCAGCCGTCGCTATGTACGAGATACTTCGTCAACGTACAAACAGATAGGGGGTGGACAAATGGCAATGCATTCATATCGCTGGTATCTAGTGCCGCTCGCCGCGCTTGTCGGACTTGCGGTAGGGACTTGGGGTGCGCGCGACGACATGGCGCGCGCCAAGGACATGCGCGAAACATCCGCCGATTCGCGCAAGGCGTCCGACGCCGCGGGATTCGGCGCGTTCGCGAAAATGGTGAACATCCCAGACGTCGCGCGGCGTCCGTCGCGCGGCGGACGCGGAATGCCCTCGCCGCAGAACGAGCAGCCGGTCGGACAGGATGAACGCCAAGCCACGAATGCCGCGCCCGCCGAGGCGGCGTCATCGCAGCCTCCGGTGCGCAAGCCGCTTTCGCCGGACGATCTACGCGCCAGGATCGACGAGGCGGCGGACCTGTGGCGCACTCGCGTCGAGATTGCGAAGGCGCAGTGGACGGCAAAGCTGGGGCTGTCGGACGACGCCCAGATAAAGGCGTTCGAGGCTTCGCTTTCTAAAATGAACGATTCTCTTTTCGACACGATGCAGGCGATGGCGCTTGAGATCGAAAAGGCCGGCAAGGTCACTCCGGAACTTAGCCTTAGGCTGATGGGCGACGCATCCGCCGTGATGGCAGACGCATACGACGGGATCGCCACGTTGCTTCCTGCGGAGAAAAGAAGTTCGGTTTCCGAAATGCCGATCTTCGAATTTATCGATCCCTCCGTTGCGGAACCTCTCATTGGCGTGCAGGACAAAATAGACGGCCAGTTCGTCCGTCGTGGGAGAAGATGATGTCCGTCGCAAGGGTGTTCAGCGTGGCAGTTGCCGACGTCGCCACTTCGCTCCGAAGCCGCAGGGCGCTTGTGATGATTCTTCTTTTCGCCGCGGTGTCGGCGTTCATAGCGTATGCGCTGGTTTCCGGATTCGCGGCGATTGAGCGCGAGGTCGTCGCGGCGCTGGGGCTTCCTGCGGCGGACAATCCGTGCGCCGTCACCGCAACGCTGTGGAAGTCCAAGCCGTTCATGCGCTTTGCGAACGGCGTCGCCGGCGGGAATCTAGTGTTTGCGGACATCATCGGTCGGCATCCGCTAGTCTTGGCGTATGCGTTTTTCATGTTCTCGACCGTTGCGATTCTCACGCTTCTTGTTTCCGCGCCGAAGATTGCGGACGAGATACGCACTGGGGCGGCGCGATACTGGCTCGTCAGGACTACGAGGGGCGAGTGGTCGCTCGGAAAGTTTCTCGGTGAGACGGCGCTTGTCGCGGTGTCTCTTTCAGCTGGCTCTCTTTCCGCATGGGCGGTCGTCGCGTTCAGGCTGCCTGGCTCGACGGGAGCCGTCCTTTTGCCCGACTTTCTCGACTGGACGGCGCGAGCGGCGGTGTATGCGTTCGCCTGGCTCGGGCTTTTCACGGGCATATCGCACATCGCGCGTTCCGGAGGAAAGGCGGTGGCGTTCTCCATAATGGCGATGATTGCGCTATCGGTGTGGCCGGTGACGCTTGGCAATGCGGCGGAGTCGTGGCCGTTTCTTTCGTTCGTGACGGGGCTTGACGTTCTGGCGCCGCATTCGGCGATGTCGCTTATGTGGAGGAGAACTCCCGCCGCGCTCGTTCGTGGCGTTTTCCATCTGTCCGCCATTTCCTTTTTGTACGCTGGAATCGGAGCGGCGATTTTCCGCAGGAGGGACATATGATCGCGCCAATGGCGATAGTCGCGAAAGACCTGGTTAAGCGCTATGGCAAGGCGCGGGCACTTGATGGATTCTCGCTTTCCGTACCTGAAGGCTCCATTATGGGGCTGGTCGGTCCGAACGGCGCAGGCAAGACGACGTGGATGATGTGCGTCGCGGGATTGCTTAACGCAGATTCGGGCGAGATATCCCTGTTTGGCGGCGGTGCGTTCGACGCAGCGGAGCACTCGGGGCGAGTGGCGATATTGCCTCAGGATTCGGAGCTTCCGCTTGAAATGTCGCCGCGCTCGCTCTTTAGGACGTTCGCCAGACTTCAGGGTCTTTCAGGGAAAAATGTCGATGCCGCGGCGGACGAGGCGCTCGCGGCGGTTCATCTCGAAGATTGCGCCACCAAGCCTGTGCGGGCTCTTTCGCATGGAATGCGCAAGCGTGTAATGGCCGGGCAGTGTTTCATTGGCGATCCAGAATTGCTGTTGCTGGACGAGCCGATGAACGGACTCGACCCTGAGGAAACGGCAAGGCTCCGCAGTCTGATACTTGCGGGGAAGGGGCGTCACACGACCGTGATCTCTTCCCACAATCTCCAAGATCTTGAGCGCCTTTGCACCCACGTCGCCTTTGCCGATGGCGGGCGCATCGTGCAGTCGGCGCGAATTGAAGACATCGTTGCCGACGGCACGACGCTGGAAGATGCCTATCTTCGTGCGCGGTGCGGTCAGGGGTGATCCTGCGAGGCGGTGCGAGACGCTTGTTCGACAGTGACCTTGCCGTCGATGCGTGCGCCGTTAACGCGGCGGCCGTCGGAAAGGGCCAGGTTCTCGAACGAGACCTCGCGCCAAGACTCCGGGCAGCCCTTGAAGAACTCCACATTGCCGTTGGTCTCGTGCGCCATCATCTCGAGTATGGCGGTGACCGCCGCGCACTGTCCGTCCATCTGCATGATAAGCGGCCTTCCCGTAAAGCCGGTGAAGCCGGGCTTCACCGCATCGTGGTGCGAGCCGTATCCTTCGTCGCAGAAATAGTGGTTCCAGTCCTTAAGCGCCTTCACGGCGGACTCTGCGTCTCCGACATGCGTATTGAGGATCGACGCCCACGGCACGCACCAGCCGGTCCAGGCTCCGGTGCCGCGGCTACGCCATGTCGCATACGTCGCGTCCACGACCTTTGCGTTGGCCGACACGTCGATCGTGTCGAACGGGTATAGCCCGGCCATGTGGGAATGGTGGCGATGCGACGCCGTAAGGGCCTGTCCCCTGAAAAGTTCTATGCCGCTCGCGCCGGCGGAGAACTGCGGAAGGCGTTTTTCCACATTGAGCCACATCGCGTCAGGCTGCTCGCCTAGCAGCCTCGCGGCATCGACGAGATCGCGGGCGAGGCGATGCGCGGCGGCGAGCTGGAAGCTCGGGTCGCGTCCTACCGCGCTTCTTACGTCCACGCCGCCCCACTCCGGCGAAGGTCCGAGCGGAAGGGCGAGCTTTCCGTTTTCCTCTTCCATCATGGCGCGATAGACTCTCATCGCGCCCTTCATGAAGTCGTAGGCGCCAGCCTTGAGAAACGCGACATCGCCCGAGTATCGAACGTACTTCATCATCATCGCGGCAACCCACGCGGTCGATGCGTGGTCGATCGTGCCGGTCCAGAAGCCGCCGATGCAGATGCCGCGGTCGTCGACGGAATGCGGCAGGACGTAGCCGTCTTCGATGCCGACGAACTTCTTTGCGTTGTCGCGGAGAAGGGGCCGCCACGACAGGACCATCTTGAAAAGCGGCAGGAGGTTTTTGAAGTGACCGCCGCGATATGCGGGCGAGTAGCATTCCTGCACGTTGATGTTGAAGTGGTAGTCGCCGTTCCACGGCACGAGCCGGTCGTCTTCCAGCCACACACCCTGGAGTCCCGCGGGAACGCCGTCGGGATCCGTCATCGCGCCGAAGCGGTACATGCCGTAGTTGAAGATTCGCTGGATCATTGGGTCTGGAACCTTGACGCGAGCACCCTCCGCCCAGAACATGTCCCAATGTTCGCGCGACTCCTTCGCCACTGAGTCGAAAGAACGCGCATCGGCAAATACCTTCTTGTCGCCGCGCCCTGTTTTAATCGTGAAAGTTCCGTTCTTCTTCGTCCATGAAAGCCACACGGCTTCGTCGGCGGGGAGCTTCCATCTGAAGCCACCGACGCCTTCGACGGATCCGTCGAAAACCATTGCCTTTTCGAAGCCGATGGGCTTAAGCTGCTGTTCATAGACGGGGAAGTCGGTCGCCGGGATCGTCTTGACATCGTACAAGACGCCGTCCGGGAACTTCATCGCAAATGTTCCGCCTGCGCTTTTTGCCATTGCGATTTCCGCCTTGCCGCCCTCGGCGAATTCCAGTACTCCAAGTCCGGTGAAGGGGTCGAGAGAGCCGCGCTTCAGCGTCCGTCCGCTGACTTTGACAACGATGCGCCCTAGCGGAAGCATGTACGGATTACGCGGTTCGCCTTTAGGCGTGTGCTTGTTGAAAAGACCGTATAGGCGGTTCCTGTCTCCTGAATTGACGGCTGCGACGATGTTCGAGTAGCTCTGTTCCGGCGTCCACGGATATCCGCCGCGGTGGTCCCAGAGGTCGGAGCGTCCGACGGTGAGCCTTATCTCGTTGCCGCCGCCCCAGACAAGGACGCCTGTCCGGCCGTCGCCGAACGCGATGCCTTCGTGGCAGCTGCCGGTGCGCGGGAAATTCCATTCGACAGGCGCGGCGAACATCGCGGTTGCGAGGGAAAGTGCGGCCGCGGAAATGATGATAGACTTCGTTCTAATATTGCTTGTGATTTGCATTTTGCCTCCTTGTGTGTGAAAGTATAGCATATTTTCATTGGGTTTGTGGCTGCATCGACATGATTTTTCATGTTCCATATTGACATTTGGCAAGCGAATTCGGTATAATACGCAGCAATGAGGAGAGCGAAGAATATCTTCAAGGTTGGTTTTCTAGCTGTTCTCGCGTCTGCTTTATGCGGATGCGAGACGGTTATGAGTTTTTTCAGAGATCATGAGAATGTGGATTCTGCGGTTGTGGCGACTTGGTGGGATGGGCCGAGGATAAGGCCTGGAATAGCTCTTGTTGTCCAAGTTGGCACTGCTGCGACGCCTTCTCAGACGATGAACGTTCTTGTTGACCAGAACGGCGAGATTACGATGCCGTTTCTTTTGCAGGAGCCGGTATCGTGCGACGGTCTTACGCTTGAGGCGTTGAAGCAGAAGTTGGTCAAGGCCTATTCCGTCTATTTCCGCCAGCCGCAGATTACCGTTACGTTCGCGCCGTTTGACGGAAAGGGCGTGAGCCCGTGGGGTACGGTAACGGTGCTTGGCGAGGTTGCTTCGCCTGGGCCTGTGAACATGCCTCCTACGATGGATCTGCCGGTGACGAAGGCTCTTCAGATGGCGGGCGGCCTGAAGCCGTTTGCGAATCGTTCGAGCATTTGCGTAACCCGTTGCGACAGAGACGGTCGCCAGACGCGCACGTATGTTGATCTCAAGGAGATCGGCAAAGACGGGCGTGTTGACAAGGATATGTCGCTTAGGGCTGGCGATGTCGTGTGGGTTCCGGAGACGTGGTACTAAAATTTCACAAACTGAATTATTAAGGAGGAATCGGAATGATCATGAAAAAATTGGCTGTGGCGGTTGCGGCGATTGCGTCAGCTGTTGCCCTGAATGCACAGGAAGTCATTTCCCTTGCCGATGCGCGTTCTAGTATCGGCGATTGCATAAAGACGCCTTTAAAGATGACGGAGACCATGAAGAAGCTCTCCGCCGAAGACCAGAAGGCGTTCCTTGCCGAGGTGAACGAGGCGATAGCGGCCATGCCAGGCTCCAATGAGGCGCAGGCTGCGACGTTCCTGAACGTCAACCGCGCTGCGTTGAAGGGTGCCAAGCCCGGCAACCTTGAGACTTTGGTTGCGGAGGTGTTCGCTACCGTTCCGGCTGAGTTCCTTCCTGTTCTAAGCGAGAAGTTCGCTTCGGATCTTTTTAATCGGGATGCGGATCCGACGGTTAAGTATTCCGACGTAGAGTACATAAAGATAGCCTCCAACCTGATGGTGAAGGTAAATGCAAGAATGTCCGAGGTCGATGGCGGCGCTGCTCGTTCCACGTTTGCGATCATCATGTTGGCGAAGGCTTCCAACATGTCTGGCACGGAAGATGGCTCTTCATTGAATAATCTTGTCAACTCGTTGGTTGGAACGCTTCCGTCCGGTGTGCAGGATACTGCGCGTACTGATTGGATTCCTTCGGCAATGGCGACTGGCGATTCGCAGAGCTACGAGCCGATTCTTGAGGGCACAGGTACTACGGGCGTCATGCCTTCGAGTCCGGCGGTTGTCCAATTGGCGGGGCCGCAGATGCTAGATGCGTTGCTAGGCGATCTTGGCAGCGGGGCCGACATCGTGCAGACGACGTTGGACTCTGGCAGAGGAGACCAGCCTAACTTGCCTACTAAAGAGGATCAGCCGGAGGTGGCCGTCAACCCAACTCCAGATCCCGAGCAGGAAGAGCCCACGCCTGTAGTGCCCGAGCCCACGCCCGTTATCCCTGAAGACGACGATTACTGAGGGGAGCGTTTTGTAACAGATGCTTCAAAAATCCAGGAGACAAAACCATGAGATTATCGTATTTTGAAATTCCCGTTTTTGCGTGCGCGGTCTTTGTCTGCGCGAGCGCATCGGCGGAGTACATGGATCGCCCGGCCGGCATCAAGATCGGCCAGCGCATGACTCTGAAGCCGTTCGTTGCCCTTTCGACCACGTATGATTCAAACGCCGAAGGTCGCAATGAAGGCAGGGAGAACATCTTCTGGACGGTTGCTCCTGGCTTTGGCCTCGACTACGACGCGGAGAACTGGCAGCTCTCGGCTAATTTGCAGTACCAGTACAATGCATATGCCAGAAAGCGTTCGTATGGCGCGCAGGACTACCACGGCATAAACGAGAACGTCTCGTACAAGTGGTCCAATGCCAAGCCGGGCGAGCGTGGTTGGGCGTTGATGTTGGCGCAAACGTACAACAAGACGATGGAAGACATGTCTTCTGAATCCGGCCTTGAATTCGGAACCGATCGCCAGGCGTTCAATGTCGCTGGTGCCGTGCAGCGCCGTTTTGGCACTGGCATTCACGCTGACGTTAGCGCAGGCTACTACTGGCTTGAATACAACAACAAGGGCAATACGGGCCGTCAGAGCCTCTACGGCTGGGATCGTGTCACCGCCGGTGCCGAGCTTGGCTGGGCGCCGTCCAAGTGGCTCGATTTCCTGTTCGCGGGCAGCTATCAATACTATAATCAGGACAATACGACTTCTTACTACTACACCAGCCCGCTTAACACCCCGTCTTCGGAGTCCGACGGCATGACGTTCCAGGCTGGTTTGGGCTCGTATGCCACCGACCGCATAACATACCGCGTCCTCGCCGGCTGGAGCCAGTTCAACTACGGCAACCATTCCGGTGGTGGCTCTGCGAACGGCTTTGTGTATTCCATCAACTCGAAGTGGGATATCTCCGAGACTTGGAGAATGATGCTTCTCGCGACGAGCTACTATCAGCCGACGGAGCGCGACTACGGCAGCTCTCAGCGCGTCGACTCCATTGGCTGGGGCGTTGCCCACTCTATGGTTCGCAACAAGCTTACCGGAACGCTCGACATATCCTATCGCCACGAGATGCCGGAGTACACCTGGCGCTCCTCGTACGGTGCCGTGGCTACGTCCGACTACTCGATTGACAGCGTCGTCTATCGCTTCGGTCTCAACTACATATTGAACCGCTATCTGTCCATCTATTCCAGCGTGTCGTACAGAAAATCGGTCGGTCGCGGTGCATCGACGCAGCGTGCCAACTACTATTCCTACGAGCGCTTTACCGGATCTCTTGGCTTGAGGTTTACCTACTAAGTGCAGAAACTAATAGGCAAATATGGTCTGGCGGCGCACCTTGCCCTCGTGGTGGTCGCGCCGCTGTTCTTCACCCCGGCGGTTGTGCTTTGGCTGTCGCTGTTGGCGGTTGTGTGGTTTTTCATGGAGCCTTCCAGGGTTGGCTTTGAGCAGTTGCACGATGCTCGGCGCCGGATAGTGTCCTCGTTGTGGCGTGATCCCGTATTCTGGGTTTTCCTTGCTTTGACAATCATTGCGGCGGTTCGCTTTGTCAACAGTGGAGTTTCGCTTGTCTATAATCCGGAGGCAACGTCCTGGGCGGTGTCCCCGCCAAAGTTCCAGTTCCTCCCCGGGTCGGCTGAATCCGTTGGATATCCGTTTTTCACGGGCATGGTTGCGGTGTTTGTCTCGGTTGTCTGCTGTCGTCACGCGCTTGGGCGTTCTGCGCGGTTTGCCTATTTTCTCGTAGCGTCTTTCCTTTCTGCCGCTGGGGCGGGAGCTATGCTGCTGTTGCTGCATCTTGGAAATGCGTGGGCGGTGGACGCTGCACGGCTTTCGCTGGAGAACCCGGTGTTCCTTGGCTCTGTGTTCGGCGTACATCTCGTAGGCGGCATAGCGGCGCTATTCTTCACGTTTGACAGGCAGTGGTATCGGGCGATGCCGTTCGCCATGATTTCCATTTGCGGCAATGCCGCAGGTCTTTTTGTGTTCGCCCCGCCGATCATCCACTGTTTCTTCGGTGCAGCGGCGATCCTCATGTTCCTTTACGCGTTCGTATATGCGAGAAGGCGTATACCGTCCCATGCCGAATTCAAGTACATGGTATTGTTCGGCCTGTCCGTCACGCTCGCAGGCCTGGCGGCGGTCGGAGCGCTCAGCGACAGTGCGCTGCAATTACGGCTGGCGCCATATCAGACCGGAAATTTCCTTGATGATGACTTTATGGTCCTGCGCAACGCGCTTTCTTCTATTTCTGCGGAAATATGGAAGTCAAACCCCTGGTTCGGCGGCGGCCTTGGCTCTTTCAAGATGGAAATGGGCTTCTTTGCCACTAAAGACCACTGGGCTGTCATACCGGCGTTGCAGAGTGCCCCGCTGAACGGATATTGGATGCTTCTCGCCGAGCGAGGCATCGTGGGCGTGTTTCTTCTTGCAGTGCCCGTGCTGCTTTTGGCAGGGTTTTATTTCAAAAGCCTCGTGCGTGGAGTCGTGCGCTCCTTGCCGAGTCCTGCGGCGTGGACAGGTTTCCTGACTTGTGTTGCGGCCATTGGTTCTATGTTGTTTTCCGTTACGCTGCTTTCACCCGGCTTGGCTGCCGCCGTTGCCGCGTATCTTGCGGTTTCAATAAACGCCTTTCCCAAGGAGAAGTGACTGTATGGCCGACAAACCTCTATACTACGGCAACTCCAAGAGTTCGGCTCCGATGTATTACGGAACCAGCAAAGCTCCCGCATATGCGGGCAAGAGACCTGTTTACTACAGCAAGGGCGTTTACGGCGGCGCATACGGCGGTGCATATGGCGGCGCGTACGGCGGTGCATACGGCGGCGCTGGCGCTCCGGGCGGTGGTGAAGACGGCTCGATCGTAGGAACCATCACTCTGAGCCGAATGCTCCGTGTCGTGTCCCAGCGGTGGCTTTCGGTTTTCGTGTTTCTTCTCATCGGTCTCATAGTTGCGTTCGCCGTATATAGGATATCTCCGACGATCTACGAGGCGACGAGCGAGTTCACGATGGACATGCGCCGTTCCTCCGCAGGTGGCCGCGGCACTCTCGCCGAAGCGGTCCCCGACTACGGCTCGACATACGCCGAAATCTTCAACACGCGAATCTCCGACTGGCGCTCCGACAAGATCGTCACGAAGATAGTGCAGCAGTACCGCGCAAACCATCCGGCGGCGACGGTTTCCGACGAGGAGATCATCTCCACCCTAAGCGGGTCGCAGCTCGAGCTGCTGCGCAATTCCCGCATAATCACCATTGCAGTGCGGTCCAAGACGCCCAAGCTTTGCGCCGATCTCGCCAATGCCTACGCGGAGGCCATCGAATCGTTCACCGACGAGGAGAACAAGTTGCGTTGCGACAAGGCCGTGACGCAGATCCACGGCAATGTGGAGAAGAAGCGCCGCGAGGTTGACAAGATAGCGAAGCAGCTTCTCGACTTCCGTACGGCCAACAAGGTCGACAACCTCCGCTCCACGCGTGAGACCATTGACCAGGCGTTGAAATCTGCGACAACCGAGATGCTTGCCCTCGAAAACGACCAGACGCAGCTCGTCGAATGGGAGAAGATGCTGGCAGCCGTGCAGAAGGATCCGACCACCTACGGCAGCCTCGCCGTGAACGTTCCGCGCGCACAGGAAATTGCCACGGAGTTCGCCGCATACCAGACTGCGAACGTCGAGTACCAGAAGTTGCTTTTCGCCTACACGGAGAACCACCCGGAGGTCATGTCCAAGAAGAAGGAGGCCGAGCTTGCCAAGCAGCGCTTTCTTGACGCCGCGGCGAGAGCTCTGCTGACTGGGCGCTCCACTCTCAAGGTTACGCGCAACCAGATCGCGAACCTGAAGACGCGGCAGGAAGATCTCAAGAACGAACTGGCGTCGGTAGAGCAGAAGATCGTCATCGCGGAATCTGGCCTCAACCAGCTGGAAACAGAGTATGGCGTCGCGACGCGCGTTCTAGAGGGGCTCATTCTCGACGAGAACAAGGCTCGCATAGAGGCAGAGTCCAACAACGAAATCGTCCGCGTCGGGAGACCTGCCGGCGTGCCTTCAAAGCCGATTCTCCCGAACCCCGTCATCATCTTCAGCCTTGGAACCGCGCTTTCCCTCGTTCTGGGGCTTCTCTTCGTGCTTATTCTCGACAACCTTGAGGACACCGTCGTCAACCTCACCGATATTGAAGGTCGTCTTTCGCTCAAGGTGCTGGCGGTGCTTCCCCATGTGCGCCGCAAGAATCGCGAGCAGGTGGCCAGGTTCTTGATAGACGACAAGTACTCGCAGTTCTCGGAGGCCGTCGCGGGGCTCAGGAACCTTCTGGACTCCCCCCGCTACGAAGCCCTGTCGCGTTGCATTCTAGTCATTTCCACGCAGCCAGGCGAAGGCAAGACGATTACCTCGACGTCAATCGCCATCGCTTACGCGCAGGCAGGCAAGAAAACGCTTCACGTCGATTTCGACTTGCGCCGTCCGCGCCTGGCGCGCGTCTGGAGCCTCTCCCTGACCGAGGATCGCAGCTTCTCGCATACGCTCCAGAAGGCCGTCGCGAACACAGCGGGCGAAACGAAGCTTGACTTCGAGTCGCTGGTCAACCATACCGACGTGCAAGGTCTCGACGTGATTGCCTCGCTCGCGCCGGACGGAGTCTCTCCGGCCATGATATTCGGCTCGTCTTCGATCGGCGACTTCTTCGAGTGGGCGCGCGCCCACTACGAAAAGATAATCGTCGACTCTCCGCCGTACGGGCTTGTCGGCGATGTCGTTTCGCTGGCTGTCGTGGTTGATTCGGTGATGATAATGTGCTGCCCGGACCGTACGCACTTCAAGCCGATCCAGCATTGCTCTCGCACACTCGCCGAGGCAGGTGCCAACATTCTCGGCGTGGTCGTGAACGACGTCGAAGTCTCGAGCGCCGCGGCGTTCTCCCCGTCCGCACACCATGGGCGTCGCAAATACGGCTATGGGTACGGCTATGGTTATGGCTATGGGTACGGCTATGGCTACGGGTATGGCTATGGACGTAGCCGTAAAGGCAAGAAGGGCAAGGACGGCAAGCCGGTAGGCGGCGCCGATGATCGCACAATCACCGAAGAGGAGAAGATGCTTGCCGATGAAGCGTAAACGTTGCATTGTTACAGGGGCAGCGGGCTTTATAGGATCAGCCCTCGTCCGACTGCTCGCCAAGGAAACCGATGCGTCGGTTCTGGTTGTCGACAAGCTCACCTACGCCGGGGTCCCCGAATCGCTTAAGGAGGCTGGGCTAGATCCTGAGAAGGATATCCAGGCCCCGGAAGGCTTCACGGTTGGCGCGGGGGACAGGCTCTCTTTTCTAAAGGCCGACATTTGCGACGAGGCAGCCATGGCCAAGGCGTTCGCCGTGTTCAAGCCCGACACGATATTCCATCTTGCGGCGGAATCGCACGTGGACCGCTCGATAGACGGCCCTGGTGAATTTATCCGCACGAACGTAACGGGCACGGCGACGTTGCTGCAGGTCGCGCTAAAGTACTGGAAGTCGCTGGATGCGTCCGCTCAGGCGGAGTTCCGCTTCCAGCACATTTCGACCGACGAGGTTTACGGAACGCTGGGCGAGACTGGCTTCTTCACCGAGAAGACGCCATATTCGCCGCATTCGCCGTATTCAGCGTCCAAGGCCGCGTCCGACCATCTCGTTCGCGCATGGCACGACACGTACGGACTGCCGACGCTGATAACGAATTGCTCGAACAACTACGGTCCGTACCACTTCCCCGAGAAGCTTATCCCGCTCATAGTGCTGAACTGCCTCGACGGCAAGCCGCTTCCTGTGTACGGCAAGGGCGCGAACGTGCGCGACTGGCTGTATGTAGAGGACCATGCGCGCGCACTGATGCTCGTCAACGAGAAGGGCGCTCCAGGCGAGACTTACAACGTCGGCGGGCACAACGAGCGCACCAACCTCGAGGTCGTGAAGACCGTCTGCTCGATACTCGACGAGCTTCGTCCATTGTCCCGGACGTCCCATTCGTCCCGGTTGTCCCGCTACTCGGATCTCATAACCTACGTTGCCGACAGGCCGGGGCACGACCTTAGGTACGCCATCGACCCGACGAAGCTCATGACGGAGCTCGGCTGGAAGCCTCGCGAGAATTTCGAGACGGGCATCCGCAAGACGGTGAAATGGTACCTCGACAACGAGTGGTGGTGGAAGCCCATTCGCGAGAAAAAGTATTCCGGCCAGCGGCTTGGACAACTACCCCCTGCCCACTAGCCCCTACCCACTAACTACTAACTACTAACCCCTACCCACTAACTACTAACCCCTAACTACTAACCCCTACCCACCATGAACCAGGCAGAGAAAGAACGGCTCGCCAAGGTCGGCAAGACCTTCAACGCGAAGAAGTACATCGAAAACGAGATCAAGGCCATACGCGAACAGGTCGGCGACAAGAAGGTGCTGCTCGCAATGTCGGGCGGCGTCGATTCGTCCGTATGCGCCGTTCTTCTCCACAAGGCGATTGGCAAACAGCTTGTCTGCGTGTTCGTTGACCATGGCTGCATGCGCCTCAACGAAGCCAAGGAGGTCAAGAAGGTCTTCAAGGGCAAGTTCGGCATCAACCTCATCCAGATCGACGCCGAAAAGCGCTTCCTCGACAAGGCGAAGGGAATTACCGACCCGGAACTCAAGCGCAAGTGCATTGGCGGCGAGTTCATCAAGGTGTTTGCCGATGTCGCGCGTGACCTCAAGAAGAAGTGCGGTGACATCGACTTCCTGGGACAGGGCACGATCTATCCCGACATCATAGAGTCCGGCGTCGGCGGACACAAGGCCGTCAAGGCTCACCACAACGTCGGAGGACTTCCCAAGGACATCATCTTCAAGGGCCTGGTCGAGCCTGTAAAGTATCTTTACAAGGACGAAGTCCGCAAGGTAGGCAAGCTTCTCGGCATCCCCGAGGAGATGGTCATGCGCCAGCCGTTCCCGGGACCGGGACTCGCGGTCCGCTGCATCGGCGAGCTTACAAAGGAGAAGCTGGACATACTTCGCCAGGCAGACTTCATCTTCCGCGACGAAATGAAGAAGGCGAAGCTCGACAAGAAGGCCCAGCAGTTCTTCGCAATCATGACGAACGTGAAGTCCGTCGGCGTCAAGAACGGGGCCCGCACGTTTGGCTACGTGATCGGCATACGCGCGATCTCGACTTCGCAGTTCGTCAAGGCTGGGATCGTAGAGCTTCCGTTCAAGTTCGTCACCATGGTCGCCGAGAAGATTGCGACAAAGGTGAAGGGTGCGAACCGCGTCGTCTGGGACGTGACCCCGAAGCCACCGGCCACAATCGAGTGGGAGTAATCCCGAATCGGTCATGACGAGGTCCGGAGAGGCGTGGCTCAAGTTCCTCCTGACCCGCATTGCGGGCCTCGCCATTGATTCCACAGTCCTTTGCGTGGCATATTTCGCGGCGTTCCTTCTGAGGTTCGACTTCATCGAGCCGAGATGGGGCTGGCGCATCGTCGCGCACTCGTTCGTCGCCGTGCTCGCCGTGAGCCTCGCGTCGATGATGGCGTGTGGATGCTATCGCATGTCGTGGAGGCGGACGAGGCTTGTCGATGTGCCTTGGTATGCGATTGCAGCCGCGATCGCCTGCTTCGCGATGACCGCGCTTCGATATTTCACGCCCCTCTACGAGTACATGTGCCTGCGTCCGCCATACTCGATAAACCTTTTGTATTTCTTCCTTGGCGCGACGGGCCTTGTCGGATGGCGCGCACTCTGGACGTGGGGCTCGCGCTTCTTCGTCCGCGACGAGAATCTCATCGAGCGGTGCGCCGTGAACATGGACGCTACCAACGTGATACGCTTTCTTCGCGGCAAGACAGTCATGATTACAGGCGCTGGCGGATCGATCGGATCTGAGATTGTCCGTCAGGTCGCCGGGGCGTCTCCGTCTAGGATTCTGATGGTGGAGCGCGGCGAAAACGCGCTTTACCAGATCGACCGCGAAATGCGCCGCCTGGGTCCGGAGGCGGAACTGAAGGCTCTGATGGTGGATGTCAACGATGTCGACAGGATGAAGGAGATATTCGAGGCCTACCATCCGGACGTCGTCCTGCACGCTGCGGCCTACAAGCACGTGCCGATGGTCGAGATGAACCCTGAAGAGGGGTGGCGCAACAACACGGAGGCGACGAAGCATCTTGCCGAGCTTTCCGCCGCACACGGAGTGAAGCGGTTCGTGCTCATTTCTACCGACAAGGCGGTCAATCCGATCTCCGTCATGGGAAAGACCAAGCGAGCCGCCGAGCAGGCAATCATGGATCTCAATGCCAGGCTCTCCGACACCGACTCCCAGCTTTCCCTTTGCGCCGTTCGATTCGGGAACGTCCTCGGTTCGTCAGGGTCCGTCGTTCCGCTCTTCAAGGAGCAGATAGAAAGGCGCCTTCCCGTGACGGTTACGCATCCGGACATGAAGCGTTATTTCATGACGGTGCGCGAGGCGGTGGGGCTGGTGCTTCAGGCCGCGAGCAGAAGCGAAAAGGCGATATACACCCTTGACATGGGCAAGCCTGTACGTATCCTCGACCTCGCAGAGAACATGATACGCCAGGCCGGATACAAGCCGTATGTCGATATACCGATAATCTTTACTGGGATACGTCCCGGCGAGAAGCTTGCCGAGGAATTGGACGTATCGGAGAAGAGCTGCTACAAGACTGACATGGCAAAGATATACATTACGAAATGAAAAAGGTTTTCATAGACGGTTCTGCCGGAACTACAGGTCTGAGGATTCGTGAACGGCTCGCTACGCGCGACGACATAGAGGTTGTCACGCTTCCAGAGGAATTGCGCAAGGATGTCTCGGCGCGGCGCGACGCGCTCAATTCCTCCGACGTCGCCTTCCTCTGCCTTCCCGATGCCGCGGCTATCGAGGCCGTTGCGCTCGTCGAGAATCCTGATACAGTCGTGATCGACACTTCTACCGCGCATCGTGTAAAGGACGGCTGGGAGTATGGATTTCCGGAACTTGAAGGTCGCCGCGAGCGCATCGCCGCCGCGAAGCGCATAGCTAACCCAGGCTGCCACGCAAGCGGATTCATCGCGCTTGTCGAGCCGCTTGTCCGCGCTGGAATAATAGCGCATGACGCGGCGCTTTCCGCTTTCTCGCTTACAGGCTACTCTGGCGGTGGAAAGAAGATGATAGCGGAGTATGGGGAACGGGGAACGGGGAATGGGGAACTGTTTTTAGGTGGGCGCCAGTACGCTCTTACGCAGTCTCACAAGCACCTTCCGGAAATGTCGAAGATATGCGGCCTTTTGTGCTTGCCGTGTTTTTCCCCGATAGTAGTTCCTCACATGAGCGGCATGGAGGTAACGGTGCCTCTTCACAATGTGGATATCGAGGCCGTCAAGGCATGCTATCGAGAGTATTATGGGGAATCCGCCGTCGCCAAGGCTATGGCGGACAAGCGGGGATTGGTCAGGTTTGTTGACGATCCGGCTGAGGCGGAGGGCGGATTCCTCTCTTCTGCTGGCTTGAGTGGACGCGACGACATGGAGGTGTCCGTTTACGGCAACGCCGAACGCGCCGTTCTCGTTTCGCGTTTCGACAACCTCGGCAAGGGCGCTTCCGGCGCGGCGATACAGAACATGAACATCGTCCTTGGCTGTTCGGAGAGGTCCGGGCTTGTGGGATGACAATATTTACTGTAGTAAAATAAGGAGATTGAAAATGAAAAGACTGATGGTCGGTTTGGTTATTGCGGCGATTGCCGTAGGCTGCTGCAAGGAGGCGGAACGTGGTCCCAAGGACTCTGGCACGACGTTTGCGCGCGACGCGCTGCAGAAGTACGTGGACTCGGGCGAGATGCCTGGCGCGGTGAACGTGTTCTACAAGAACGGCGTTCAGGAGACCGCGTGCATTGGCTACGCCGACTACGATGCGAAGCGTCCGATAACGATTGACGACGTGTACATGCAGTGCTCGCAGACGAAGGGCTTCTGCGGAGTCACAATCGCGATTCTCGTTGAAGAAGGAAAGATCACGCTTGACGATCCAGTATCCAAGTACCTGCCGGAGTTCAAGGAGCTTTGGGTCCAGACCTCCAACAAGGATGGCGTGAGGACTCTTGCTAAAGCGAAGAACACGCTGACGGTGAGGATGGCAATGAACCACACGGGCGGTTTCCCGTTTGAACTGCCCAATGGTATGGCGATGGGCGGATGGTCGCGTCGTATGCCGCTCCGTTCCGTCGTAGCGACTGCCGCGTCGCAGCCGATCATGTTTGAGCCTGGCACGAAGGTGCAGTATTCCAACGTCGGCATCGACATTGGCGCGGCAGTCGTCGAAGTGGTCACAGGAATGCGCTGGGAGGATTTTCTGAAGAAGCGCGTTCTTGATCCGCTTGGCATGTCCTCCACCGGATTCTGGCCTACAGACAAGCAGCTTGCACGGAAGATCGAGCTTTACGATGTCGATGGGGGGACTCCTGCCAAATGGAAAGAGCAGGCAAGTTGGATGCAGCGTCCATACAATGACGACCGCGTCTTTTCCTCCGCCGGCGCTGGGCTTTGGACGACCGCTCGCGACCAGCTCAAGTTCTACAAGATGCTGATGAATCTTGGTGTAGGCGAGAACGGCGTGCGCATCCTTAAGGAAGAGACGGTGAAGTCGATTCTCGCGACCTCTACGCGTCCGAAGGGCAAGACGGCGGACGGCAAGGACTTCGGCGGGTATTCGCTCGGTCTCAACGCCCCTGTAGAGGACAAAGAAGACGCTTGGTTCGGGCATGGCGGCGCATGGGGCACGAATTGCTCGGTCAACTGGCACACGAAGGAACTGAAGCTTTGGGCTGTCCAGTTCTGCGGCGGAAAGCGTCCGTGGGACAAAGATCGCAACGATGCTGCGACCGAATTCTTCAAGCGTAGCTTCGACGACGGTTCGTCAGAATACACCGGTCGCCTGAAGTGAAGTCTAATTTTCACACGCATACGACATTCTGCGACGGGCGCGACACGCCCGCCGCGATGGTCGAGGCCGCCGTCGCGAAAGGCTTTGGCGTTCTCGGCTTTTCTTCCCACTCCGACATGCTCGCCGATCCAGCGGCATACCGCGATTCGATACGCGAGCTTGCGGAGCGGAACAAGGGCAGGCTCGACATCCGCCTCGGCATAGAGGCGGAACTCGCAAAGCCGTGGAGCCGCGTGCCTGGTGAATACGAGTACGTGATAGGCTCGTGCCACTTTATCACCGCTCCCGACGGCGGCTTCTTCGCGTTCGACCATACGCCGCAGATTCTTGCGGACGGCATACGCGACCATTTTGGCGGCGACGCCGCTGCGTTCGTGAAGGGGTACTTCGCGCGCGTTCGCTCGACGCTTGGCATGGACTACGAAATCGTGGGGCATCCCGATCTCGTGCGGAAGTTCAACAAGAAGCATCCGTTTTTCGACGAGTCCGCGCCGTGGTACCGCGAAGAACTGGAGATGACAGCTGACGCTATAGCGGCGAGCGGCAAGATTGTTGAGGTGAATACCGGCGCGATATCGCGCGGCTGGCTAGACGAGGCATATCCGTCGCCTGAATTTCGCGCCATGCTGCGCGAGCGCGGCGTAAGGTTCATGCTCTCTTCCGATGCGCATTTTGCGGACGCTCTCGATTGCGCGTTCGACAGGTTCGCAGGCGAAGAGTTCGTCACTCTGTAAAGGGGAGTCGTCATGAAGGAGAGGCAGAGCGAGGAACTGAACAGATCGACGGCGTTCGACAATCGCCTGAGGCCAACGGACTTCGACGGATTCGTCGGACAGGAAAAGGTCCGCGACAGACTTCTTCTCGCCGTAAAGGCCGCTAAGGAGCGAGGAGAGTCTCTCGATCACGTTCTTTTTTCAGGCCCTCCCGGACTTGGCAAAACCACCCTGAGCTACATCCTCGGCGAGGCAATGGGCGTGAACGTGAAGACGACTTCCGGTCCCGTCATAACGAAGCCAGGCGATCTTGCGGGACTTCTCACGTCCCTTGAACCTGGAGACATAGTCTTCATCGACGAAATACACCGCATGGCGAAGACGGTGGAGGAGTATCTCTACTCTGCGATGGAAGACTACGCAATCGACATCATGCTCGACCAGGGGCCGAACGCCCGCTCCGTGCGTCTCGACCTGCCGCGCTTCACGCTCGTCGGCGCGACGACGCGGATAGGGCTTATCGCCGCGCCTCTTAGAGCCAGGTTCGGCATTGTGAACAGGCTCTCCTACTACGAGCCAAAGGAGCTGTCGGAAATCGTCAGGCGTTCTGCCGCGAAACTTGGCGTTGACATCGACGATGGCGGTGCGCTGGAGATCGCTCGTCGCAGCCGCGGCACTCCGCGAATTGCGAACAACCTCCTTCGCCGCGTGAGGGACTATGCGCAGGTCAAGGCGGACAATTTCATTTCTGGCGCAGTCGCGGAAGAGTCTCTGACGCTTCTCGAGATTGATCCGCACGGCCTTGACGAGATGGACCGCAAGATACTCGAGACGATCTGCATGAAGTTCGGCGGTGGTCCCGTGGGCCTTTCCACGATTGCGGTATCCGTCGGTGAAGAACCTGACACGATCGAAGAGGCATACGAGCCTTTCCTTATAATGGAAGGCTATCTCGAACGCACTCCGAAAGGGCGCGTCGCGACAGACCTCGCCCGCACAGTGTTTGACCAATAGGTGGCGGGCGAGTTGCGGCGATTGTCGCCCCGCATGTGTTTTTGGTATAATACAGCAATTATGAATGGATACAATTGCGTTGTTTGCGTTAAGCAGGTGCCAGACACGACGAAAGTCACCGGCGACGCCATGAAGGCGGATGGAACGGTGAACCGAGCCGCGTTGCCTGCCGTGTTTAATCCAGAGGACAGGAACGCCCTCGAAGCGGCCCTCCAGGTGAAGGAGCGCTACGGCGGGACGGTGACGGTGATAACGATGGGGCTTCCAGCCGCGACGGCGATTCTTCGCGAGTCTCTCATGTGCGGGGCGGACCGCGCCGTGCTCGTGACCGACCGCAAGGCGGCAGGGTCCGACACTCTCGCAACGAGCTACATTCTATCGCAGGCGGTGAAGCGCTTCAATCCCGATCTCGTCTTTTGCGGGCGCCAGGCCATCGACGGCGACACTGCCCAGGTGGGGCCTCAGATCGGCGAGAAGCTCGATTGCGCCGTTGTAACGTATCTCGAGAAGCTTGAGCTTGACGGGCGTACCGCCATAGCGACGCGCGACATCGGTACGGGTATCGAAACATGCCGCGCAACGCTCCCTGCGCTTTTCACCGTTACCGAGAAATTTGGCGAGCTGCGCCCCTACAGGATGCGCAGGGTTATGAAGTACAAGAACGCGGAGCCTGAAACGCTTTCGTGCGACGACATCGGCTGCGAGGCGGAGCGCTGCGGTTTCGCCGGCTCTCCAACAAGCGTGAACAAGATACAGTCCGTGGTTCTCGCAGGCGGCGAGTTCAAGGAAGTCCCTGCGACTGACGAGGGCATTGGCGGTCTTGTAGCCGAACTGATCAAGGACCATACGATTGGATGACGCCATGAAGAATACACAAGGTGAAGTCTGGGTTTTCGCGGAGCAGGAAGAGGGCAAGATCTCCGAAGTTCCGTTTGAGCTTCTCGGCAAGGCGCGCGAACTCGCCGACCGTCTCGGCGTCAAGGTTGGCGCGGCGCTTCTCGGCGACTGGAGCGGAGACGACGGCGCCGCCGCGCTCGCGGCGGCGGAGAAGGATCTTTTCGAGTGCGGTGCTGATGTCGTTCACCTCGTTGACGATCCCGAGCTCAAGGTTTTCCGCAACAAGGCCTACCGTCATGCGATGGTCGAGCTCGTTAAGGAAGTCAACCCGCAGATAGTGATCTTCGGCGCGACGCACATGGGGCGCGATCTCGCCCCGGCCGTCGCCTCGGCTCTTCGTTGCGGACTTACGGCGGACTGCACAGACCTTCAGATCGGCGACTACGAGGACAAGAAGACCGGCGAGCGCTTTGAGAACGTTCTCCAGCAGATCCGGCCTGCGTTTGGCGGCAACATCATAGCGACGATCGTCAACGCTCGCAACTGGCCTCAGATGGCGACTGTGCGCGAAGGCGTCATGAAGCCGCTGGAGCGGGGAACGGGAAACGGGAAGCGGGGAACGGTCGTGAAGCACGATTCGCACCTTGCAGGAGTCGAAATTCCCACTGAGGTCGTTGAGATCGTCCGCAGGGCTTCGACGGTGAACCTCAAGGGTTCGCGCATAATCGTGACTGGCGGCGCGGGCGTCGGGTCGAAAGAGAATTTCGCTCTTCTCCATGAACTCGCGGCGGCATTGGGCGGCGCGGTCGGAGGGTCGCGCGCGGCTGTCGACCTTGGCTACTGCGAGCACGAGCGGCAGATTGGGCAGACCGGCGTCACTGTGCGTCCGGCGCTGATGATTAGCTGCGGCGTCTCTGGCGCGGTGCAGCATCTTGCCGGCATGAAGGATTCCGCAAAAATCATCGCGATCAACACCGACAAGGATGCGCCGATCTTCAAGGTTGCGCACTATGGAATCGTCGGCGACCTCAACGTCGTAATCCCCAAACTGATCAAGGCGATAAAGCACAAGTAGGCATGGAATCAGATACTTCAAGGCATTTTCTCAGGCAGTGGATAGAGCAGGACGTTGCCAGCGGCAAGACCGGCGGCAAGGTCGTCACGCGCTTTCCGCCTGAGCCCAATGGCTATATACACATCGGCCATGCCAAGGCCGTCTGCGTCGATTTCGGCATGGCGGAGCTGTTCGGAGGCGAGTGCCATCTAAGGCTAGATGACACGAATCCGACGAAGGAGTCCGACGAGTACGCCGAGAACATCAAGCGCGACATAAAGTGGCTTGGCTTCAACTGGTCGGGCGAGGGAGATTCCGGCGAGCCCGGTTTCTACAACGCCTCGAACATGTTCGACGCGATGTATTCCATCGCCGAAGAGCTGATCCGCCGCGGCCAGGCATACTGCTGCAATCTCACGCAAGAGGAGTGGAAGGAGTACCGGGGCGTGCCGGAGAAGCCTGGCCGTCCTTCTCCTTCGCGCGACACGGACCCTGAACGAAACCTCAAGATATTCCGCGAGATGCGCGATGGCAAGTATGCCGACGGCGAATGGTGCCTCAGGGCGAAGATAGACATGTCCTCGCCCAACATCCACTTCCGCGACCCGGTCCTCTACCGCATCCGCCACGTTGCCCACTACCACCTTGGCGACAAGTGGTGCATCTACCCGATGTACGACTTTGCGCATCCGATTGAGGACGCACTCGAAGGCGTGACGCACTCCATGTGCACGTTGGAGTTCGAGGTGCACCGTCCGCTATACGACTGGGTGGTGGATCGCATGGACGAACAGGGCCTTCTGCCCGTGAGGAACGGCGTGAAGATCCGCACGCAGCAGCGCGAGTTTGCGCGCCTCAACCTTACCCACACCGTGATGTCGAAGAGGCTTCTCTTGCAGATGGTGAACGAGAAGGTCGTAGATGGGTGGGACGATCCGCGCATGCCTACGGTGTGTGGAATGCGCCGCAGGGGCTACACGCCTGGCGCGATACGCGAGTTCTGCGACAGGATCGGCGTTTCGAAGGTTGAGTCTGAGAGCGATCCCGCGCTTCTAGAATGGTGCGTGCGCGAAGAGCTGAACAAGACGGCGCTCCGCCGCATGGCCGTGATCGACCCGGTGAAGGTTGTGATAGATAATTGGGGTAACGGGGAACGGGTAACGCGCATTGTCGAACTTCCGAACAATCCGCTGGACGAGTCGGCGGGAACGCGCAAGATCCCGTTCGGCGGAGAGATCTGGATCGACCGCGCCGACTTCATGGAGGTTCCGGAGAAGAAGTTCTTCCGCATGGCGCCCGGGCAGGAGGTGCGCCTCAGGGGCGCCTGCATCTTCAAGTGCACGGGCTGCGTGAAGGACGAGTCTGGCAAGGTCGTCGAGATACACGGCACTTGGGACGAGAACTCCTGGGGCGGCAACGCGGCGGACGGGCGCAAGGTAAAGGGCACTATTCACTGGGTCGATTGCGCGACCGGACTGAAGGCGGAATTCCGGCTGTACGACAGGCTCTTTACGGAAAAGAACCCTCTCAAGGACGGAAGCGATAACTTCCTCAAGTACCTCAACCCAGATTCGTTGAAGGTGGTGAACGGGTTTGTCGAGCCTTCGCTTTCGGGCGTGGCTTCCGGCGAGCGCTTCCAGTTCGAGCGCACGGGCTACTTCGTGTGCGACGGAGGTCTCGTCTTCAACCGCACGTGTTCGCTCAAGGATTCGTACAAGCCGTCCGCATGATGTGCAAAGCCGCCATCTCCGCCGTGTTGGTCGTCTGGACGGCTTGCGCCGTCGCGGCGCCGTCCGGCGGAGTCCGCGTGTCGGTGGATCCTCAGGCCATCGTGGAGATTCTGCCTCTCGCGATGGATGTCGTTGATGTGTTTGACCGTGCAACGGAGCGAGAGGCGAAGCACATTGCCGAATTAAAGCGCAGGGGAATCGCCGAGGTGCCTCCTTCCGGAGGACAGCGCTATGTCATCGATACGGCGGGGATCGGCGATTTTGCGTTTGACGACAGGGGCGAGATATACATTGATCGCCGCTTTGTTACTGACGAAGAGATGAAGACGGTCAAGGCTGTCGAGCGATGGATTGCGAAATGGTTTCCTTCCAAGGTTAAGAAAGCGCCGAAGCCGATGAAATCGTCCGGTGGTGCCGTTGTCCCTGTCTTTCGCGGTTTCGAGGATGCCCGCTACCAGCAGCACGACGCGGCTATATTGCGTCTCGTCGCCGAGTTCAACAGCAACAAGGCGAAGGGCTGCGGCGGCACTGCTGCGCAGGCGGCAGCCATACCTGATCTTTCGGCCGCGCTAGTCAAGGCGCACATGATCGAAGAGTCCGGTGGAAACGGTCCGCGCTCCAAGGCCGCATGGGCTGTTGATCCATTGCAGGTGAACGTGCCTGGCGACTGGGGCGCGGAGAAGGAACTCGTTGGCCTTTCACGTCCGCAGAGACGCAACGAGGGAACTCTAGAGCAGAACATCCGCGCGGCGATAATGTATCTTTCGCGCAAGGGCTTCTCGTCGGCGGCGCGTCCTGCCGCGGACAGGCCTAAGGGGTATTTCGACGGCTGGCTCAAGGCTCTCAGGCGCTACAACGGGCGGCGCGACCGCACTGATACGGACCGCTACTACTCCGACGAATATGCGGACAAGATACAGCGGCGCGCGTCCAATCCAGACGTCTTCATTCCAATCGAGATAAAGCTTGCGAAGTGATGGATGTCGCTGCGATAATACCGGCGTACAAGCCAGACATGCGCCTCAAAAGCCATGTTGAATCACTTTTGTCAAACGGATTTTCCAAGGTTGTGGTGATAGACGACGGCTCGCCGTCCGCCAGCTCCGCCGTGTTTGATTCGATTGCGGACATTGGCGGATGCGTTCTTCTTCGCCATGTAGCCAACCGCGGAAAGGGCGCCGCGCTGAAGACGGGATTCTCGTGGGTGGCAGAAAACATGCCTGGTGTCGCGGGAGTGGTCACGTGCGATGCGGACGGACAGCACCGGTCCGCGGACTGCCTGTCTGTCGCCAAGGCCATGCTTTCCGGACCGCGAGGGCTATACCTCGGCACTCGCAACTTCTCTTTGGCGGGCGTGCCGTTTCGTTCTCGGTTTGGCAACTTCTGGATCAGCGTGTTCTTCTGGATCCTCCACGGCACGTGGCTTGCCGATACGCAGACGGGGCTGAGGGCGTTTCGTCGCGAAGACTTGACGGGCATGGCGTCCGTTCGCGGCGAAAGGTTCGACTACGAGATGGAGATGCTCTGCGCCGCGTCTTGCGAGCGACTTCCGATTAAGGCAGTTTCGATTGAGACCGTGTATGAGCCAGGCAACCCTACGTCTCACTTCAGTCCGATAGTGGATTCGTTCGTGATATGCAAGGTCGTCTTTGCCGCATTTCTTCGCTACGTGTTGTGCAGGAGGAAGGCGTTTTCTTGCGTGAAAGGCGAGAAGCCATGAGGGAACGTCTTGGCAGCAGATTGGGCTTCCTGATGCTGGCGGCAGGCTCGGCAGTCGGGCTGGGCAACGTGTGGCGTTTTCCCTACGTAGTGGGCAGGAACGGCGGCGCGGCGTTCGTCCTTGTATATTTCTTCTTTTTGGCTGTTCTCGGATTCCCGCTTCTGGCAGCGGAGCTTGGCATAGGTCGTGGCGCAGGCAGGTCGCTTGCCGCGGCCCTCGCGGTGCTTGCTCCTCGCCGTCTGTCGAGGGTGTGGGGCAGGATAGGCGTCGTGCTCGCGGCAGGCTGCTTCATGCTGATGATATACTACACCGACATCGCGGGATGGCTTGTACGGTACGCCTTCGACTATTCGAGGTGCGTTCCGCCGGAAGGCACGCCAGATGCATTTGGCGCGCTGCTCTCAAACGACGTGTCCGAAACCCTGTTCATGCTCGTGGCCGTTGCCGCGTCAGCCGTGGTCTGTTTGTTTGGCGTGGTCAAGGGAGTGGAACGGGCGACGAAATGGATGATGCTTGCGCTTCTTGCACTGCTGGCTGTCCTGGCGGCGAAGGCAGTCACGCTGCCAGGTGCCGCAGAAGGGCTGTCGTTCTACCTTAGGCCGGACTGGACGAAGTTCATGGCGCATCCATGGGAATCGCTTGCTGATGCCATGGGACAGGCGTTCTTCACGCTTTCGCTAGGCGTCGGCTCGATGACGATATGCGGCAGCTATGTCGGCGAAGAGCATTCGCTCGTGAAGGAGACGGCATTCATAATCGCGATAGACACGGCAGTGGCCGTGCTGGCCGGGCTTGTCGTGTTCCCCGCGTGCGCTACGTTCGGCGTTCCATACAGTGAAGGTCCAGGTCTCGTCTTCATTGCGCTCCCGAAGGTGTTTTCGATGCTGTCGCACGGAACGTTCTGGGGGTTTCTCTTCTTCCTGTTCCTTGCCTTGGCGGCGCTCACGACGGTCATTGCGGTGTTCGAGTGCCTGATTGCCGGCATCATGGACGTGCTGGGCGCAAGCCGCCGCATGGCCACCGTCGTTGTCGCAGTCGGCGTCGCCGCGCTTTCCATGCCGTGCGTGCTCGTCGACGGCATGCTCGGATGGGAGGATTTCGCGGTCAGCCAGCTGTGGCTGCCGATAGGGGCTCTCCTTCAGGACTTCTTTGTCGTCAACAGCAGGTTCGGATGGGGATGGGAGAACTTCCGGGCTTCGGTTTCCGCAGGCAATGGTTGGAAAATGCCCAGCTGGATGCGCTGGCATATGACCATAGTGGTCCCGGTGCTCGTTGTGGTGATACTAGTGTCCGGAATCGTTCGCGCTATTGCGGCCTAGCCGGGCGCGTTCTTCGCAGGGTCAAAATGCCAGGGTGGAAAATTGCTTTTCCACCCCGACATTTATTCGTCGAACATCGTTTTGTCTTACTTGACCGTAACGACTGAATTGAACGTGCCCTGGTCATTAGCGACCGAGTCAGCGTTCTCGGGATCGGCGCACCAGGTTCCGTCGATGACGAACTTGTACTGGTACGAGCCGGGCGCGAGCTTGACGGTCGTCGAATACACGCCGGACTTGAACGCCATTTTCTTGGCGGTCGGATCCCAGTTGTTGAACTCGCCTGCAAGATAGACCGCCTTGCCTTTGTCGGCATGGACCGTGAATTTCACGGCGACGGAGGCCTGTTTCTTGGCCGCAGACTTTTCGGTCCTCTTGGCCACGACCTTCGTGACAGTGCGCTTGCTGGTTGTCTTTATCTTCATTTTTGTGTCCTTTTTTTCTTGTTGCAGAAAACGGGCGTATAGTATCTCATATTTTTTCAAAATGTCAATAGGGAATTTTAAAAAAATTATTTTCTGCCGATTGCAATAGTAAACGCAAGTTCTAGTAGCGCTTACTCTTGCAAAGAGGCGTTTCCTCCTTGTGTTGTTCAAAGGTAGGACATATCCCCTCTCCCTCATCCCATGGGATGAG
>Ga0310696_10001485_pt1 | contig 33759 bp, 22 predicted proteins | sample AusTroGonzalo_MG_4_FD_203885 | JGI IMG/M metagenome (GOLD analysis project Ga0310696, IMG submission 203885) | Bovine rumen microbial communities from tropical cattle in Woodstock, Queensland, Australia - Gonzalo_02 (v2) (version 2) | ecosystem: Host-associated > Mammals > Digestive system >... | reverse complement strand
TTTGCTCGTGGGTTAGATGGTTGTATTTTTTCATTTCAACACAAAGGTAATCATTTTTCCCGGATTGTGCCGATTAATTTCGGCACTTTCTTTTTACCTAGTGTTGCACTTACAAGTTGAATTTAAGCGCGCGAGGGGCGAGTCCCTTTCAATTACGCTGTGATTTGCTGTGGTGTACTGCCTACGCCATAGTCTCCGCTATCTTGTCGGCGTTCATACTGCGGGCTGAGGCGTCAAAAATGTCTTTGTAGAGACCGCCTTGGTGGTAAACCTCGGTGGGAGTGCCATGCTGAACTACATGACCGGTGTCAAGCACGTAGAGGTAGTCTGAATCAATTATCTGACCGATATTGTGGCTTATCACTATCACTGTGCGTCCCTGTTTTATAGCGTCGATTGAGGCTTTTATCTGCTCGGTGGCTATGGCGTCGAGACTTGCGGTGGGCTCGTCGAGGAAAATGATGGGTGGATTCTTGAGGAACATACGTGCTATGGCGATGCGCTGCTGCTGACCGCCGCTGAGCTGGAGCGCCTGCGAGTCGAACCCGTCGGGCAACCCCATTATCTGGTCGTAGATATAAGCCTGACGCGCCGCATGCCTCACCTGCTCCGCGGTTGCCGTAGGACAGCCGTAACGGATGTTTTCCGCGATGGTGCCACTGAATATATGATTTTTCTGCAAGACAAGGCCTATATTGTCCCTAAGGTGCTCTGTATCCCACTCGCCAAGGGGAATCCCATCAAGAGTTATAGACCCACCGTCAGGAGAATAGAACTTGTCAAGCAGGTTCACTATTGTACTCTTGCCGGCTCCGCTGAGCCCCACAAGGGCGGTGGTCTTGCCTGGCTCTATGTGCATGGTAAGGTCGCGGATGGCATGGGTGCCGTTGTTGTATGAGAACTCGACGTTGCGGAGCTGGAAGTCACCGCGCACATAGGATGGCCGATACTTTCCACTTTTCTCCACATCGCCGTCGTTGTCGAGGATGCCGAAGAATCCCTCGGCATATATCAACGCATCGTTGAGGTCGTCATAAATTCGGTGCAGCTGACGTATCGGCGCACTCACGTTGCTGAACAGCAGCACGTGGTACATTATCTTGCCTATCGTCATGCCGGGATAGTCGATGAGCACAAGGTAAGCGGTAAGTATGATGATAAGTACAGTGCCTATCTGCTCGACAAAGGTCTTTAGCCCTTCGAACAAGAACGAGATGCGGCGTGTCTGCATCTGCTGTTCGGTCGAGTCGTTCTGCAAACGTGCCTGACGGTCAGCCTCTACCTGTTCACGGTTGAATGACTTGATGACCGTGATGCTCTCGATGATATTCATGATGCCGTGGTTCAAGGCTTGGTGGGTGCCGAATACACGACGACGCCACCCTTTCATACGCACGCCCTGCCGAGCCGTGATAAAGAAATATATAGGTATCACCGCCAAGGCGACAAAGCCAACATAGATATTGGCAGCAAACATCAGCACCAGTGCCATGACCGCACTTGTAAACAACGGCAGTATATCAATAAAAAAATTCTTCACCGTGTTGCTAAGGCTCATCACACCGCGGTCAATTCTGGTCTGGAGCTTGCCTGGTTCATTGCCATCGGCGCTGAAAAATGCCATACGAAACTGGAGCATCCTGTCAACCACTCGAAGCGAAAGGTCGCGGCTGACGTTGATACGTATCTTCTCGCCGAAGATTCTCTGTCCAAAAGTCACCACAGCAGCCAGCAACTCCTTACCCAGCAAAACGGCACTGACTATAAGCAACAGTCGCGCCGCCTCTCCCCACTCGAAAGAATCGCGATGGAGCATTTCATTGATGGCATCGACAGCGCGGTCAAGCACAACAGCATTGACCTGCGCCATCAACGAACCTGCGAACGTCAATACCAGGGTCACGACCAACAACCAACGGTAGGGCAATACAAACGGCAGCAGCCGCTTAAGCAGTCCCACCACACCCATCTTGGAATCATTGCTATTTTCTAACTGTGCAATAGGTCGTTTTTGTTTATAATCACCTTTAGCTTTCTATAGTATTCTATTCCTCCCCGACAAACTGCGCCACCCAGTCCAAGTCTTCACTACGGTTGGGTCCATCGTACTTGTCGGGGTCTATATATATTTCAAGCAACTTTGCTTCTCCCTGCGAGAAGAGTTCCACCGTCTCGGCCACCGCTGGCACCAGAACGCACTCACCAGCATGCATTGGCTCTATACGGTCCATGGTTTTTACTGCAGCGATCCCCTCAACACACATATACACCACGAAAGAGTCGAGCTCTGAGAAGTTCTTGCGCATGGGCTTGTCAAGCGATATGAGGCTTGTCACAAAATGCGGTGTGTTAACAATCTCCACCGTTTCGTTTTTGCGGTATTCGTATGCGGTGCGAGGGTTCTTCACCATCGAGTAGTCGATGGCGTCCAATGCTTCGTCAACGTGCAGCTCACGCAGTTTGCCATCCCTGTCGGGACGGTTGTAGTCGTAGATGCGGTAAGTGCAGTCTGATGACTGCTGAATCTCAGCTATGAGAAGACCTTTGCCCAGCGCGTGCACACGCCCGGCGGGAATGTAAAAGACATCTCCTTTCTGAGGATGCTCGACATGCAATTTCTTCTCTATATTGCCCGAGGCGGCGTATTCCGCCATCATCTCCTTTGGAAGCTCACCATCGAAACCGTCGATAATTTCGGCCTCCGAGTCAGCACTCATCACATACCACATCTCGCTCTTTCCGTTGTACATGCCTCGCATACGCGCAAGTTTGTCATCAGGGTGTACCTGTATGGAAAGTCTGTCGTTGGCGTCTATGACCTTGATGAGCAATGGAAATTCGTTGCCAAAATGCTCGTAATTCTTCTCGCCCACAAGATCGCCCATATAGACTTCAAGCAGTTCGGCGAGATTGTTCTCGGCCAGCGGGCCGTCGGCCACGACGGACTCGTTGTCCTTGAGGCCGGAGAGCACCCACATCTCGCCACAGTTCTCAAGAGGAGAATAGTCGAAGCCAAGTGTGGCTATTTTATTGCCACCCCAGACTTTGTTCTTATAAAGCGGAAGAAATTTCAAAGGATAAAGCATGATATAAAAAATGTTGAGTCGTCGATATATTGATAGGTTTAGTGTTTAGAAATTGCAAAATTACACAAAAAACACCAACCATATACACACAATTTTACCCACAGCATAGCAGCTGGCTATTAGCACTTGTAGCCGCACATAAAAAAGCTCCGGTTCTGAAGAACCGAAGCAAAACAAAAGCGTATGAAAAAAATGATGTTTTATTTCTTCTTGAGGTACTCCTGCACGTTTTCGGCGGGTACGATCTCCTCGCTGAACATGTAAGCGTTGGTCTTGGGAGAGCGGACCATGCGGATAACCTTAGCGAAACTTTTTCCGGTGCTTGTCTTAAGTGTAGCAACAACTTTCTTTGCCATAGTCTATATCTCCTATACTTATTTGATTTCTTTGTGAACGGTTACTTTCTTCAGATACGGATTGTATTTCTTCAGTTCGATACGCTCCGGGGTGTTCTTCTTGTTCTTGGTGGTGACGTAACGCGACATACCGGGAACACCGCTTGCTTTCTGCTCTGTGCACTCGAGTATCACCTGTACTCTTGCATCCTTGTTTTTCTTTGCCATAGCTTTCTTTCGTTTTTTATGCGCTTCTCAGCGTTAATATTTTTCCTATTTTTTCTTCTCAAATTGGACTGCAAAAGTACTACTATTTTTTTAATACACAATAAAATTGTTGAAAAATAATTTGCCACCCAGTAGAACATACTGATTATCAATAATGATTCCATTTCACTCCTTTTGGTTAGCAGCAAGTTGTCCGAGTGCCGGGCACCCACTTCCCTACGCTTTTTTTGATTTTTCTACCATTCGGACATTCAAACCTTTTTCAACTTTCAAATCCTATTTTTTATTTTGTTTCAATTTCTATTCGTACCTTTGCACTCTCTTATTCGCAATTAATCATCAATAATACTTACAATGAACGAGAAAATCAAAACTTTACGAGACAGCGCCGGAATGCGCTGGACGGCGCTGCTGCTTTTGGCCTTGGCCATGTTCTGCGCCTACATTTTCATGGACATCCTGTCGCCCATCAAAGACCTGATGCAGGAACAGCGAGGCTGGGACAGCGAGGCTTTCGGCACCATGCAGGGAGCTGAGACCTTCCTCAACGTATTCGTCTTCTTCCTCATCTTCGCGGGTATCATCCTCGACAAGATGGGTGTGCGTTTCACCGCCGTACTCTCCGGCGCCGTGATGCTTTTCGGCGGCTTGATCAAGTTCTACGCCGTGAGCGACTATTTCGTCGGCACAAGCCTTGAGACCTGGTTCACCAACAACCTGAACTACATCCCCGGATTCGACGAACTCGGCGTGAGCCCGTTCTATCGCGGCATGCCCGCCAGCGCCAAACTGGCCGCCATCGGATTCATGTTCTTCGGATGCGGAGCCGAGATGGCCGGCATCACCGTCAGCCGCGGTATCGTGAAATGGTTCAAAGGCCGTGAGACCGCTTTGGCTATGGGTTCCGAGATGGCACTCGCCCGTCTGGGTGTCGCCACCTGCATGATCTTCTCACCCTTCTTCGCCAAGCTTGGCGGCGAGGTGCACGTTGACAACTCCGTCAAGTTCGGCGTGGTGCTGCTCTGCATCGCCCTCATGATGTTCGTCACCTATTTCTTCATGGACAAGAAACTCGACAGCCAAACCGGCGAAGCCGAAGAGAAAGACGACCCCTTCAAGATTTCCGATATCGGCAAGATCCTCTCGAGTCTCGGCTTCTGGCTGGTCGCCCTGCTCTGCGTGCTCTACTACTCCGCCATCTTCCCCTTCCAGAAATATGCCGTCAACATGCTGCAATGCAACCTGACGCTCACCCCCGCCGACGCTGAGACCTTCTGGGGTAGCAGCTCTGTGACCATCGTACAGTATGTCGTCATGCTTATGGTGGCCGTCTGCTCGTTCGCCAGCAACTTCTCCAAGAAGAAAGGCGTGAAGTTCGGTCTTATGGGCCTCGCCGTCATCGCCCTCGTGGTTTACTGCTACATGGGTTACATGCGCGGCACCGCCGAGACCATCTTCGCCGTCTTCCCGCTGCTGGCTGTCGCCATCACCCCGATACTCGGCAACTATGTTGACCACAAAGGCAAGGCCGCCTCGATGCTTATGATCGGCTCCATCCTGCTGGTCGTCTGCCACCTCACCTTCGCCTTCATCCTGCCGCTGTGCAAAGGCAGCGCCGTCGGAGGAACCATAGTCGCCTACGTGACCATCCTCGTGCTTGGAGCCAGCTTCTCGCTGGTGCCCGCCGCCTTGTGGCCCTCTGTGCCCAAGCTGGTTGACGAGAAGATTATCGGATCGGCCTACGCCCTGATCTTCTGGATACAGAACATCGGCCTCTGGCTCTTCCCGCTGCTTATCGGCAAGGTGCTCACATCCACCAACCCCGAAGGCACAGCCGCCCACGAGCTCGACTACACCTGGGCTCTGGTGATGCTCGCCTGCCTCGGAGTCGCCGCCCTCCTTATCGGCATCTACCTGAAAGCCGTCGATAAGAAGAAAGGCCTCGGCCTCGAAGAACCCAACATCAAAGACTGATAGGTTCAACCTAAACCAATACCAAAAGCCTCTCCCAAAGCGGGAGAGGCTTTTTTAGTGTGACAGGTGCCTGTTTCTCATAATATCCACATCATTGTACCACCTTTTTAAGTGGGTGTTGTACCACCTTTTGCGACCTATTTTATCATTTCTTCCTAATTATACCACCTTTTTAGGTGGGTGTCGTACCACCTTTTAACGCAAAATACCATTATTTATTATATACACCACCATTCAAAGGCGGATTTTGCGTCACTTTTGGTATGGTGATGACCAACACAGGGTCACATTCCGAGATATTTTAAGCTTCCTCATTCGCCCCCCACACACCTCTTCCCTCTTACATCTTACATCCACCACCACCCAACCGCGTGTGACAGGTGCCTATCCCTTGGCACATATTAGCTTGTTTTCAATTCATGTGCCATATCTAAACCGTTGCCCATGAGTACAAGCCTATTCATCGTTGTTATATTGGATTTGTATCCAACAGGATATCCGTGGATTTCTTTTTTTAAGTCCAACGAGTTCAACGTTAATGGCAATGTGCATTTATGGATTACTGATTTTTGTTTAGAACCCTTCCCAAAAACGTGTCGGTAAACGCTCTTTGAAAGCGCAATGTGATCATCTTGTACCTTGGAAGACTTTCGAGATATTCCAATTCGAATACAAATCGTGGAGCTTTGCTATCGTTCCTGGTTTTTGGATGCACCTCTGTCTTGCTTCCCAAGCGTAACATCTTAATTAGGTATATGTCACGAACACCTTTGCCTTTTATATAAGGCATGAAATAGTATAGTTTATTGATGGCAATCGTGGACGGGAATTTTCGTATTGAGTCTGTATAGTAAAGCTTAGCGGGTTCTTTAGTGAGGAAGTATTCCTCATTGTCCTTTTTCACAAATCCCACAAACAAGCGTTTCGAGCCATCCAGCGTATAGGTCTTCTTAGGCTTGTTGTATATAAGCTCTTTCTCTTCGGTATTGAACAAGTCGAGAGTCAGTACAGGACGGGAATTCCTCTGCATGTGAATGGGATGGGTTGACACAGGAGCCTCGTCGTAAATGAAACGATAAAGGCTTCTTCCAATCTCCTGAACGATACCGCATACCAATGCGTTGCCCATCAAGAACGCCCTTCGTCCATCCGAAACATCGGGATGATATGTATGGTTGTCGGGAAACATGTTTAAACGTTCCATCTCCAATGGAATCAATCGGCGGTAGCGCCCTGACGGAGTTTGTACTACATGTTTGAATCTTGAAGGAGAGGAACCTCCCTCGCCAGTAATCATAGTGCGGGAAGGTTTGTTCAAATAGTCGGGGAAAGCCATTCCACCCTCGGAAAATACATATTCAAAACCTTCTTTTGAGACGCGATTTATCTTCTTCGCGCCTTTCTCGTATTGCCATCTCGGCAGTTCCTCTTCGGAGATAAAGAACTCTTCCGGGACAAAGTCCTCGTCAACAAGAATGTCTCCCAACATCTGACTGGTACCTTCGTACACCGGTATTGCATCGACAGAATACACATGGCGTTCAATCATAATTCCAGCATTCCCAAACGGGCTGTCTTTTTCTCCTTTGTTGAACTTGGCTGAAACCTCTTGGATGGTTCCGTTGATTTCAAAAACCGACTGCGATCCGTCGCTCACTTTGAAAGGGAATGCCTGTGCCATTACACCGTCGAATTCCACCCAATCCTCCACTCCTTCAATCTTTTTGGCGACAACGGAGTCCTTTAAATATCCTACTATGTATGTTCTGCGTCTGCGTTGGGGCATTCCATAGTCAGCAGCGTTTATAACACGCCACTCGACCACATATCCAAGATCAGCCAATGAGGCTAGGATGATGGCAAAATCACGTCCCCGTTGGGATGCTGGAGAATTCAGAAGGCGGTCAACATTCTCGAAAAAAATGTATTTGGGGCGTTTATTGCCCTTCTCTTCAAGAATGCGGTAAATTTGCCACCAGAGCACACCTTTCTTTCCTTCGATACCACCTGAGCGGCTCAACGTTGCGGCCACCGAATAATCCTGACAAGGAAACCCACCCACTAATAAATCATGGTCGGGGATTTCGGTTGTTTTAACAAGATTAATATCCTTATTGCTATGACCTTTCGAACCGAATCTGGCTCTATATACCAGCGAAGCGTCTTGATGTAATGTCGAAGGTTCCCATTGGTTGTTCCAAATGGTCTCATAAGCGTCTGATGCGCCTTCCAAACCGATGCGGAAACCGCCCACACCAGCAAATAATTCTACTACTTTTATATGATGTTTAGGCATTTTCTTTCTCCCTTAGGCGATTATCCACTATCTCACGTACATAATCGTTGTTAAACCAATAACAATACTTCTTGGCGCCCTTGCCATCTAGTGTTGGTGCAAGGTCCACTGCCTTTTGAGCCTTGGGGCGGACATGAAACTTCTTTCTATCCGCTCCTTTCCACCAATATTCTGCGGAAATATGCCCGGCAAGTACGTTCTCTTTGATGTGGTTCCAATATACTTCGGCCAACTCCAAGTCCTTTTGCGGCATTGTCCAGAAGAATACATCATCCAGAACATAATCGTCTTTGCCTGCAGTTTGTTCTCTGAAAACAACAAACATGAAGCGACTGGAATAGAGTTCGTACAAGCGCGATTCAATCCAATCCTCACACTCTGCAACCTCAATATAGTCAATATTCTCAAACGACATTGCCTCTTTGATAATGCCATTTGCCTGCACACGAATTGTCTTCATTGTCAGTCCTGCTTTGAGGAATTCTTCCGAACGGTTCACGTTGGCGCACTTTGCAGAAGCTGCAATTGCATTGGCAACCATAGCAAACTTGTTCTTTGGATTGTTCGATACGTCCACCTTCTTGCGTTTCGCTATCCTCTCAAATGGCATATTTAAGAATGGCCGGAAACGACTAAGCAAGATATCATCGAAAGAGTGTTTTAAAAGTGCATTCGTGCTGACAAGTTCCGATTTTGCACCCGCCACATTCGAGACAGCATTTTTCCCGCTCGTAACAACATACTCCAAGACGGTACGCATATAAGCCATTTTTAGGCTAAATGCACGCCTAGGAGCGTCGATACCGGGGTTGTTCGGTTGCTTCATCAGGCTTTCACCCTTCTGACCTTTGCGACAGGCACCGAGATACATCGTGTCGCCCTCTGACAATTCGTGAGCTCTGCCCTGCTTGATTTTGTCAATGATGACCTCGTAATCGTGCTTGATGATAAGCAAGTCTTTCTTTGGCAATTTCCACAACACAGAAAAGATGAATTCTAGGTCAAGGTTGTCGCAATTCTTCTGGTGCAAATAGAAAAGCAGCAACATCAACTGACACTTTAGGTAGAAATGGGAATGTTCGAAGTCGTCCTTCACCACCTCGCAATAGTTAATCATATTGCAGACAAGCCGCTCCTTGATTAGATATTCGTCCTGCTTGCTTTTCTTCAGTGGGGTGCACTTCAATTCCATTCCGGCATCCGAGAAGTCGGCACCGGCATAGTTATTTGTTTCGAGCAGGAAGAAAATGTTCTCCACCATCTGCCCAAGACTTCCTTTGCCCTTCTTTGTCTCATATCCTTCCCATACAAAGTCACGTAGGGTATTGCCCAACAATTTTTTGCTGTACTCGAAGATACTTGTAGCTTTGGTGATATCGTATGGTAATGAAGATGTTATGGTTGGATTAGTTGACATAGAATTCATTTCAAAAAAGGCAACGCCTATGCAGCGTCCAAAGGTAGACCAATACCCATCGCCGCATAGTTTTGTTGCCTATATTTCTTCGTTTCTTGCATCGTTTTCTGGTCTTTTATGGATTTGTGCTTGTTTTTATTGTGGCGAATTCGCCGTGATTAGTCGAGGAACACCCAGCTGTTGGCGATGTCGCTTATTGCATCAACGTCTGGTTCTTTTCCCTCGTCGCCCTTGCGGATGACGCTTTCGATGGCATAAACGCCGTTGTCATCGCTGACGGGTAGGTTTTCGTCTATCTCCGCACGGTGGACCATCTCGTCGTTGTCGAGATAGACGTGCAGAACCGGGTTGTCGTAAGCGTCGGGGTCGCTGAGATACTCCTCCACCGTCTCGTAGATTTTGAGCTCGAGGGCTCTAATATCTTGAATTGTAGCCATAATTTTGGTCTTTTTATGGATGAAAATAATTTAATAATATCCGCAAAGATACTAAAAATTGAGATACATACAAAAACGGCGAGTTTAAGTCCCCTGGGGAGAAGGTTATTTCGAACTGTAACAACTGTAACTGTAACGCTCAATGAGTCAACAAACCGATTTCGACAATCAAAAATCCTTATTGACTATTGACACTTAATGACACCTAAACCGTCAGAAAAACTGAAAGATTCCTTCAAACCAACCCTACCATAAAAAAACTCTCCCGTGTTGGGAGAGTTTTTTATGCGATTATATACAAGATGCAATTCAGGAAGTTTCTCCACGCCACCTGAATGATTCTGCTTCCGTCGGCTATAAGAACTTCCTGGTCACCGACCCGTCGCACTCCAGTATTCCTTTCGGCTCTCCGGCGTAGAGCAGTCGTCCTCCCGACTCACCGCCTCCCGGTCCTAATTCTATCAGGTAGTCAGCGTTCTTCATCACGTCGAGGCTGTGCTCGATAAGTATCAGCGTGTTGCCACGCTCGGTCATCTCGTTGAAGAGGGCGAGCAGTCGCTGTATGTCGTCAAGATGCAGACCGTCGGTGGGTTCGTCGATGATATATAGTTCTCCTTTGCGGTAAAGGTTGTCGGCAAGTTTGATACGTTGCAACTCTCCACCGCTCAGCGTGGTCATCGACTGGTTCATGTGCAGGTACCCAAGCCCCACTTTCGACAACGCCTCCAGTTGCGGCTGGAACGGCTGCCCGTCGAAAAACTCCCTTGCCTCGTCAATACTCATATCCATCACCTCGGCGATAGTCATCCCGCGATATTTGTGGCTTAACGCCTCGTCGTTATAGCGCGTCCCATGGCACACCTCGCACTCTGTCTCTATGGATTCCATGAAGGCCATATCCGACACGATTATCCCCTTGCCGTTACACGCCGGGCAGGCTCCTGTGCTATTAAACGAGAAAAACTGCATGGATTTGCCGCTGGCTTTGGCGAAAAGTTTTCTTATGGTGTCTGATATATTGAGATAGGTGGCGGGAGTGGAGCGTAGGTTGATGCCGATGTTGTGTTGGCCGATGAAGATTATATTTTCCGCCTGCTGCCCGCTAACTGCTGACTGCTGACTGCCAATAAAATAATCCATCAGCGAGCTTTTCCCCGAACCGGCCACGCCTGCAATAACGGTCATCACACCTTTGGGTATCTGTAGCGTGAGGTCTTTGAGGTTGTGCAGATTAGCATGTTCTATCTTGTACCATCCCTGCGGCCTTCGCACCTGCGGCTTGAACTGCGTCTGGTGCCGCAGCATGCGTCCGGTCGTGGTGTCCGACTTGAGCAGGCCGTCGTAGTCGCCTTCGTAGGTTATCGTTCCTCCGTGGTTTCCCGCTCCAGGTCCCATATCCACTATGTGGTCGGCCATCGATATTATTTCTCTATGGTGCTCTACTATCAGCACGGTGTTGCCGTGGTCGCGCAGGTGCAGCAGCGAACGTTTCAGCCGCGCTATGTCCTGCGGATGCAGCCCCACGCTGGGCTCGTCAAGGACGTAGGCCATATCGGTCAGCGGCGAGTTGATATATCGCGCAATCTTTATTCGTTGAGCCTCTCCGCCCGAGAGGGTGCTGGTACTGCGTCCGAGCGAGAGATATCCGAGTCCGATATCGACCAGCGCCTGAAGCCGCTTTGACAGCTCGCGTTTGATATCGACCGCCAGCGGATGTTCGATGCTCTGCACGTATGCGAGGGTGTCGTCGATGGACATCTCCATCACATCGACCAGGCTCTTGCCGTCAATCTTGCAGCTCCGCACTCGCTCGTTGAGACGGGTGCCGCCACAGTCGGGACAGGTACCCATGGTCAGCATGGGGTTGAGCACTGAGGCGTGGAGCAGACCCTCCTCCGAGTTGATGATGCTGCGGTACATGCGGGGTATAAGTCCTTCGTATTTGGCGCTTTTGGGCCAGTTGGCTGGCGGATTCTTGAGTTTAATCTGTGGCGAGTTGAGGAAGAGGTCGAGCTCTTCGGGTGTATAGTCTTTGATTTTCTTGTCAAGGTCGAATAGGCCGCTGTGGGCGTAACGTATCCAGCGCCAGCCTCCTTTGCCGAAAGCGATGTAGTGTATGGTGTCTTCGTCGTTGAGCGACTTGTCGAAATCGACCAGCTTGTGGATGTCCAACTCACGGATTTCACCCAAACCCGCGCAGCGCGGACAGCTGCCGCTGGGGTGGTTGAACGAGAAAGTGTCGCTGTATCCGATAAATGGCTCGCCTACACGCGAGAAGAGCAGCCGCAACAGCGCATAGATGTCGGTGTATGTCGCCACCGTCGAGCGGCTGTTGCTGGCGGGCTTCTTTTGGTCGATGACGATGGTGACGGGCATCTGCTCAATGCGTTCCACCTTCGGACGTCCGTATTTTGGAAGGTACTGCTGCACAAAACTCGGGAAGGTCTCGTTCAGTTCCCTGCGGCTTTCGGCTGCGATGGTGTCGAGGCAGAGAGAGCTCTTGCCCGACCCGGAGATGCCCGTGAAGACTGTTATTTTATGCTTCGGTATGCGCAGCGACACTTCCTTGAGGTTGTTCTCGCTGGCACGAATTATGTTAATATACTCCATTTCTCGCTTTGTTTTGCAAACTTCAGAGTTCGCCGACCGGCTTTAGGATTGGTGTTCTTGCCATGTCGTTGGGATTTGTGCCTTCTACTCCTTGGGGAATAGGCATTCCGATGCGGGAGAAAAGCCACACCCAGTATTCGGGATAGGAGCCGTCTGCCGACTTGAAATTCATCGGTGCTGCGGTGAAGATATGTCCGCCGTCGTGCTCCAGATAGGAGTTCCACACCAGCTCGCTGCAGTACTGCTCTTCGTTGTCGGGCAGGAAAGAGAGGTCGTAACCTCGCCCTACATACCCTTTCGCGTTCTCAATCCATCGTGCCGCATCCCTGTTGTGTTTGAGCCGTTTGACAATGAATATGGGATAGTCACCGCTTTTCAGGCGGAAATCTTCCTTCATCGTATCGAGCGGATAGCGTGCCACGCCGCGTTTGAGCGTGGCGTCGATGACGAAGGTGGTGTCGCCCGACACCTCGAGGATGGCGACATGTATGTAGTTTACCTGGTCCTCGTCGCCGGTGGCGGCGGCTATGGCCGATGCCATGCTGCTTGTGTCGCGCTCCACTGAGTAGTCCATCGGCAACCCCACAAAAAGCAGGTCGCCCGTCTCAATAGCCCGACCAGTATGCCGGCAGCCAGTAAAAAACAAAAAGACCATCAGCAACGCCCAACAACAAACAATCAAATTGTACCTCATAGCAATAGTATCAAAAAAAATCTTTGCAAAGGTACGATATTTCCACCAGATAGTGACAAACTATCAAAAACACGGCTTTAATATGACTTTGTTTTCGTAATCTGAGGGCGTATCTTACCTCCCCTCCTATCAGCTTTTTATTTTTTTATCAACAAAATTTTGTTTCTTATTAATAAAAATTTAGTATCTTTGCACTGATATAAACGAAACTAAAATAGCAAATACTACGATGAAGAAAATCATTCTATCACTGCTGCTTCTTTCAGCCATTGCCAGCGTCAGCGCGCAGGAGTATGTTGTGCCCGAAGAGAAGTGGAACTTTGAGGAAATCAGTGGCAACAACTATCACGGATATTCGTTCCACAAGAACTGGAACGTTGACTTTATGGTTGAAAACCAAGAAGGTCGCTACACTCCGACCGACATAGACATTGCCAAGGCCGAGAAGCTGATACAGAAAAAAATCGCATACGTGAACCGCAATCACGAGAACCAAGAGGGCCGCTGCCCGATTATCGACGAGCACATGCACCGCTATGAGCGCCAGTATGTCGGCTTTGTCGATTTAAACGGAGCCCACATCATCTGGGTGAACTTCCTATGGGACGACACTCCTCAAGCCATCCTCAAGAAAGACATTGTGCGCACGTCGGGCGGCTGCGGAAAGTATTGGCACATCAAGTGCAACCTCGACACCGAGAAAGTTTACGGCCTTGAGGTGAACGAACCTGGCGATGTGAAATACATACCTCGCCGCCCGAACAAAGGTCCTCGCATCAGCAAACCCAAGAAAGACTACAATCCCCAGCGCATCCGCAAGACAGGCATAATACACACAGACGCAGAGAGGAAGTTCTAACACATTATGACCATAGACAGATCATTCATCCAAAAATTTGTCCGCTTCGCGATTGTGGGGCTGACAGGAATGGTTGTGGACTATGGCTTTTTAGTGTTATTCGTGCAAGTGTGTGGCTGGCCAGGATTGGTGTCAAATGCGCTGAGTTTTACATTGGCGGCATCGTGGAACTACACGTTGAACCGATTGTGGACCTTCCAAAGCAAAGATGATAAGATTGGGAAAGAATATGCGAAATTTTTCACTGTATCAGTGGTAGGATTGGGTATAAGCACTCTGACGATATGGCTGATAATTCGGTTAGCTCCAAGCTGGAGCGAGAATTCTGGTGAGGGCTTTGTGGTCGCCGGGGTGACAATACTGTGGTTTTATGTGGCAAAGGCGATATCAATAGCTATCACCATGCTGTGGAACTTCTTCGCCAACTACCTCTATACTTTCAGGAAAGCGAAAAATACAACTGATGAAATACAGTAAGCACAAGTATTTCAGTAGTGAACGAAAAAACTAAAAACTATAAAGATATGAAAAAACTAGTACTTGTTCTCGCTTTTATCTGCACCATGCTGCTTGGCAACGCCCAGGTGGTGCGCATTCAGTTTGACGAGTGCGACCGAACACGCGAGGCGGCAATATCGCAGGCCGTGTCTATCGACGGAAGACAAGGCTGTCATTATGTCGCCTACGCCAATCCGCAGGAGCTGGCGGCATTCGAGGAACTGGGTATCCCTTATGAAATTGACACCGTCACGAGTGTGGCAGCAACGAAAGGAACCATTGCGGCAGCCTCCTCGATAGCACAGATGGCTGGTTGGAACAAGTATCCAAACTACAGCACCTTCGTGCAGATGATGCAGAATTGGGCGACAACCTACCCCAACCTTTGCAAACTTGACACCGTGGGTTATTCTTACAACAACCACCTGTTGCTTTGCCTTAAGATTTCTGACAACCCATACGAGGAGGAGGCAGAGCCCGATTTCCTTTATATGTCGAGTATGCACGGCGACGAGGTGACGGGTTTCTACTTCATGCTGCGCCTCATAGATACGCTGCTCACCAGTTATGGCACGGTGGAAGATTTGACACAGATAGTGAACAACACGCAACTGTATATTATGCCCGACGCCAACCCCGACGGCACCTACAAAGGCGGCGACAACTATATCTGGCAGCCGAACAGCACATCTGACTATAGTGGACGTTACAATGGCCACGGTATCGACCTGAACAGAACCTATCCCGATCCCTTCGGAGGTGCAGGCGCTTACGGTTCATCGTCTTATCAATCGGCGTATGAATCCACGGAAATTGAGAACAAATATATGATTCAGTACATGAATAACCACCATTTCGTGATGGCTGGCTGTATGCATGGAGGAGCCGAGATTCTCAATTTCCCGTGGGACACATACACATCGTCGCAGAAAGACCTGGCTGATGCCGCATGGTGGACTGCCATGGGCAACCGTTTCCTGAATACACTGAGGACATATACAGGCTCGGCAAGCACTAGAAACGGCTTCCCGAGAAATATGTACACTGGCGCATTGAGTTCTGGCTCAACAGCAGGTCAATGTTTCGGTGGCGACTGGTATGCTATCAGCGGTGGCTGGCAGGATTATTCAAATTTCTACAACCATATCAGGGCGTTTACAATCGAGGTGTCCAATACCAAGTGTCCGTATGTAAATGATACCACCACTGGAAGCGGTTGGTCGAGCACAACCACTCGTGGAGCAAAAACATATTGGTACTATCAGAAACAGTCGCTCATCAACATGATAAAAGAGGTTCAGGAGGGTGTCCACGGTTTCGTGGTTGACTCTGTCACCCGTGAGCCCCTGCGCGCTTTCATAGAGGTGGTTGACCACGACCGCGACAGCTCGCAGATTTACAGCCGTCATGTGCTGGGCGACTACTACCGTCCTATCGCCGATGGCACCTATTCGTTCCGCGCTTCGTGCCCTGGTTACATCACCAAGACCTACACCAACGTCACTGCCACCTACGGCACCCCGACCGACCTGCTGATTGAATTGGTGCCCGAAGGTTGGACCCCTGTGGAATACACAATAACAGCCGTGAGCGAGGACAACGCCAAAGGTACTGTGACAGGCGGCGGCACCTATCTGGGAGGACAGATTGCGACCTTGACCGCCACGGCAAACGCTGGCTACGAGTTTGATCACTGGAACGACAGCAACACCGACAACCCACGTTCGATTACCGTCACAGGCGATGCAAGCTATACAGCATATTTCCAGACAGCCACCTACACGCTGACCGTGGAGAGCGAAGACAATGAGAAAGGTACGGCAACAGGCGGCGGCACCTACACATACGGCGAGACGGTGAGCATCAGCGCCACTCCCGCCGAGCACTATCAGTTTGCTCAGTGGAGCGACGGCAACACCGACAACCCGCGCACTGTCACCATCACCTCTGACACTACCTACACCGCGCAGTTTAGCGCCATCAACTACACCATCACCGCTGTGCCCGACGACAACGCTCACGGTAGCGTGACTGGCGGCGGCAGCTATGCCTACAACACTACGGCCACCCTCACCGCCACTCCAGCCGAGCATTATCAGTTTGCTCAGTGGAGCGACGGCAACACCGACAATCCGCGCACCGTCACCGTCACGGGCAATGCAACATATACCGCCGAGTTCAGCCCGATGAACTACACCATCACCGCTGTGCCCGACAACAACACTCACGGTAGCGTTACAGGCGGCGGCTCATACGCATACGGCACCACTGCCACCCTCACCGCCACCCCTGCCACTGGTTATGAATTCACGCAGTGGAACGACGGCAACAACGACAACCCGCGTACCGTAACCGTCACAGGCAACGCCACCTATACCGCCAGCTTCTCAAGCGAGACCTACAGCCTTACGGTGAACGCGCAGGCCAACGGCACGGCTACGGGCAGCGGAAACTACGAATACGGTAGCACCGCGACCTTGACCGCCACTCCCGACGAAGGCTACCATTTCCTGCAGTGGAACGACGGCAACACCGACAACCCGCGTTCCGTCACCGTCACAGGCAACGCCACCTATACCGCCTCATTCGAAATTAACAGCTACACCATAACCATCAGCTCAGCCAACAACGCACAGGGTTCGGCCACAGGCAGCGGCACCTACACCCACGGCCAGACCGTGACCGCCACAGCCATTGCCAACTCGGGCTATATGTTCGACCACTGGAGCAACAACGCCACCTCCAACCCCTACCAATTTACCGCGACAGAGAGCACCACATTGGTCGCCTACTTCGCGGAAATCCCCGCTAACTTCTACACCATCAACGTCCTTTCGGAAGACAACACGATGGGCATCGGAAACGGCGGCGGTTCATACGAGGAGGGCTCGGTGATAAGCATCTCCGCCACTGCCAACACTGGCTATTACTTCACCATGTGGAGCGACGGCAACACCCAGAATCCCCGCACCATAACCGTTACGGGCAACGCAACCTATACCGCACAGTTCGCCGCATATCAGTATCAGCTGACCGTGGTGCCCGACAACCCGCAACATGGCAGCGCCAATGGCAGCGGCACATATAACTACGGCCAGCAGGTGAGCATCTCCGCCACCGCTAACACGGGCTATCACTTCACCCAATGGAACGATGGCAACACGCAGAACCCACGTACCGTCACGGTGACAGGCGCAGCCACCTACACCGCTCAGTTCGGCACAGAGAGTTACACGGTCGAAGTGCTGGTGAACAACAACGCTTACGGCACACCCAACGGTAGCGGCACCTTCAACTATGGTGAGCAGGTGACTATCTCTGCAACGGTCAACAACGGCTACCACTTCGTGCGCTGGAACGATGGCAACCTGCAGAACCCACGCACTGTCACGGTGACAGGCAACGCCTCTTACACCGCGATTCTTGAAGCCGAAAGCTACACCATCACCGCTGTTCCCGATGTCGCGACTCACGGCAGCGTCACTGGTGGCGGCAGCTACCCCTACGGCAGCAATGTCACGCTTGCGGTGACGGCTTACGCTGGCTACAATTTCGTCCAGTGGAGCGACGGCAACACGCAGAACCCGCGTACCGTGACGGTGACGGGCAACGCCACCTATACCGCTCAGTTCTCCTCGGTCGCATACCAGCTGACCGTTGTGCCTGACGAAAACACACACGGCACCACCACGGGTAGCGGCTCCTACGCCTACGGACAGCAGGTTGAAATCACCGCCACAGCCGCCAACGGCTACCGTTTCCGTCAGTGGAGCGATGGTAATCAGTACTCGATACGCACCGTAACGGTGACGGGCAACGACACCTATATGGCATACTTCGACGCTATAGAATATGAAGTCAATGTACGTCCTAACAACAACATCTGCGGCACCACCACGGGCAGCGGCACCTACAGCTACGGTCAGACCGCCATCGCCACCGCTACTCCGAACGATGGCTTCGTGTTCGACCATTGGAGCAACGGCGAGACCGACAACCCATACAGCTTCAGCGTGACGCATAACGTGACTCTCATCGCTGTCTTTGTGTCTGACGGCACTGGCGCCAGCGATGGCATCGACGACGTGGAAGGCGAGAACTACAGCGTCTATCCTAACCCCACCAACGGAATGGTCAATGTGAAGATAGACGGTGAGCCCGCCCCGATACGTATCTACAACATCTACGGACAGCTCCTGCAAGAGCTGCCTGCCGGCGCAACCTCGGTTGATTTGACCGACTACGCCAACGGCACCTACATCCTGCGCATAGGCGAGGCAACGACAAAGATTGTGAAATACTAATATGAAACATCTACTTGTATTTGCTACGTTTATAAGCACCGTGATACTGGGCAATGCCCAGGTGGTGCGAATACAATTTGAAGAATGTAATCGTTCGAGAGAGGCGGCCATATCAAAGGCCGTCTCTCTTGATTCTCGTAAGGGCTGCCTTTATACCGCCTACGCCAACCCACAAGAGCTGGCAGCCTTCGAGGAGTTGGGCATACCTTACGAGCTGGTGCCACTCCAGGAAGACAACACCAAAGGCACCATCGCCGCGGCGCAGAGCGTTGCCGAGATGGAAGGCTGGAACATGTACCCCAGCTACAGCACCTACCTGGCCATGATGCAGCAGTGGGCGACAAACTATCCCAACCTATGCAAACTCGACACCGTGGGATACTCTTACAACAACCACCTGTTGCTCTGCATGAAGATTTCAGACAACCCCACGGAGACCGAAGCCGAGCCCGAGTTCTTCTACATGTCATCCATGCACGGCGACGAGGTGACGGGTTTCTACTTCCTCCTGCGCATGATTGACACCCTGCTGACCAGCTACGGCACCGTTGAAGACCTGACACAATTGGTCAACACCACGCAGATATACATCATGCCCGACGCCAACCCCGACGGAACCTACAAAGGCGGCGACAACTACGTGTGGCAGCCGACCATAACCTGGGATTATAGCGGACGCTACAACGGCAACGGCGAAGACCTCAACCGAACCTATCCCGACCCCTTCAACACCCGCAGGTCATACGATGTCCAGTACAACGCCACCGAGCAGGAAAACAAGGCGATGATACAGTACATGAACGCACACCATTTCGTCATGGCAGCCTGTATGCACGGCGGAGCTGAGATTCTCAACTTCCCCTGGGACAGCTACACCTCGTCACAGAAACCTGTAGCCGATGCCGCTTGGTGGACGGCTGTGGGCAACCGTTTCGTATCTACCTTGCGTGAGCATACAGGCGCGGCAAGCAACAGTAGCAGTACTTTCCCGAACAACCTGTACCGCACCGAAAAAATCAACGGCAGCTATACCGAGCAGTGCTTCGGCGGCGACTGGTACGCCATAAGCGGCGGCTGGCAGGACTATGCAACCTGGTACAACCACATACGCGCCTTCACCATCGAGGTGTCGCGCGACAAATGTCCCGCAGTGTCAGGCACCTCGGGAGCCAAAAGCTATTGGCTCTACCAGCGCGAACCGCTTATCAATATAATTAAAGAGGTGCACGAAGGAGTGCACGGCTTTGTGGTCGATTCTCTCACCCGCGAGCCCCTGCACGCCTTCATCCAGGTACTCGACCACGACCGCGACAGTTCGCAGATATACAGCCGCAGTGGATTGGGCGACTACTACCGTCCCATCGCCAACGGCACCTATTCCTTCCGCGCCTCGTGCCCCGGCTACATAACCAAGACCTACACAGGCGTCACCGCCACCTACGGCAACCCCACCGACCTGCTGATAGAACTCATCCCAGGCGAAGACACCCTCTCAATACAAACAATCGAGACTTCAACCAACCAGGCATTCACCCTCTATCCCAACCCAACCACAGGCATAGTGCATATCCAATCCCCCACTAACCCACTAACACAATCAAACACTAACGCAATAACGCAATCCCCCACTAACGCACTAACACAATCCCACAATAACGCAATAACGCAATCAAACACTAACGCAATCACGCAATCCCACAATAACGCAATCAAACTCTACTCCCTCTACGGCCAACTCCTCCAAGAACTCCCCGCCACCGCCACCACCCTCGACCTCACCCCCTACCCCCAAGGCACCTATATAATAAAAATAGGCCCCCACTCCAAGAAAGCAGTAAAGTATTGACACGACTAAGAAAGCCTTACAGCTGAGTGTTGTGTCAGTAAAAGCCTCAATTAAAAACAGCGTATTTTGAACTGTTCTTAACACCACTATTTAATGGCGACATCGGTATTACATATCAAATCAGACATTGAATGTCATGTCTATCTTTATGATGAAGACAAGGGCATCGCTAAACCCGATAAATGGTTCAATATTGAAGTCCGCAAGGGTGACCATGAATTTCCCAACAACTCATAAGTTAGATACGTATAGAAAAGCCCTTTTTGCGCTCAGCAGAGGCTTGTCGTCGGGCTCACCAATCCTCGGCATTCAAAATGCCGTCAGTTGATGTTTTTCAAAAAAAATCCCTTTTTTCTTGCAGAATTAAAATTAATATGTAACTTTGCAGCGCAAAGCACTTTTAGAACATCCTGAAACAAAACGATGCAATTAACTCATTGAGAGAGATAAAGGATTTGATGGACAAGTCGTCACGATTTCGTTCAATCAGCGGACCGTCAATAATCATAATAGGTATATATGCCACATTGGTGTCTGCGGCGGCGTGGGCACTTTTGGGCAATCATGATGCTTACGAGTGGCTTCCGTCGTGGTGCAACAACTTTTCAATCAACAGTCCATATCGCACAACAATAGCCATAGTGGCATCCATTGTTGTAGCGCTTGTTTCAGCGCTTACGGTGTTCTTTATGTCTATTGCCAAGGCAAGGCGTAACGACCCCGGTTTTTCGTTCAATGTGATTGTTCGTCGTCCCTTGCTCCACTTTATGGTGCCGGCTTTGGCTGGAGGCTTGCTTTGCGTGGCGTTGCTTATGCAGGGGCACTATGGACTTACTTCAAGCATGATGCTCGTTTTCTACGGACTTGCGTTGGTCAACTGCCATCACTACACCACTTCTAAACTTGCTTTGCTGGGTTATTGTGAGATAGTGCTTGGCATTATTGATTGTTTTGTGGTAAGCCATGCGATTCTCTTTTGGTTTTTAGGATTCGGATTGCTGCATATCGTGTTCGGAGTTTATCTGACAATTAAAAATCCACGCCAATGACGCCTCAGCTGCAAAATCTGAACAAGGCTTTTGAGAGCAAGGCTCGGCTGGGTATCATGTCGGTGTTGATGATGAACGAGTCGCTCGATTTCGCCACCATCAAGTCTCTCCTCCAACTCACTGACGGCAACATTGCGAGTCACACCCGTGCCTTGGAGGAGTTGGGTTACATAGAAAGCGAGAAACGTTTCATCGGACGCAAACCCAACACAAGCTACCATGTAACCAAGGCTGGCGAGGCCGCTTTCAAACAGCATCTGGCCGCTTTGAAGCAGTTCATTCAGAACACCACCGAATAACTTATATTTTTTTGCCCAAATATTTTGCATTACAAAGTTCTTTTTAAATAATAATTAAACATAAAACATTATGGAAAACACAAATTTGCAAACCGAAATGAACGGAAAGAAACAACGCAGCGGGCTGAAGCTCGGCATCAAGCTAACCATCATTCTTGCATTGAGCTTGCTTTTGTTGATACCGCAGGTAATCATTATGAACCTTGTGTCAGAGAGGCAAAGCACCGAGCAATCCACATCTTTCGAGGTGTCTGAGAAATGGGGTGGTGGTCAGGTCGTGACGGGGCCTGTGCTGTTCATCCCCGGCGACTCGGCTGCCAATAACGTCTATATCCTTTCGGAAACCTTGGATATAACCGGCCACATAGTCTCGCGCGACCTTAAACGCGGCATATACGACTTCACCGTCTATGAGTCCGACCTGGAGTTGAAAGGCACCTTCAAACTGCCCAAGGAACTCAAGGCTGAACAGTTGGCTCATCTCAAGACAGACAGGGCGAGACTTCTTTTCGGCATCGACGACTTCCGTGGATTCAAGGACAATCCTACCATTGTGTTCGACGGCAGACCGTGCGAGTTTATAGCTGAAAACTATCAGTTGGCCGGCAATGAGGCACTCTCGTGCACGGTTGACGCAAGTCCGTTGTTCGACAATTCCGTTTTGTCGTTCCGAATCACAGCACCCGTCAAAGGGTCTGATTACCTCTATTTTATACCCACCGGCCGAACCACGAGCGTAAATCTGAACTCCGACTGTCCGACTCCGAGTTTCACTGGCCGATACCTCCCTGCCGAGCGCGAGGTCACGAAGGAAGGCTTCAGTGCCCAGTGGAAAGTGCTGGCGCTGAATCGTGAGATATCGCAAGTGTTGAAAAACCAGGCTTCGCTCAAGCAAGCTCAGACCTTTGGCGTGGAATTGAGAGTGCCCGTCGAGCAATATCAAAAAACAACACGATGCATAAAGTACGCCTATTTGATAATTGTGCTCACATTCGGAGTGGTCTTCTTCGTCGAGATACGCCGTCAACGGCCCGTACACCCCGTACAGTACGCCTTGGTGGGCTTGGCGCTGGTGCTGTTCTACACGTTGCTGCTGTCGTTCTCCGAACACATGACCTTTATCCTTGCTTACCTCATCGCCTCGGTGATGACGGTGGCGCTAATCAGCGCGTTTATGTATGCCGTCTTGAGAAACCGGGCCGCCACATTCACCATTGCGGGCCTGCTCATGGTGTTGTATCTGTTTATATATGTCATACTGCAACTCGAAAGTTACGCCCTGCTTGTCGGCAGCCTAGGTGTGTTCGTCATACTCGCCCTCGCCATGTTCGCCTCCCAGAAAATCAACTGGTACCATAAAGACTGACCGCTTTGACGGTTTAATAGAAAAGCAGTGGCACCGTTTTCCAACGGTGCCACTGCTTTTTTCCCCATCTTCCCTCCACCAACCCCCATGCGGCTCGTCTATACATTTGTCATACCTTTATCATAGACTTGATAGGTACAAGATACACATCGATAGCATCTTACAAACCAGCCGAAAATAAACTCTTGCACAATCCAACAAAAATTCCTATCTTTGCAGCCAACATTCTGAACCCCAAACCCTTTCAAAATTCAACCTTCAAAATTCAAAACGCCATGGGATTTAACAGAAGTGCAATGAAACTTTACTTCACCGGAATGGTGGGGGGCATTATACAATACGAAGTGCGGGGTACGCTGCGGGTGCGCTCACGGCCCGAGTCGGTGCACAACCCTCGCACTCAGGCTCAGACCGAGCACCGCAACCGTTTCGCGCTTGCGTCCTCCTATGTGCGCTCGCTCGGCGAGGTCTATAAGGTCGGCTACCGCGCCTACAACACCGAGCTTTCCCAGCGGGCCAACATCGTCAAGCAGGTCTATGGCGAAGCCCTGACAACCGACGGCTCCGTCGATCCGCTGAAGGTTCGCACGGCTCGCGGTCCCATCACCAAGCCGCAGGGCTTGAGCCTTGTGCACGAAGACCGTCAGCTGCGAATCAGTTGGTTCCGACCGACCAACCATAAGCTGAAGCTGACCGTAACACTCTACAACTACACGCGCGCCATAAGCCAAACCCACTACGACCTAGCCACTTCGCAGGCCGCCAGCGCAACCATAGCCGTGCCAGCCGAGTGGCAGGGCGACGATCTCTATATCTATGCATTCTGGCGCAACGACAAGAGCCAGTCGGCCTCCGACAGCACAGTGCTTGCCGTCACTGAAGGTGCTGACGTTGCCTTGCCCCAGCCCTTGGTCCCAAACCCTAACACACAGTCTCTCTCTCAGCGCTGGCCGTCATATCATGCCACAACTATCTCTGAAGCAACCTATTACAACCCAATCGAGACTTCACCTCCAAGCTAATGAGCACACGCCACATATCGGTTGCTGTGCCAATGCTCGACGAGCTGGAAAGCATTGGCACGTTGCTTGAATGCCTGCGTCGGCAGACATTCCAAGCCTTCACACTCTATGCCTGCGTCAATCAGCCCGAAAGTTGGCACGGCTCCGCTGACCTCTGGCAGCGGCAGGTGGTGGAGAACAACCGACTGACCATCGAGCGCCTGAGTCAGACCGCCGACTTGGACTTAGTTGTCATCGACCGCAGCAGCAAAGGATTCGGTTGGACAGAGAAGAGCAAAGGAGTGGGCTGGGCGCGGAAGGTGCTTATGGAACGCATTGCCGCCGAGCGTGGAGATGACGAGATAGTGGTCAGCCTCGACGCCGACACGCGGTTCGACCCCTCCTACTTCGCCTCCATCGTCGCCGCGTTCAATCACCACCCAACCCTTTCCGCCATCTCCGTGCCCTACTATCATCCCCTAACCGACAACCCAAACCTCAACCGTCGCCTGCTGCGCTACGAGTGCTACATGCGCCACTACATGTTAAACATGCTCTATATCGCCAGCCCCTACGCCTTCACCGCGCTGGGCAGCGCCATGGCGTTCACCGTGGCGGCATATAAAAAGGCAGGCGGCATAACCCCGCTGCAAGGCGGCGAGGACTTCTATCTGATGCAGAAGTTCGTCAAGACCGGCACCGTACTTGTGGGCGGCGAAGATATGGAGCACCTGATGGTACGTCCGCAAGGCCGCATATCCCAACGAGTCCCCTTCGGCACAGGCCCCGCGGTGGTGATGACAATAGCAGAGCAAAAGCAGAAGTATCCGTTCTATGAAAAAGAAGGTTTCCTCAAAGTGAAAGCCACCTACGACCTCTTCCCCACCCTCTTCGACGCCGACCATGAAACCCCTATGACCACATTTCTGAAAGACCAGCTGAAAACCGACGACCTGTGGGGCCCGCTGCGCCGCAACTTCAAAACCCGCGACCTTTTCGTCCGCGCCTGCAAAGAGAAAGTCGATGGCCTCCGCATCCTCCAGTTCCTCCGAAGCCAACAAACCTTCTACAACCCGCCAATCAACTTCATGGAAGCCCCAATCGAACAACTCGAGGCTTACAGAAACCAACTCTTCAACAAGGAAAACAACCTGAGAGAAATCAAGACAATCGGAATTATGTAACCGAAAAAAGAGCCGCCTCAAGTACAAGAAACACAATAAATCCCATTAATTGAGAGTTATATCCCTTATAAATATAGCTACAAAATTCAAAGAAAAAACTAAACCATATTCCCATGGCAGATTTCAGCGAAACAAAACAGCGCATCATGCAGCTCGCCATCGACGAGACCGCGAAACAGAACATCCAAACCTGGCTTGAAGGCGACTACGACCAGGAAACCAAGCAGGCTATCGCCGACATGGCGTCCAACCCCGACGAGCTCAACGAGAGTTTTTATCGTAACCTCGAATTCGGCACGGGCGGCCTGCGCGGCATCATGGGTGTCGGCACCAACCGCATGAACAAATACACCGTGGCGATGGCTACTCAAGGCCTCGCCAACTACGTGAAGAAAGCTTTCACGGGCGAGAAAGAGTTGCGCGCCGCCATTTCGCACGACAGCCGCAACCACAGCCGCGAGTATGCTCTCATCACCGCCCGCGTCCTCGCTGCCAACGGCTTCCACGTCATCATGGTGAAAGAGCTCCGTCCCACTCCTGTCCTCTCGTTCATGGTGCGTCACTACAAATGCCAGACGGGAGTCATGCTCACCGCCAGCCACAACCCCAAAGAGTATAACGGCTACAAAGCCTACTGGAACGACGGCGCTCAACTGGTACCGCCCCACGACAAGGCTGTCATCGACGAGGTGCTCAACATCAAGCACCTGAGCGACGTGAAGATGCAGGACGACGACCGCGGCATAGAATTCGTGGGCGAGGAGCTCGACCGCGTCTATCTCGACCGCATCATAGGCAACAGCCTCCACCCCGAACTGATAAAGAAACACAACAATATCAAGATAGTCTATACCCCGCTCCACGGCACTGGCATCACCCTCATCCCGCGTGTGCTCGGCGAATTGGGTTTCACCAACGTGAACGTGGTCGAGGAGCAGGCTACCCCCGACGGCAACTTCCCCACCACCCCCTCCCCTAACCCCGAGGAGACGGCAGCCATGAAGATGGCTGTCGATTTGGGCCGCAAAATCAACGCCGATGTGGTGTTCGCCTCCGACCCCGACGCCGACCGTGTGGGTATGGCTGTGCGTATGCCCGACGGCGACTGGCGTCTGCTCAACGGCAACCAGACTCTCTCGGTGCTCGTCTATTATCTCTGCCGCCAGTGGAAAGAGAAAGCCCTCCTCACGGGCAACGAATATATAGTCAAGACCATCGTCACCAGCGAGCTGCCTCGCATTATAGCCGAGAGCTTCGGCGTCAAGAGCTACGACACCCTCACCGGCTTCAAGTGGATATGCGACAAGATTCGTGCGCTCGAAGGCATCGAGACCTTCATCGGTGGCGGCGAGGAGAGCTATGGCTATATGGTGGGCGACTTCGTCCGCGACAAAGACGCTGTGGCCGCCTGTTCCATGATTGCCGAGATTGCCGCTTGGGCCGAGGAACAGGGCATGACCTTCTTCGACGTGCTGGTCGATATCTACAAACGCTACGGCTTCTTCAAAGAGGCTCAGGTCTCCGTGGTGCGCAAAGGCAAGAGCGGCGCCGCAGAGATTGAGGCCATGATGAAGAACTACCGCGAAAACCCGCCGAAGGAGCTGGCTGGAAGCCGTGTGATACGCCTCGACGACGTGCAGACAAGCCTCTCCACTGACCTCACAAACGGCACCACCCGCAAGATTGACCAGCCCAAGAGCAACGTCCTGCAGTTCTTCACCGAGGACGGCAGCAAGGTCACAGTGCGTCCTTCTGGCACCGAACCCAAGATAAAATTCTACTTCAGTGTCAGCGCCACCCTATGCTGCAAGGAAAACTTCGACAAGACAGAGAAAAACCTCGACGACAAAATCGCCGCACTGAAACAGTCGCTTGGCATCTAACTGCAGCGAACCGCAATAACAGGCCAAAAGGCCTCCAGTTCTGCGACACATCAAGGGAATCCAGATCAAAGAATACAACTCAAATCCCCAATACTGTAAGTTGCATATCATCCATCCACACCTCTGCCGATGAATGATATGCAACAGTATGCTATGTAGTGGTGGAACGTAACTTCTCAAAGTTATGTCTCACCGCGAAAAACCTTTTTTAAGTTTTTTTATTATTTTCATTATATCTATATATATTTTTTTTCATATCTTTGTTGTTGCATAGTATATGAAGAAAGTGAGTAATCCCGCACACAACTCGCTGTAATACTGAACAGTGCAGACAATATGCAGATTTTGCAGTTCCCAGTTGTGCGAGTACACACCTCCGCATCCACGATATCAAACAATAACGAATATGAGCGAAAATTATCACCTCGCAAAGCAAACCGACAAAAACAATGCAACAGCCATCAGCCAAGGCAAACGTCAGTTGCATGCAATAGGACGCAAAAGCATCGCTGCGTTGGCATTGTTTATCTTTATCATGCTGTTCGGCACAAATATTAGGGCTGCCGAACTGACCATACATACTGGAACTGCAACGAACAATTACGTTCCGGTTTATGGATTCTATGCAGATGCCTACCTGAAATGTGAGTTCGTTTATCCAGCATCTGATTTGACAGCTATGAACGGCAGTGACATTACAGGATTGAAATTCTATGCGGATGCCTCCACGACCGACGTGGATTGGGGGGATGCTCAGTTTCAAGTATTCTTGAGACAGTACGGTTCGACAAGCATCAGTGGTTTTCAGGGAGCCGGCACGGTCGTATATACGGGAGCGTTGAGTATCGTCGGCGGTATAATGTCGGTATCGTTCAACACGCCATACACTTATAATGGCGGCAATCTGCTTGTCGGCATTTATTGCACGGTCAACGGTGATTATGTCACCTCGTCGTGGTTGGGCGAATCGGTGGACAACACATCAGTACAGGGATACAGTTACAGCGATTTGGGTAGTATCACGGCCACACAAAGAAACTTTCTTCCCAAAGTGACTTTTATCTATGGCGGGGATGACAACGGTGTGTGTGAAGGCTTCGAGGGAGCCACTTTACCAACAGGCTGGACCACATCGGGCTCGGGGACTTGGCAAACGGGAGTTGGCGACTATTCCACCACAACAGGAACACATACAGGAGCCCGGAATGCATTGATAAAACATGCATCAACAGGAAATCAAACATATCTGATAAGTCCTTCCATGGATTTCAGCAATGCGAGTTCTGTCACACTGTCTTTTTGGTATATAAACAGAAGTTGGGCTGGCGACATTGACGGGTTTACGGTTTATTACAGAGTGGCTGGAGGCGCATGGGTTCAACTGTTTAACACCACGGCAGCGCATTCGTCGTGGACGGAACAGACTATAGACCTCCCCGCAGCCGCACTTGACGCAGACTGTCAGATAGGGTTTAAGCATACAGACAATTATGGCTATGGTGTCGGTTTAGACGATGTATGCTTCGATATAACATATATCACGCAGTGCGAGGATTTCGAAAGCTACTCAGGTGCGAATAGTTCATACAATACGTCGGGCAGTTTGCCCACAGGATGGACCTATATCTTCAGCGGTACCAACACCAGCGAGATACCACACCTTTACAATGGAGAATATGCAAGAGATGGTCAAGGCATTATCATCACTACGGGCGGTGATGCCCATGGAGCTACCAACTATGTGATAATGCCAGCCGTAAGTAGCATCGCCCCTGGTAATATGACGTTCAACGCATGGTGGGAAAGTACCTCTTATGGGATACTTACAGTAGGCTATATTACCAATCCCAGTGACGCAAGCACATTTGTGGCTATCGGGACGGCAACCCCTCCCACGGCTTACGGTTCCGGCTCTACGACCGTAGGATTGTACAGTTTCACCATACCATCGGGAGTGCCCGCTGGAGCACGCATTGCGTTCGAACTTGACCATGGTACATCCACTGCATGGTGGTCGGTCTGCATCGACAATATCTGTTTGCCAGGTGTGAGCTGTGAAGCGCGCACGGCAAACATCAGTGGGTGTTCGGCAACCACTCTCACAATCGGAAACACACGTCAGCTTACAGGCTCTGTATCGGACGGTGTTGGTGATGTGAGTTGGAACTCCAGCGACCCCAATGTGGCCACTGTCAGCAGTAGCGGCCTCGTAACCGCTGTAGGCCCTGGAACAGCAACAATAACATACACACGCGAGGGAGATGGAACATACTGCCCCGCAACGGCGACGTGTAGTGTGACCGTGAGCTGTAGCGACGGTGCCTGGACTATTGATGCCATCAACGGGGTGACCGAGACCATAGCATGCGGTAAGAGTTACTGTTTCTATGACAGTGGTGGTCCGAGCGGTCTTTACGGTTCTAATCAGGACTACACATGCAGTTTTTACTCGACGGGCACAATTAGAATACAATTCCTTGACTTTGAGGTCGAAGGCAATGGTTATGATGAATTTGTTGTAACTGGTACCACTGCAGACGGCACATACGACAACAACAACTCACTCTTTGGAGAAACACTGATCAGCGACGGCCACCTCATCACCATTAATTTCTCCTCCGACAATTCGGTCAACCAGGATGGCTGGAGAGCCATCATCACCGCAGAGGACTGTTGCACAACACCACGGACGATAAATATCACCGACTGTCCTACGGAAGAACTGCTCTGGGGATCCACCCACCAACTGGGATACACTCTCAGTGCAGGCGACGGCACGGTGGTATGGCGCAGTAGTGACGTGAACGTGGCTACTGTAAGTTCAACCGGATTGATAACAGCTGTGGCTCCTGGCACAGCGACAATTACCGCAATTATTCCCAATAGCGGCAATTATTGTTCGGACGAAGCCACCTGTGAAGTGACTGTTACATGTGGCGGTGAAGTGAAAACTATAGGAACCGAAGGGGGAACAAGCTATACGTATGGCCCAGTGAACAACAACTATCACTATAGCATTCGACAGATAATATATGATGAAAGCGAGCTCTGCCCAGGTGCCATAAGCGGTGTGGCGTTCCACTATGCCACCTCCACTACTTCTCCGACGAGAGACAATGTAAAGATTTATATGGGAGTTCGCGAAAGTGCTACATTCTCAAGTGCAACAGACTATACCGATGTTTCGACGATGGATGAGGTTTACAGTGGTTCGTTTAACTTTACATCGGCAGGTTGGAAATGGTTTACATTTACCACGCCTTATGTCTATGAAGGCGAAGGAAGTTTGGTTATGATGATAGTGGACAACTCTTATGCAGACTGGAACACCTCTTGCACGTTCTACTACACCTCGTGCACTGGAACCAAGATGTTGACCGCACAAAGAGACGGCACAACTCCATACGATGAGAACGATTTGTCATCAATCTCATTCGGTACGAACACAGTACGTCCCGACACGCGCTTCTGTGTCCATTGTTGCACTGAGCGTACCGGTACGGGCGACTTTGAGTTCTGCAGGAATTCGGTGGTGCTGAATGTGGGCGATGTGCTGAATTTTCCTGTGGATGGATTTAGTGGGGTTACGCCGACAGGTACCCTGTCATACGAAAGTAGCAATCCCGGCGTTGCCAGCATTGCTGGTAGTACAATTACTGCTGTCGGAGCCGGATCCTCCACAATATCAGCATCTGTGGCCTACGACGATCCAACAGGTTATTGCCCTGTGAAAGCATCATACGACGTAATGGTTATTGATGGCGGGGGAAGCACTTGCACAACCATCGGAGACGGAAGCAGTACAACCACCAATGCCCCGCTATACGCATTCTACGATAACAGTTGGGTTCAGATGATTTACAAAAAAGAAGACTTGGGCGGATGCGGATGCAAAATCAAGAGCATCACATTTTACTCCACAGCAAACAACAGCAATCCCCGAGAGACACAAATTTACATAAGTTCAACGACCAAGGACCAGTTCACCAGTACAACAGACTGCGTGTCGGAAACTACACCTGTTTGGAGTGGCACGTGGTCTATCGTATCAGGAGAGAATACATTCACATTAGATCCTGCAATAGATTATGACTGCTCCAAAAATCTTCTGATAAGTTTTAACTGTCACGGCAGCTACAGTAGCAATACGTTTACTGCAAACACTTCCGACAACTCTGTACTTTATTATTATAGGGATGGCTCAACGCTTTACACACCTGCTGACATGTCAGCATTTACTGGAGTCCTGTCTAGTTCATTGCCAAAACTCAATATTTGTTTTGAGAACTGTACATCAACCCCAATACCATCGGTTAGTGTGGACAATGACAATGTGACTTCATGCAAGGATATTGCCATTGAGCCTGCTATTACGGTTACTGCAACGGAGGGAACTCTTACGTTCTCGCCAGAACTCTCCACACTCGGTCTTTCATACAATAGCACGACGCACCAAATTACTGGAGCAGTCAACGCTGTAGGCAATCATGAAATAACCATCACGCTCACCGCACCAGACAACTGCCTAAAGGACCAGGCTTCAACAACCATACACATCACAACCATTGATGCCACAATAACATTCCCTGAAAACTAAGTGGATAGATGATATGTATTTAGAAAAAGAAACCAAGCAAGATATGAAAAGTATTAGTGCCGCAAGGCAAAATCGAGTTTCAAAAGTGTTCAATCGGATAGGGATTGTTCTGCTGTTGTTATTGACTACTGCAGTGACCGTCCAGGCGCAGGTGCCACCATCGAAAACCATCTGTCTTACTGCCAGCCAGAAGATAAAGGCGACACCGAACTCAGGGGGTACCGCGCCGTACACCTACACTTGGACTGTGACTTTGGGCAATGCCGCCCGTGCCGGTTTGCCGGCTGATATTGTGGTGACAGCTCCCGCGCTCGACCCCGACTCAATCGTCACCGTGAGACCGACGCTTCCTGGAACATACCAGTACACTGTGACTATCACCGACGCCATGGGGTGCTCGGTGCAGAAAGTGGCCCAGTTGGAGGTAAACCCGCGTCCATCGCTGGAGGTTTACGGACCCAACGGCGATGATGACAAAGAACAGTTTGTGTGTATGCCATCGCAGATAGAGACACCATTATTGGCGGTTGCCACATACGCGGATCTGCATTTCGTGGCAACTTACAATGGGACCACAACCTATGCGCAGGACGAGCTGCCGACAGGCATTACATTCGACGGTTCTTCATTCGATTTTTCAAGCACACTTGCTCCTGGTGATTATGCTATAAATCTGACAGCAAACAGCGACTATGGCTGCGGCAGCAAAACCGACCGTATCCACATCGTGGTCTATGGTGGTTTCTCGGCGACAACAAGCCGTTCGGCAGAATTTATTTGCCGCAATGGCGAGATTACGCTTACCGCAAACCCCGTAGGTGGACGTGGCGATGGCGTTGCGAGCAACTACTCTTATCAGTGGTACTCCGCAGCCAACGACGGGGCTGCTATCAGCGGAGCTACGTTTCAGAACTTCACCGGCGGCATCAACAACGAGGAAGGCACTTACACTTACTATGTGAAAGTGACCGACAAAGACAACTATTGCGGCACCACCGACTTCATACCTGTCAACTACACTGTGTACAAAAAATTCGAAGCTACGGCCGAAAGCGCCAAAAGCAACTACTGTTTGGGAGAGACTGTGACCCTCACCGTCAATCCTGTAGGTGGTCAGGGTGCTGACGATCCCGCCAACTATACCTACCAGTGGTATTCGACGGCCAGCGACGCTGCTGCTATCAGCGGAGCCACATATCAAAACTTCAACGGAGCCTCTACCGTAGGCGACCACACATACTTTGTGAAAGTGACCGACGTGCTCTGCGGTACCACCGATTTCATATCTGTCGAATATCATGTGTACAACGCCTTTGAAGCCACATTGTCGAGAGATAAAGCCAACTACTGCCCCGGTGAGACCGTCACTCTCACTGCCACCCCGACCGAAGGTAGCGGTTCTTACACCGTACTCTGGACTGACATTGACGGCAATCCACTGGCTACCGTGGATTACGCCACCGGTGCGGAACACTACTCCCCGACAAACCTTGTTCCTGGTGACACCACATTCAAAGCCACCGTCACCGACAACAACGGCTGCGGCTCCTATGACCTCTCCATTCTATTCCATATCTACAAACCTCTCGACGCCTCTCTGGTGAGCGACAAGGACAACTACTGCAGCACCGAGACGCCTGAACTGACCGCCTCCGGCAGCGAGGGTAGCGGCACTTACACAATCGTATGGAAAGACGTGGACGACAACGTGCTACAGACCAACGCCGACGTATCCACCGCTCAGACCTTCCACCCGACCGCTCTTGTCCCGGGCGACACCACTTTCAAAGTCACCG
>Ga0310696_10001484_pt1 | contig 33764 bp, 28 predicted proteins | sample AusTroGonzalo_MG_4_FD_203885 | JGI IMG/M metagenome (GOLD analysis project Ga0310696, IMG submission 203885) | Bovine rumen microbial communities from tropical cattle in Woodstock, Queensland, Australia - Gonzalo_02 (v2) (version 2) | ecosystem: Host-associated > Mammals > Digestive system >... | reverse complement strand
CTTCAAAGGTTTGGAGTGCCTCTTTCACCACCTGGACGGCATCATCGATGCTGCCATAGACCCGTCCACCTGAGGCATTCAGATGTCCTCCGCCGTTGAAGAACTGCTCCGCCACCTTGTTACAGGGGAAAGTATCTACCGAGCGCAGGCTGACCCATACCAGGTTGTCACGTTCCGTGTCCTCACGCAAAGAAATGCTGAGTTTAAGGCCCTTGATCTGTAACGGCATATTGACTAGTCCCTCGGCGTCGCCCTTCACGAAATGGAACTGTTTCAGGTCATCACGCGTCAGGGTGTAGTAAGCCGCATGACGTTTCTCGTCGACCACCAGGCGATTGCACAACACAAACCCCACCATACGCAGACGGTGCTCAGAGTAGTTGTGGTACACATTGCGGTAGATCTTATCCTTGTTGATGTGCTTGGTCAACAACTGGCTAATGATAAAGAACACATCGGGGTCATTGGAGTTAAACGTAAAGCCTCCCGTATCTGTCATCATACCGCAATAGACAGGCACCGCGAAGTGCTTGCCCAGTTCCTCGAACAGTCCCAGCTGCCACACAATGCGAAACACCAGTTCACTGGCAGACGACGCCTCCGGCTGTGAGAAGCAAAGCGTGGCATCGACATCGGGCTGGGGATGGTGGTCGATGAGCACCTTCTTGGCAGGAGAACGCTTGAGCGACTCCTCCATCTCGTCCGTACGCGAGAGGCTGTTGAAATCCAGACAGAACACCAGGTCGGCAATCTTCAGCACCGTATCGACAAACTCCTTACGCTTGTCGTAGCGCACCACTTTCTCGGTATTGGGCAGCCACTGCAGGTAGTCAGGATACTGGTCGGGCACCACCATCAGCGGTTCCTTGCCCATCTGTTGCAGCACGGCACCCCACCCTAACATGGAGCCCATCGCATCGCCATCAGGATTCTGGTGACAACAAAGCACGATGGTCTCTGAGTCAGCAATGAGGGAGCGCAGCGTGCTGCACTCCCCTTCCGTCATGATCGGATTCAACATATGTTTAGAACAATTTGTTGGGATAGACACCTTCGTCAACCAACTTCTGAATGCGCTCTACGGTAGCCTCACGGTCGGCAGCATAGGTCACGCCGAACCACTTGCTGGTCGTGTCGAGCACCTCACAGGTTACAGTGCCTTCAGTAATCAGCTTATTGACCATCAGAGGAATAAAAAACTCAGCCTTCAGGTTCTCCATGTTTTTCGGATCGCTGAGGAACTCCTTGAAGTATTCCTCGCTATATTCGAAGTAGTCGGGAGTGAATCCCCATACGTTCATCGAAACGGGGGCATTCTCCTCCAGAGTCTGCCATTCACCTTGTTCATCCTTATACTTAATGACACCGTCCATACGCAGAATCTCAGTACGCTCCACCACATCCGTCAGATGACGATTGTCGTCGTAGGCACATACGCCACGAGCCACCGAGCCGTTCTCGCTCAGCGTGTTGCATACACGGAAACCCACCATTGCATACTGGTTCTTGGCACCCTCGGGCAGGTTGCTCAGGAACTTACCAATCTGCATGAAACAGTCACGGCCATAAAAGTCGTCGCAGTTGATGACACAGAACGGTTCCTTGATAATATCCTTACCCATCAGCACTGCGTGGTTGGTACCCCAAGGTTTCTGACGACCCTCAGGAACAGTGAAGCCCTCGGGCAGAGCGTCAAGAGCCTGGAAACACAGTTCGCACTTCACCTTACCCTCATATTTGGCAAGGATCTGCGTGCGGAACTGCTCCTCAAAATCCTTACGAATGACCCATACTATCTTGCCAAAGCCAGCCTGAATGGCATCATAAATACTGTAGTCCATAATGGTTTCACCATTGGGTCCCAGCCCATCGAGCTGCTTCAAGCCACCATAACGGCTTCCCATACCTGCAGCCAAAAGAAATAATGTCGGTTTCATTTCGTCTTGTATTTGTTTTATAACTGTTTGCAAAGGTAACACTTTTTCTCGATACATACAATATCGGAAAACTTTTTTAACATTTCAAAGCCCTCATGGCGTTCAGCACAGCCAGCACCGTCACACCCACGTCGGCAAAGACGGCAAACCACATGGTGGCCAGTCCCAGGGCAGCCAGCACTAATACTGCCAACTTGATGCCTATGGCGAACCACACATTCTGACGTGCTATGGCCAGTGTCCGTCTGGCCACACGCATAGCCAGTGCCACCTTCGAAGGATGATCGTCCATCAGCACCACGTCAGCGGCTTCAATGGCAGCATCACTTCCGAGTCCCCCCATCGCAATACCCACATCGGCTCTTGCCAGCACGGGGGCATCATTAATGCCATCACCCACAAAAGCAACATGGTGATCCGCTGAAGCGTTCAGAAACTTCTCCACATGCTCCACCTTGTCGCCAGGCAACAGCTCCGCATACCACTCGTCGATACCCAGTTGTTCGGCGACATGTGCCCCCACCTCACGTCGGTCACCTGTCAGCATCACCGTACGGCTGACTCCCAGCGCTTTCAGCTGTGCAATAGCCTTCGCACTATCCTCCTTCACCTTGTCGCTGATGACGATATGTCCTGCATATTGTCCGTCAATAGCCACATGGATGATGGTTCCCGCATGACTACAATCGTGCCACTGGGCTCCAATGGCATCCATCAGTTTCGTATTTCCCACACAGACGGTCAGTTCGCCCACCTTTGCCTTGATACCTTGTCCGGCAATTTCCTGCACATCCGTCACCAGGCAACCGTCCGTCGCCTCATCGGGGAAGGCATCACGTAGAGCAGCGCCAATGGGATGGGTGGTATAGTGCTCCACGTGGGCGGCGAGATGCAACAGTTGATGTTCGTCGAAACGCTCCGGATGAACAGCCTCGACGGCAAACTGACCATGCGTCAGCGTACCCGTCTTGTCGAACACCACAGTATCGATTTTCGACAACACGTCCATGAAGTTGGCTCCCTTAATAAGGATACCCCGTCGCGACGCACCGCCTATTCCGCCAAAGAAGGTCAGTGGCACGCTCAGCACCAGTGCACAGGGGCACGACACCACCAGAAACATCAGCGCGCGATAGAGCCAGGTGGCAAAATATCCGCCAAAACAGACGGGCAAGGCTGCCAGCAAGAGCGCTGCAACCACCACGATAGGTGTATAGATGCGGGCAAATTTGGAAATGAAACTCTCGCTCTGCGACTTATGTTCGCCAGCATCCTCGACCAGGCGGATGATTTTCGATACGGTACTCTCGCCGAAACTTTTGGTGGTTCTCACGCGCAGCACACCAGACAGATTGACACAGCCCGACACCACCTCGTCGCCAGTATCCACAGCACGAGGCATCGTCTCACCCGTCAGGGCGATAGTATTCAACTCACTGTTACCCTCAACGATCACACCGTCCAAAGGAATCTTTTCGCCCACACGGATTAAGATGGTCTCTCCCACCTTGACTTCTTCAGGATGGGCATCAGTCAGTTCGGCATTCTCACCCACGACGTGGGCAATGTCGGGACGAATATCCATCAGATGCGAGATGCTCTCGCGGCTCTTGCCCTCAGCATAACCCTCGAAGAGTTCACCCACCTGAAAGAACAGCATCACAAAGACGGCCTCTGGGAATTCGTGCTCCGCACCAGGCAGAAAACCGATTCCGAGGGCTCCAAGCGTAGCTATCGCCATCAGAAAATGTTCGTTGAAGGCCTCTCCCTCCATCAGTCCTTCAACGGCTTCTTTCAGCGTCCCCCAGCCCACAATCAGGTAAGGTACCAAGTAAATCAACAGCAGTTGCCACATCGGCAACACAAAGATATGTTCTACGAAGACAGCAATGCCTAACAATGCCGCAGCCACCAGTATGGTTGTCAGCAATCCGTGATGCTCTTCTTCGTGGTGATGTTCATGATGGTGTTCGCAGGTGCTACACTCGTGATGATGATGTTCATGTGCCATATTTTTTCTTTCTTTTTTGTTTCACGTTGCAAAGGTATGGAAATTATTCTGCAACTCGGTTGCAAACCTTCAAACTGGGAGTATTTTATATATAAAAATGTACGCGCGAGAAAAAATATTCTATTGAACAATGGTCATTTGAAGAATATTTTGTAACTTTGCAAGCACTAATTCTATCGATATGCTACAAATACGCTGTAAAAACAACAATGTGACCAAGAGTTTTCCTGAGGGTTGTTCGCTCATGGACGTTTATCAGGAGTTCCAGAACGAGATACAGTTGCCCTACCCGGTCATCAGTGCCAAGGTTAATAACGTGTCGCAGGGACTCAAGTTCCGGCTTTATCAGAATCGCGACGTCGAATTTCTCGATGCCCGTGCCGGTTCTGGCCACCGTGTCTATGTCCGCTCACTGAGTTTCGTGCTCTACAAAGCCACACAGGATGTTTTCCCTGGGTCAAAGTTGTTCATCGAACACTCGCTGTGTCGTGGCTACTACTGCAACTTCAAGAAGAAGGGGCTCGAATCGCTCACCGACTCCGATGTGGACCAAATCCGTCAGCGCATGAAGGAGATTATCGACCTCGACATGCCGTTCCGTCGTACGGAGGCCACCAACGAGGAGGCCATCCGCGTTTTCACGGAGCGTGGTTTTATAGACAAGGTGAAGCTGCTGGAGACCAGCGGTCAGATTTACAGCGACTACTATACGTTGGGCGATACCGTCGACTACTACTACGGTCCGCTGGTACCCAGTGCCGGCTATCTTAAGGTGTGGGGACTGGAACGCTATGAAGAGGGACTGTTGCTGCGTGTGCCCGACTGGAACAACCCGCTACAACTGGCTGAAAAGGTAGATCAGCCCAAGACCTACGAGATGTTTGCCGAGAAGACCCGCTGGGACATCATCATGCGTCTGTCAAATGCCGGCGACGTCAACCGTGCCGTCCAGCGAGGCTATGCTTCTGAACTCATCCAGGTCAGCGAGGCTCTGCAAGAAAAGAAGATTGTACAGATTGCCGAAGAGATAGACCGTCGTTTCCACCGCAAGAAGGACCCCGTACGCATGGTGCTCATCACGGGCCCGTCGAGTTCAGGAAAAACCACCTTCTGCAAACGTCTGAGCGTCCAGTTGCTAGCTTGTGGACTGCGCCCCCTGTCATTCTCTACCGACGACTATTTCGTCAACCGCGTGGACACCCCCAAACTGCCTAACGGCGACTACGATTTCGACAACATCGAGACAGTAGAGTACGCATTGCTCGAAGATCACCTGCAGCGTCTCATGCAAGGTGAGAAGGTAGAGATTCCAGAGTATAATTTTGTGACTGGCAAACGCGAGTGGAATGGCAAGAAGCTAAAACTGGCAGGCGACACCGTACTGATCATTGAGGGCATCCACGCCCTGAATCCCCTGCTGACGAAGAAGATTTCCGACAAGCTCAAATACAAGATATACATCTCGGCACTTACCAGCATCTCGCTCGACGACCACAACTGGATTCCCGTTCGCGACAATCGTCTGTTGCGTCGCATCATCCGCGACTACAACAAAGGCGCTTTCACTGCCCAACAGACCATTGCCCAGTGGAAGAACGTGTTGGATGCCGAAGAGCAGTGGATATTCCCGTTCCAAGAGACCGCTGATGTTATGTTCAACTCGGCGCTGAACATCGAGTTTGCCGTTCTGCGTACCCATGCAGAGCTCATCCTCTCGCAGGTTCCCAAGAACTGCCCTGAATACGGCGAGGCCCACCGCCTGCTGAAATTCATCCGTTTCTTCCTGCCGGTCAGCGACAAAGAGATACCTCCCACGAGCATCATGAGAGAGTTCGTAGGAGGCAGTTCCTTCAAATACTAAGCCAACAGCCAACAGCTACTTAAACAGCGAATACTCTGGCACTTCCCATGCCAGGGTAGCGGCTCCAAGCACATCACGTTCACGATTGTCCATTCTCGAAATGACAATCTTTACCTTTCCGCGCATGTTGGGGAACACGTGTTTTTCGAACGCCTCGCGACAAGGCTCCATCAGGAATTTTCCTGCGTGCGAGATACCTCCCGTCAGGATGATGGCCTGCGGATTAATCAGGCTGGCATAGTTCGCCAGTCCGAGGCCCAGCACCTTTCCTGTCCTGCGGTACGTTTCTATAGCCATAGCGTCGCCCTTCTCGCAGCATTCAAAGATGACTTTAGGAGTCAGCTTCTCTATGTCGCGCATCAACGACGGCTCGTCCGATTCAAGCATCAGGTCCTTCGCTGTACGCACAATACCATTGGCGCCTACATACGACTCTATACATCCCTTATTGCCACAGCCGCATTCACGTCCGTCGTCCACCACACAGCAATGTCCGAACTCGCCGGCAAAGCCGTCTGTTCCTGTATGCTCGCGGCCTTGTGTGAAGAAGCAGCTGCCCACACCAACACCCAGACTGACAATCATGAAATCCTTCAAGCCGTGTGCCGAACCATAGGCATACTCTCCCAGTGCCGACACGTGGGCGTCGTTACCCACGGCGACAGCCATTCCCATGCGGTCACGCACCAAGGCGGCCAAAGGAATCTCTCCCTTCCACTGAAGGTTGGCTGCATTGGTGATACTACCAGTTACAGAGCTGACACTCGGAGCACTGATACCAATTGAACGTATTTTCTCATAACCACCATTTGCCTCCATCAACATATACAGTTTCTCTGACAATGCTGTCACATATTCGTTAGCGTCGAGATAGTCTGACGTCACGAAGCTGTCTTCAGCCAGAATGTGTCCTCGGATGTCAACTATGGCAAACGTCGTTCGCTCAATACTGATGTCAACTCCAATAACCTTACTTTTTACTTCTTCTTCCATAACAGTAATGATAGTTCAGTATAGTTTAATCGTTTTTATTTGAATAGTGAATACTCCTTTACGTTCCATGCCAACACACTGGCACCCAGCAGGTTGGCCTCACGCTCTTCGAATTGCGAGGGCAGGAACTTAACCTTGCTCTTAATATTATGGAACACGTGTGCATTGAAACTATCCCAGGCTGGATCCAACAGCCAGTCGCCGGCATGCGACACACTGCCTGTAAAGATAAATGCCTCGGGATTGATGATGGTGGCATAGTTTGCCAAACCGATGCCCAGCATCTCGCCTGTACGGTACATGGTCTCTATAGCTAACTCGTCACCCATCTCACAGAACGTGACGATAAGTTCTGGCGTCAGCGCTTCCGTCAGACGCATCTTCGAGGGTTCTGTACGTTCTTCCATCACCTCCTGAGCCGTCAGCAGAATGCCTTTCTTCGAACAGTACATCTCCAGACATCCCTTATTGCCACATCCGCACTGTCTGCCATTGTGCTTTGCACAACTGTGACCAATCTCACCGGCAAAGCCGTCGGTTCCAGAATAGAACTGTCCATCGATGAAGATGCTGCTTCCTACACCGCCGCCCAATGTCAGCAACACGAAATTCTTCATGCCGTGAGCCACACCGAAGGCCAACTCACCCAATCCGCGGGCATGGGCATTGTTTCCCAGCGCCACAGCCAGTCCCAGCCTGTCACGAATCATGGCAGCCAAAGGCACCACGCCCTTCCAAGGCAGGTTGGGGGCATTCTCTATGCAACCCGTCATGAAGTTCGAGCTCGGACAGCAGATGCCCAGCGAACGGATGCTTTCATAGCCTCCATTCCCTTCAACGAGCGTCATCACGCGCTCACTCAAAATCGACGAGAAGTCGCCAATGTTAGGATCTGTTCCTGTGGCAAACTGTTCCGTCTGAAGGATGTTCCCCCTGACGTCTATCACTGCCAATGTGGTAGTGTCGATCTGAATATCTACGGCAACTACGCGGGTCTTAATAGATTCGTGAGTCATACAGTTTCAAGTAATTGTCCTTTAATGCTACAAAATTAGTGATTATTCTTGAAACGACCAAATATTTGTCAAGAAATTAGCAATTATTTAACGTCAAAAGCAAATATTTCCTAATATCCATACCTATTTCCCATTTTATTTGTACCTTTGCAAACGTATTCTGAACATATATAAAGACAAAATATGAACGTATTAGAACTCAGCGAGCAAGAAATTGGCAGACGTGAAAGTCTGCAACAGTTGCGCGAGATGGGTATAAACCCCTACCCCGCCGCAGAATATCCCACTAATGCATTTTCAACGGACATTATAGACAGTTTCCAAGACGACGCCGAGCCTCGTCAGGTCAGTATCGCCGGCCGTATGATGAGCCGTCGTGTCATGGGCAAGGCCGCCTTCGCCGAATTACAGGACTCGAAGGGCCGCATCCAGGTGTATATCACCCGCGACGACCTGTGTCCCGATGAGAACAAGGATCTCTACAATGTCGTTTTCAAGAAATTGCTCGACATTGGCGACTTCATCGGCATCAAGGGCTTTGTGTTCCGCACCCAGACGGGCGAAATCAGCGTCCACTGTCAGGAGCTCACCCTGTTGTCGAAGGCCCTGAAGCCCCTGCCTATTGTCAAGTATAAGGACGGTGTGGCATACGATAAGTTCGATGACCCAGAGCTGCGTTATCGCCAGCGTTATGTAGACCTGGTGGTCAACGAGGGTGTCAAAGATACTTTCCTGAAGCGTGCCACCATCATCCGCACGCTGCGTAGCATTCTCGACAATGCTGGTTACACGGAGGTGGATACTCCTATTCTTCAGAATATTGCTGGTGGTGCTTCAGCCCGCCCGTTCATTACCCACTTCAATGCGCTCAATCAAGATATGTATATGCGTATCGCTACCGAACTCTACCTGAAGCGCCTCATCGTAGGTGGTTTCGAGGGTGTCTACGAGATGGGTAAGAACTTCCGTAACGAGGGTATGGACAAGACCCACAACCCTGAGTTTACCTGCATGGAGCTCTACGTGAGCTACAAGGACCTGCTGTGGGGTATGACCTTCACGGAAAACATGCTCGAGCAGATTTGTACCGCCGTCAACGGCAAGCCCGAGGTTGAGATCGATGGCAACATCATCTCGTTCAAGGCACCTTTCCGTCGTCTGCCCATCCTCGATGCTATCAAGGAGAAAACCGGTTTCGACTGTGATGGCAAGACTGAGGAAGAGATCCGCACATTCTGCCTCTCAAAGGGCATGGATGTCGACGAGACCATGGGTAAGGGCAAGCTCATCGACGAGCTGTTCGGCGAGTTCTGCGAGGGTTCGTTCATTCAGCCCACCTTCATCACCGACTATCCCGTCGAGATGTCGCCACTGACCAAGATGCACCGCTCTAAGCCCGGCTTGACGGAGCGCTTCGAGCTGATGGTGAATGGTAAGGAACTGGCCAACGCCTATTCAGAGCTGAACGACCCCATCGATCAGGAAGAGCGATTCATCGAGCAGATGAAGCTTGCAGACAAGGGCGACGACGAGGCCATGATCATCGACCAGGACTTCCTGCGTGCTTTGCAGTATGGTATGCCTCCAACGTTTGGTATCGGTATCGGTATCGACCGTCTGGTCATGCTGCTCACAGGTAAGTTCGCTATTGGCGAGGTCATGCTGTTCCCACAGATGAAGCCTGAGAAGAAGATTCCGCAGTCTACACCTGCTGAGTGGGCCGAGATTGGCGTTGCTGAGGAGTGGGTACCCGTCCTGCGCAAGGCCGGTTTCAACCAGATTACAAACATCAAGGACGAGAAGGCTCAGGGCCTGCAGCAGAAAATTGGCGACATTGTCAAGAAGTACAAGCTCGACATGCAGAAGCCCTCTGTCGACGACGTCGCTGCATGGATTGAGAAGGCGCAAGCCTAACCCATAGGAAATCCTAGATAATCCTAGAAAATCCTAGTTAAAAATAATAAGATGTACGACTGCGGTAGAATAGCAATCATTGGCGGAGGCTCGTGGGCCACGGCTATAGCCAAGATTATGGTAGGACACACCCACCACATTGGTTGGTACATACGCCGCGACGACCGCATTGAGGATTTTATGCGTTTGGGCCACAACCCAGCCTACCTGCAGAGCGTCCGCTTCAACATCGACGAAATCACCTTCTCCAGTGACCTCAACAAGATTGTCCAGCAATACGACACGCTGGTTTTCGTCACCCCCTCGCCCTACCTCAAGAGTCATTTGAAAAAACTGAAGACGCGCCTGCGCGACAAATATATCGTCACCGCTATCAAGGGTATCGTGCCTGACGAGAACCTCGTCTGCTCGGAATATTTCCACCAGGTCTACGACGTGCCTTACGACAATCTCGCCTGCATCGGCGGTCCCTCGCATGCCGAGGAGGTGGCACTCGAACGACTCTCCTACCTCACTGTGGGCTGTGCCGACCGCGACAAGGCGCAGGCCTTTGCCGACCTACTCTCCAGCGACTATATCAAGACCAAGACATCCACCGATGTCATTGGCATCGAATATTCCTCCGTATTAAAAAACGTCTACGCCATTGCGGCGGGCATATGCAACGGATTGAAGTTCGGCGACAATTTCCAGGCCGTCCTTATGGCCAATGCCGTACAGGAGATGGCGCGTTTCCTGAAGGTCATCAACCCCATGGAGCGCAACATTGCCGACTCCGTCTACATGGGTGACCTGCTCGTCACGGGCTACTCGAACTTCTCGCGCAACCGCACCTTCGGTACCATGATTGGCAAGGGCTACAGCGTCAAGTCAGCACAGATCGAGATGGAGATGATTGCCGAGGGCTATTTCGGCACGAAGTGCATGAAGGAAATCAATCGCCACTGCCACGTCAACATGCCCATCCTCGATGCCGTCTACAACATCCTCTACGAACGCATCAGTCCGCAAATCGAGATCAAACTGCTGACAGACTCGTTCCGCTAAACAGAACATTTATTTAAATACAAACAAACTATACGTATTATGAGCAACATTAAACTTGACATCACAAAGGCTGCTTGCTTCCTGGAGGCAGGCGCAGTAAAGGCTTTCGAGCCAAAGGTAAAGGCCGCTCAGGAGGCTTTGGAGAATGGGACTTGTCCTGGTAACGACTTCTTAGGTTGGCTGCACCTTCCCAGCAGCATCACCCCCGCATTCCTCGACGAGGTGCAGGCCTGTGCCGACACACTGCGCAAGAATTGCGAAGTAGTGGTGGTGGCTGGTATCGGCGGCTCCTATCTGGGTGCCCGTGCCGTCATCGAGGCCCTGGGCAATTCCTTCAGCTGGCTCATTCAGGACGACAAGAACCCCATTATCCTGTTTGCCGGCAACAACATCGGCGAGGACTATCTGGCCGAGATGACCGAATACCTGAAGGACAAGAAGTTCGGCGTGATCAATATCTCCAAGTCTGGTACCACCACCGAGACCGCTCTGACCTTCCGTCTGCTGAAGAAGCAGTGCGAGGCTCAGCGTGGCAAGGAGGAGGCCAAGAAGGTCATCGTGGCCATCACCGACGCCAAGCGTGGTGCTGCCCGTACCTGCGCTGACAAGGAGGGTTACAAGTCGTTCATCATCCCCGACAACGTGGGTGGCCGTTTCTCAGTGCTGACGCCAGTAGGTCTGCTGCCTATCGCCTGCGCAGGTTTCGACATCAAGCAGCTGGTGGCTGGTGCCCAGGATATGGAGAAGGCTTGCACTCCCAGCGTACCCTTCGACGAGAACCCCGCTGCTCAGTATGCTGCCGTTCGCAACGCACTCTATGGCAAGGGCAAGAAGATTGAGATTATGGTCAACTACCAGCCCAAGCTGCACTTCGTCAGCGAGTGGTGGAAGCAGCTCTACGGCGAGTCAGAGGGTAAGGACAAGAAGGGTATCTTCCCCGCCAGTGTCGACTTCACCACCGACCTGCACTCGATGGGTCAGTGGATTCAGGACGGCGAGCGCACCATCTTCGAGACGGTCATCTCTATCGAGGAACCCGAGAAGAAGCTGCTCTTCCCCAGCGACGAGGAAAACCTCGACGGTCTGAACTTCCTCGCTGGCAAGCGTGTGGACGAGGTGAACAAGATGGCTGAGCTGGGTACTCGTCTGGCTCACGTCGACGGTGGCGTGCCCAACATCCGCATCAGCGTTCCCAAGCTCAACGAATACTACATCGGTCAGCTCATCTACTTCTTCGAGATTGGTTGCGGCATCAGCGGCAATGTGCTGGGCGTGAACCCCTTCAACCAGCCTGGTGTCGAGGCCTACAAGAAGAACATGTTCGCCCTGCTCGACAAGCCCGGATACGAGGCAGACAGCAAGGCTATCAAGGAGCGCCTGGCCAAAGAAAAGTAAACTAGGACATCCTGGGAAGTCCTAGGAAAGCCTAGGAATGCCTATTAACAATGAACGAAGCAATCAAGCAATATTTAGAAAGACACGGCTTCGGGCAGTTTAGCCCGAAAGCCGTGCTTTTCGATATGGACGGCGTCATCTACGACTCGATGAAGAATCACTCCGTCTCGTGGCACGACTCGATGAAGGACTTCGGACTCGACATGCCCTACGAAGGAGCTTATCAGTATGAAGGCATGCGTGGCGTAGAGACCATCAAGACGCTGGCCCGTGAACAGTGGAATAGGAAACTGACAGACGATGAGGCCCAGGAGATGTACAACCACAAGGCCAAACTGTTTGCGCGCCACTGCCGGCTGACGCCTGCCAACATCATGCCTGGCATTAAGAGCCTGATGCAACAAATCAAGGCCGACGGACTGAAAATCTGTGTGGTGACAGGCAGTGCACAACACGCCCTGCTCGACAAGTTGCTGATAGATTTCGAAGGACTGCTCAAAGAAGAACTCATCGTGACGGCTTTCGACGTCAAACATGGAAAGCCCGACCCCGAACCCTATCTCATGGGCATGAGGAAATGCGGCGTGGAGCCTTGGGAAACCATCGTAGTGGAAAACGCACCCCTCGGTGTGCAGGCCGCCGTAGCAGCACGCTGCATGACCATTGCCGTCAACACAGGCCCCCTGTCCGACCAACAGTTGGCCGACCCGGGAGCCAACCTCATATTCCCCACCATGACAGCGCTGAGCGATGCCTGGGGGATGCTCTATAAAGCATGGAATCAGATGCCGTCCTCGTCGTCTGCAGCGACTTTCTGACCCTCGTTGACGTCAGAATTCGTGTCGAGCTGCGTGTCGACCTTCATATCCAAATCACCCATACGCGACAGACGGACTACGAGCGGAATATACTCGTCGGTCTGTGGACGACCCACGCTGGCACCGAATTCCAGCCAGTCGCCATTGGCCTTGTCAAAGACAAAGCCCTCAAGGATGCCCGTACGACGGAAATCCTCGCCAACGAGCCGTGCGAAGTCGGTCTTCACGAACTTTCGTGTGAAGAACACCGAACCGTCCTGACGCGCCACCGTCAGCGTAAAGATGTTGTCTACATATTGCTGACCTGTGTCGTCCTTCACCATTGACAGCGTGTCGGCAGGCAGACGGTGGATAGTCACCTGATAGGTCTTGCCTATCCAGTTCACCTCGCGCTGGTCCGTGTTCTCAGGCATACGGATGGGACCTTGTGGAGCCGCCTTCACCACACGTTGGGCGATGATGTCTTCACTCTTCTTCTTATTGCCGCATGCCCCCAATACCAAGGCTGCGACCACGACCGAAAGGGCTATAGTAACTCGTTTCATTTGACAATACTTTATTTTCCGCCGACAAAGTTACGAATAAGTAAGCAAAAAGCCAAATAATATTTGAGCTTTTTCAGGGTAAGACAAAAAGAATATCCCACCATCACTGGCGGGATATTGTTGTTATCCAATTTTACCTTCCATTATTATGGTTAGAATAATACCTATACTTTTTTTATCAGACGCTCTCGTCTAATTTTATTAACCATTTTTTCTAATTCTAGAAAGGAGGAAAATGTTTTTGTGCTGCAAAGGTACTAAAAAAATAATTGCTGCCAAAATTATTCTCAATATATTTTCAGCGTTTTGAGGTTTTTTAATTATCTTTGACTTTGTCGAAGAAAAAACAGCTTTTTATAGCCTGTTGCAGTCATCGACGGTCAACACGCCGTCGGTCACATGGAAGCGGATGTCGTAGCCCATGAACGGCATGGCATAGGGACGAGAATCGTCGTGATAATGGGGACGCGGGTCGAGGGCGAGCAACTGGCGTAACACTGCGAGATCGACATCGGAAAAGTCGGGAGGCATTGATTCGGGCATGACTACCTGCAAACGTTGCCAGGAATGGCTGTCGGTGAATCCGCCGCGGGCGTCAGGGTGACTGTCGACATAGGGCAGATAGGGTTTGACGTCGAAGACGGGTGTGCCGTCCATCAGGTCGGCTCCCCACACCTCGATGGCCGCTTCATCTGGCAGCACACGACGGATGCGAACGGAGGAGAGTCCGAGATTGTTGGGACGGAAGGGTGACCGCGTGGCCCACACCCCTACCCGCTCGTTGCCACCCAACAAGGGGGGACGTACCGTGGGGTGCTTGTCGGCATCGACATTCTCGGAGAAACCCCAGATGAGCCACAGAAAGTCGTAGTCCTCCATGCCGCGCAGGGCTTCCGGCTGGACGTAAGGGGCCACAAAGTCGATACGTCCCGGCAACTCGCTGACGATGCCACTCTGACGCGGAACGCCGAATTTCGAGGTCAGCGGAGAGTGAAAAAATGCTATGGGCTCGATAATCATGGTGCAAAAATACGAAAAAAAATTGATAATTGAAGATATTTTACGTAATTTTGACCTTTGGTCGAGCATAGGCTGCATCTCGGAAATGAAAATAAATCGTAATTTATTTTGCATTTCACTCGATTTGCACTATCTTTGCAGCATGGAACAAAAGAAAATAACATTTGACAGTTTTGTACGTGGCTTTCTTGCTGTCGTAACCATAGTGGCCATCATCATGCTGCTGAACAGACTCAGTGGCGTGCTCCTGCCATTCTTCCTGGCATGGCTGTTGGCCTACCTGCTGTTCCCGCTGGTGAAGTTCTTCCAATACAAGTGCCGACTGAAATACCGCATTGCAGGCATTCTGTGCTCGTTCCTGACGGTCGGACTGGTCCTGACGGGGCTTTTCATGCTGATGATTCCCCCGATGGTTGATGAAGGAATACGCGTAAAGGAGCTGTTGGTGGAGTATGTGGCGAACAACGCCAACCTCAACAATATTCCTGACATGCTTGAAGACTTCATCCATGAGCACTTCACAATAGACGATGTGAAGGCACTCATCACCCAGGAGGGCTTCATAGATACCGTCAAACAGAGTCTGCCCAAGATTTGGGACATGATTACCCAGTCGCTGGGCATCGTGTCGAGCATGATATCAGTAACGATGATGCTCATCTATACGCTGTTTATCCTGCTTGACTACGAGGAGATGTCGGAAGGCTGGGTGTCGTTCCTGCCCGAGCGCTATCGTCCCTTCGCCCAGAAACTGGTGAAAGACGTGGGACAGGGAATGAATCTTTACTTCCGCGGACAAGGACTGGTGGCATTCTGCGTGGGTGTGCTGTTCAGCATCGGATTCCTCATCATCGGATTCCCCATGGCCATCGGACTGGGTATGTTCATCGGACTGCTGAACATGGTGCCGTACCTGCAGCTCGTCGGCTTTATTCCCGCCATCCTGCTCGCTGTGGTCAAGGCGGCAGATACGGGACAGAGCTTCTGGCTCATCATGCTGGGGGTGCTCATTGTCTTCGCAGTGGTACAGACCATCCAGGACACCATTCTGACGCCCAAAATCATGGGACACGTCATGGGGCTCAACTCGGCTATCATCCTGCTGTCGCTCTCCATCTGGGGCTCGCTGCTGGGCATTCTGGGCATGGTCATCGCACTGCCCATGACGACACTGCTCATCACTTATTATCAACGATACGTCATCGATAAACAAAAAATAGAACAACCAAAAGAACAAACGACATGAAGAAAACCGTAGCAGCCCTTTGTCTGGCATTCCTTTGTGTGGGACTGGCCCACGCACAACAGCGTCAGACCGACACCTTCAAGACAAAATCGGGCAAGGATGTCACCTTCACCTGCATCAAGCATGCAACATTCCAGATTGAGTACGACGGACGCTATTTTTACGTAGACCCCGTCACCATGCTGAAGCCCCAGACGGACTATACCACGATGCCGCGAGCCAACTACATCTTCATCACCCACGAGCATGCAGACCACTTCGACCGTATGGCACTGACTCAGCTGGTGAGCACCAATACCATCGTGTTCACGAATCCCAATGTGAGCCAGCAGTTCCGCAATGCCCGAGTGCTGCAGAACGGCGACAGCGTGACCATTGCCGACGACGTGACGCTGAAGGCCGTACCCGCCTATAATTATTCGGAGGGTCGCACGCAGTATCACCCCAAGGGTCGCGACAACGGCTACATCCTGACCATCGACGGTCTGCGCATCTATGTGGCTGGTGACACGGAGGACATCCCCGAGATGGCTGACATCCATGACATCGACATCGCCTTCCTGCCCTGCAACCAACCATACACCATGACGATAGAGCAGCTGACGAAAGCCGCCAAGACCATCAAGCCCAAGGTGCTGTTCCCCTACCATTATAGCGACACACCCGTCAGCAAGGTGAAGCTGCTGTTGGGAGGCACGGGCATTGACGTCAGAATCCGCAACTACCAATAAATGGCAAAAAAAGTAAAAAGGTAAAAAAATTAAAAATATTTTGTTATATACATTCTATTTCGTACCTTTGCCGAATATTATCAAAGTATTGCACATTATTATCAAACTATAAACAATTATGAAAGAATTCCTGAAGTACGTTCTGGCTACCATTACAGGTATTATCCTCGTAACGATTATCATGGGAATCCTGTCCGTGATTTCACTGATAGGTCTTGCAGCATCGAGTGCCAGCTCAACCCAAGTAGAAGAAAACTCCGTATTCACGCTGAAGCTCTCCGGACAGCTGGACGAGCGCACCGCTGAGAACCCGATAGCCAAGCTGACGGGCCAGGTGAGCGAGAACCTGGGACTCGACAACATCGTCAGTGCCATCCACAAGGCCAAGGACAATGAGGACATCAAGGGAATCTATATCGAGGCTGGTCTGTTCTCGTCAGACACTCCCGCCTCCACACATACCATCCGCGAGGCCTTGCTCGACTTCAAGAAGAGCGGCAAGTGGATCGTGGCATACGCTGACTCTTACGAGCAGTCTACCTATTATATATGTAGTGTGGCCGACAAGATCTTTTTGAATCCTGACGGCATGATTGACTGGCACGGACTGGCCTCCACTCCCTATTTCGTGAAGGACCTGCTGGCCAAGTTCGGCGTGAAGTATCAGCTCTGCAAGGTGGGTAAGTACAAGAGTGCCCCTGAGATGATGACTGCCGACCAAATGAGCGAGCCCAACCGCGAACAGGTAACGGCTTATATCACCGGTATCTGGAACGTCATGCTGAAAGAGGTGTCCGACAGCCGTAAGATTCCTGTCGACTCGCTGAACGCCTATGCCGACCGCTTCGTCACCCTGGCTGATCCTGCCGACTACGTAAAGATGAAGATGGTGGACAAGCTGATCTATACCGACGAGGTGAAGGCCGAGATTAACAAGATGCTGAAGGCTGACGAGAAGGACAAGGTGAACCAGCTGACGCTGGCCGACATGGAAGGCGTCAAGGGCAAGAAGCAGGAGGGCGACCAGGTGGCCGTATACTATGCCTATGGTGAGATTGTCGACTCAGAGACGGGTGGACTGACATCCAGTGGACACAATATTGTAGCCAATACCGTCTGCAAGGACCTGGAGCGTCTGGCCAAGGACGATGGCGTCAAGGCCGTCGTGCTGCGCGTCAACTCCCCAGGAGGTTCTGCCTATGCCTCTGAGCAAATATGGCGTTCCGTCATGAACATCAAGGCCAAGAAGCCCATTGTGGTGTCTATGGGTGGCTATGCTGCTTCGGGCGGCTACTACATCAGCTGTGCAGCTAACCATATTGTTGCTGAACCCACAACTATCACGGGTTCTATCGGCATCTTCGGCATGTTCCCCGACTTCAGCGGTCTGCTGACCGATAAACTGGGTGTGAAGTTCGACGAGGTGAAGACCAACAAGTTTGCTGCTTTCGGTACGATGGCCCGTCCATTCAATGCCGAGGAGATGTCGCTGCTTGAAAAATACATCGGCCGTGGCTATGAACTGTTCCGTAAGCGTGTCGCCGACGGACGCAAACAGTCGGTAGAACAAATTGAGGAAATTGCCCAGGGACGTGTATGGCTGGGAAACGACGCACTGAAAATCAAGCTCGTCGACGAGATTGGCGGTCTTGACAAAGCCATCGAAAAGGCTGCAAAACTGGCCAAGCTCGACAAATATCACGCTACCAACTATCCTGAAGAGGCCAGCTGGTGGGAGAGTCTGATGAGCAGTGTGGATTCCAAAGACAGCTATCTCGACACACAGATGCGCGAGACGCTGGGTGAATATTATGAGCCGCTGATGTTCGTCAAGAGCATCAATCGCCAGAATGCCATCCAGGCCCGCCTGCCATATTATGTGAATATTAAATAGGAACGTGGAGGGCGATTTCATTAAAATCAACAAGTGGCTGTTGCCGCTGAGCTGGTGCTACGGAGTGGGTGTCAAGCTGCGTAACCTGTTGTTTGAGACAGGGTTGCTGAAGTCACGTAGCTTCCAGGTTCCCGTCATCGCCGTGGGCAACATCACCGTTGGCGGTACGGGCAAGACGCCCCACGTGGAATACCTGGCTGGCGTGCTGAAGGACCTGTTTAAGGTGGCCGTGCTCAGTCGCGGCTATAAACGCCACGGCAAGGGCTTCATCATTGCCAATGCCGACACGCCCATGCGAACGATTGGCGATGAGCCCTACCAGATGAAACAGAAGTTCCCTGGGGTCACCATTGCCGTCGACAAGAACCGCTGTCACGGAATAGACATGCTCGTCGAGAACGATAACAAGCTGGATGTTGTCCTGCTCGACGACGCCTTCCAGCACCGCTACGTCAAGCCCGGCATCAATATCCTACTGGTAGACTATCACCGACTGATTATCTACGACACGCTGCTGCCTGCCGGACGTATGCGCGAGCCGTTACAAGGCAAAGACCGTGCCGACATCGTTATCGTTACCAAATGTCCACAGGAGCTGAAGCCCATGGAATACCGTGTCATCACCAAGGCTATGAGCCTCTATCCCTATCAGCGGCTTTACTTCTCCACGTTGGAATACGACAGCCTTCGTGCAATGTTCCCCGACGCCCAGAATGCGAAGATACAGCAGATGACGGATCTGAAGGACCATCATACCCTGCTGCTGACAGGCATCGGTTCGCCCCAGCAACTGGAGCACGACCTGTCGCCCATCATTACCCACCTCACGCCCATGAGCTTTGCCGACCACCATCAGTTCAGCAAGAAAGACATCCAGCTCATCAACGAGACGTTCAATGCCCTGCCCTCGCCCAAGAGTATCATTACTACCGAGAAGGACATGACCCGTCTGAAGGATGTCGAGGGGCTGAGCGACGAAATCAAGAAGAATCTCTATGTATTGCCTGTCCGCGTCAAGTTCATGCAGGACCAGGAAGATATGTTTAACCAACAAATTATAGGCTATGTACGAAAAAATTCAAGAAACAGCATCCTGGCTCAAGGCAAGGATGACAACAAGCCCCAAGACAGCCATAGTGCTGGGGACAGGCCTCGGACAATTAGCTTCAGAAATAACTGACAAGTTCGAGATTCCTTACAGCGAAATACCCAATTTCCCCGTATCTACCGTCGAAGGCCACTCTGGAAAACTCATCTTCGGCAAGTTGGGTGGTGTAGATGTCATGGCCATGCAGGGCCGTTTCCACTACTATGAAGGTTACTCCATGAAGGAGGTTACCTTCCCCACTCGTGTGATGTACGAGCTGGGCATCAAGACACTCTTCGTCTCGAATGCCGCCGGTGGCATGAATCCCGCCTTTAAAATCGGCGACGTGATGATCATCACCGACCACATCAACTTCTTCCCTGAGCACCCACTTCGCGGCAAAAATTTCCCCACGGGTCCACGTTTCCCGGATATGCACGAGACCTACGACATCAGCCTCATCAAACTGGCCACACAGATTGCCAAGGAGAAGGGCATCCGTCTGACCTACGGCGTCTATGTCGGCACACAGGGTCCCACGTTCGAGACACCTGCCGAGTATCGCATGTACCGCACGCTGGGTGGCGATGCCGTCGGCATGTCCACCGTGCCTGAGGTCATCGTGGCCCACCACTGTGGCATCCGCACCTTTGGCGTCAGCGTTATCACCGACCTGGGCGGCTTCGACATCCCTGTCGAGGTGAGTCACGAGGAGGTGCAGGAGGCTGCCAACAAGGCTCAGCCCATCATGACGGAAATCATGCGCGAAATGATTATCCGCAATGAGAAAATCGAAAGCAACGCCTCAGAGAAATTCAATCAAGATCACCCGACAGAAGGATGGAAATAGCAAAATTAGGAGAATTCGGGCTGATAGACCGCCTCACGCAGGATATCAAGCCTCAGAACGAATCAACGAAGTACGGCGTAGGCGACGACTGCGCCGTACTTCACTATCCCGACTCAGAAGTGCTCGTCACCACCGACATGCTCATGGAGGGCGTTCACTTCGACCTGACGTATATCGACTTGCAGCATCTGGGCTGGAAATCGGCCATGGTAAACATCAGCGACATCTTCGCCATGAACGGCACCCCACGTCAGATGACCGTCTCAATGGCACTTAGCAAGCGTTTTACCGTAGAGGATATGGAACAATTCTACTCCGGACTCTGCATGGCGTGTGACAAGTGGGGCGTAGACATCGTAGGTGGCGACACCACTTCCTCGTATACAGGATTGGCTATCTCAATCACCTGCATTGGCGAGGCACGCAAGGAGGATATCGTCTATCGTAACGGAGCCAAGGAAACCGACCTCGTCTGCGTCTCGGGCGACCTCGGTGCAGCCTATATGGGGCTGCAGCTCCTGGAACGCGAAAAAGCCGTGTATTACGGACAATTGGACGACCTGAACAAGAAGATTGCCGAAGCGAAAGCCAATGGTACTTACGAATCACAAAGTTCAAAGTTCAAAGTTCAAAGTTCAAAGTTACAAGAATTCCAACCCGATTTCAGCGGCAAGGAATATCTACTGCAACGCCAGCTGAAGACCGAGGCCCGCGGCGACATCATCCAACGGCTGCGCGAGGCTGGCATCCGTCCTACGGCCATGATGGACATCTCGGACGGACTCTCCAGCGAGCTGATGCACATCTGCAAGCAGAGCCATGTGGGATGCCGCATCTTCGAGAAACAGATTCCTATTGACTACCAGACGGCAGTGATGGCCGAGGAGCTGAACATGAACGTCACCACCTGTGCCCTGAATGGCGGTGAGGACTACGAACTGCTGTTCACTGTCCCCATCGGCGACCACGAGAAGATACAGGCAATGGAGGATGTCCGACTCATCGGACACATCACCAATGAGAGCCTCGGGCATATCCTCGTCACCCGCGACGACCAAGAATTTGAGCTCAAAGCACAGGGTTGGCAGCCGCTTTAGAGGTAAGAAGTAAGAGGTAAGAGGTAAGAAAACTGGGAAATTTCTTAAAAACTGCAAAATAATTGGCTAAAAGTTTGGCCAATTATTTTATTTATTGTACCTTTGCACCCGCAAAAGAACAAAAGCGGTCTTTTACACATTGATGGTGCCTTAGCTCAGTTGGTAGAGCATCGGACTGAAAATCCGTGTGTCCCCGGTTCGATTCCTGGAGGTACCACTTTCCTCCTTTCATTATGAACCCCTGTCTCAGAGATTTCTCTAGCAGGGGTTTTTTAGTTACTCTCGCTCGAAAAAACGCAAATATATTTGGTTTTTTCCACGCTTATTCGTAACTTTGCACAATATTAAATAAGCGAAAGTGATGAAAAAAATCATGTTAGCAGTGGTTTGCGTGCTTGCGATAGCAGGGTGCAAACAGAAACAGGGACAAACAGAAGGTGGCGTCGACGCTGATTCGCTGTTGGTAGACTCGTTGTTTGGAGACTCCGCATACGCACAGGCGGCCAAATTGTCTCCAGAGGATATTGAGGTGGACTGGGCCAGTAAGGAAATTCCCGTCGCAAAGGGTGGGCAGAAGCCTGAATTGATCACGCTTTTGCAGGCCTTTAACCGGGTGTGGCCGACGGAGGTTGTGGAGACTCTGCTGGACCATGCCAAAGATACGAAATTTACTGAAAAAAACAACGAAGAAACGGGCGGTGTTATCGTCATGGACCGCAAGAACGGCTATGCCGAGGTGGTACGAGGCGACGCTCCTGGCGACAATATGTCGGCAGCGGTATGGGGTCGCAAGGACGGTGATCTGCTCTTCATCATCAATGTCGTCCGTCCTGACAAGGGAAATGCCGAGAAGACCCAGCAGGCCATATGCGCCTACGACTATAATCCCGCTACCGAAAAGCTGACACCTGAGAATAACGCCCTGATCCGATTCCGTCAGACGGCAGGTATGACAACGACCTATAAACTGCCGCGCGAAGGTAAGGACATCAGTATCGTAGAACGCGATAACGACTTCCACGGCACCTTCCATATCTTCACCTGGGACGGCCAGTATTTCACAAAGGAGAGCACCATCTCCGAGGAGAAACTCGCAAAGGCGCTGAACGGCACGTGGACCTGCCGCGAGGAGAACAAGCCCAGGCTGTCGTTCAAGATCACCAACGACGAAGACACCTATTGTGGCATTACCGACTGTAATGTCGACGGTATTACCGACTACGAAGCAGCCGCCAACGCCTACGACGGTTTCCTGCACGTCTACGAAGTCAGTGCAGCAGAGGAAACCAACACCTATCCAGCCATCAAATGCAAGTTCAGACTGTTAAAGAACGGAAAGTTGCAGGGTTCCTACTATCTGCGTCTGGACGAAGGCCAGGAGCTAAAGGGCGAAATGACTCTCGAAAAAGAGAGTGAACTGGGGCAATACGCAGAATGAATTTTTAAGACAGAAACCTAACGAAAACAAAATAATCACAATGGGAATTATCATCGGAATTGACGTGGGCATATCGACCACAAAGATTGTAGGATTGCGCGAGGGTCGTGTCCTCTCGCCCATCCGTATCACGGCAGCAGACCAGGTTACCTCGCTCTATGGTGCCTTTGGCAAATATCTGCACGACAACAAGGTAGAACTGAAGGACGTCGAGCAGGTGATGCTGACAGGCGTAGGAGCAGGCTATATCGACGAGTCGCTGTATGGCATTCCTACCCGTAAGGTCGACGAATTCGTTGCCGACGGCCTGGGAGCACGTTTCGAGAGTGGTCTGACGAAAGCCATCGTGGTATCGATGGGCACAGGTACGAGCTTCGTGCAGTGCGATGGCGAGGACATCCGCCACATCGGTGGAATAGGTATTGGCGGAGGCACGCTGATGGGTCTGAGCCGTGTCATGCTCAACACCCGCGACCCCAAACAGATTCAGAGTCTGGCCATGCGTGGCGACATCCGTAACATCAACTTGCAGATTGGCGACATCTCCACGCATCCCCTACCCGGCCTGCCTATGGACGCCACCGCCTCGCTGTTCTCGAAGGCACAGTACGACGCCCCAAAGGAGGATCTGGCCCTGGGACTCATCGTCATGGTACTGCAGACCATCGGCTCTGCCACCATTCTCGCAGCACTCAACTCAGGCATCAAGGACTTCGTGCTCATTGGTAACCTGACACTCCTGCCCCAGTGCAAGGAGATCTACCCCATGCTCGAAAAGATGTACAACGTGCATTTCCACATCCCCAAGCACGCTGAGTTCTGCACCGCCATCGGTGCCGCGCTGAGCTATAAGAGATGAGAGGTGAGAGGTAAGAAGTAAGAGATGAGAGGCTATGAATGCTTCTCATCTCTTTTTTTGTCAATCTTGTGGAGGAGGAAGTTGAAGGCTTCCAAGCCAAACAGTACCAAAACCGTGCTGGCAATGGCGAGCACATACATGCCACCACCGCAGGCAAGGCCGATGGCGGCAGTAACCCACAGGCCGGCAGCCGTTGTCAGACCGCTGACGATATTCTCTGCCTTACGGAAGATGATGGTACCGGCACCAATGAAACCGATACCGCTAACCACCTGAGCGGCTACGCGGCTGACGTCCCAGCGAGATGTCATCCCGTCCATCATCACATCTCTGAAACCATAGGCCGAAACAATCATAAACACCGCTGAGCCCAGTGCCACCAGGAAATGCGTGCGGAGACCAGCCTCCTTGGCACGCCATTCGCGCTCCAAGCCAATGAGACCACCAAGGAATGCCGCAGTAAAGATTCGTAGAATAAATTCGTATTCCATAGTTAAATGTTGTTTATTTGCCTGCAAAGATACAAAAAAGTTTAGAGTTTAGTGTTTAAAGTTTAGAGAAATTCGTATCTTTGCAAGGAATTAGACTAAAAAACAATAATAACATGATGAATTTGCTCTTATTTGGATTAGGCATGCAAGAAATCATTGTCATTGCGCTGATTGTACTGTTGCTGTTCGGCGGCAAGAAGATTCCCGAGCTCATGAAAGGCCTGGGAAAGGGTGTCAAGAGCTTCAAGGACGGCATCAAGGAAGTGGATGATGAGGTGAAGGAAGTGAAAGAAATGACGGATGAGGAAGTGAGAAGTGAAAACTGATCCGCTTACCTTCTGGGACCATCTGGACGTGCTGCGCTCAGCATTGATCCGCATGGCGGTGGCCGTTGTTGTCTTTGCCATCGTGGCCTTCGTGATGAAGGAAGAACTATTTGGGGTAGTGCTGGCCCCGCGGAGTAGCGACTTCGTGACCTACAGGCTATTAGGCGTCGACCCCTTCTCGCTACACCTGATGAACACCGGACTGACGGAGCAGTTTATGATTCACATGCGGACGGCCTTGTATGCAGGTCTGTTGGTGGCTTCACCTTATGTGTTATATGAGTTATTCCGCTTCGTCAGTCCAGGACTCTATCAAAATGAGCGGCGCTATGCCGTATGGATTGTGGGAGCTGCGTATGTGATGTTCCTCGTGGGGACACTGGTGAACTACTTCATGGTGTTTCCCCTGACGGTACGGTTTCTGGGAACGTATCAAGTAAGCCCTGATGTGGCAAACATGCTGACGCTACAGTCGTACGTCGACACGCTGCTGGGCATGAATCTGGTGATGGGCGTGGTCTTCGAGCTTCCCGTTGTTTGTGGACTGCTGGGACGCATGGGTCTGATTACCAGCACGATGATGAGCAACTACCGCCGACACGCCATTGTGGCCATTTTCGTCGTAGCAGCCATCATCACTCCGACAACGGATGTGTTTACCCTCTTTGTCGTGGCACTGCCCATCTACCTGCTCTACGAACTGAGTATACTCATTGTGCGGTGCTGCGCACCTAAATAATAATAAAAAAGAAAAAATACTAAAAACTAAACAGATTGTTTTATGCTAAGAAAAATTAGAATCGTACTTGCTGCAGTGATGTTTATCGGCATCACATGGCTGTTTCTTGACTTCACAGGGACGGCTTACCATCTGGTGAGTTGGATGCCGAAGATACAGTTTCTGGAGGCGGTGTTGGCAGGCAGCCTGTTGATTGTCGTGGGACTGACCATCCTGACACTCATCTTCGGACGTATCTATTGTAGCGTCATCTGTCCGCTAGGCATCATGATGGACATCTTCGGATGGTTGGGCAAGAAGGCTAAGAAGAACCGCTACACCTTCTCGAAAGCCAAGTCGTGGCTGCGTTACACCATGCTGGTAGCACTCATCGTGGCACACTTGGCAGGGGCTGCCGTCGTGGTGCAACTGCTGGCGCCCTACTCTACCTTCGGAATCATTGCCACCAACTTGCTACAACCCGTCTATCAGGCTGGCAACAACGTGCTGGCAGCCATTGCCGAGCACTACGACAGCTATGCTTTCTACCATTCGGAAATCTGGCTGCGCTCTGTGGCATCACTGGTCATTGCCGCCGTGATGCTGGTCGTCATAGCCATACTGGCCTGGCGCAACGGACGCACCTGGTGTAACACCATCTGCCCCATCGGTACGCTGCTCAGTTTTATAAGCCGTTTCTCACTGTTGAAAGTCCATTTCGACACCGAGAAGTGCCGCAACTGCTCACTCTGTTCGAAGAACTGCAAGGCAGCCTGCATCGATTTCAAGACGCATACGGTAGATATCTCGCGCTGCGTGGTTTGCGGCGACTGCATAGAAAGCTGCAAGTTCGGGGCGCTAAAGTATTCTAGAAGAACTAGTATAACCAGTCAGACTATTGATACTAGTGAGACTAGAAATACCAGCCCTGAGAATGACGGCCGTCGTGCGTTCCTTCTGAGCAGCGCCCTGCTGACCACTGCCGCCATGGCGCAGCAGAAAGACAAGATGATGGACGGCGGACTGGCTGAGATAGAAGACAAGGTGGCTCCTGAGCGCCAGACGCCACTGACGCCTCCAGGCTCGTTGTCTGCCCAGAATATGGCCCGCAACTGTACGGGCTGCCAGCTGTGCATTTCAGAGTGTCCCAATCAGGTGTTGCGCCCCAGTAGCGACCTGATGCACTTGATGCAACCCGTGATGAGTTACGAACGCGGCTATTGCCGCCCCGAGTGCAACCGCTGTTCTGAGGTCTGCCCTGCTGGTGCCATCAAACCTATCAGACACGACGACAAGGCCTCGACGCAGATCGGCCATGCCGTATGGATCAAGAAGAACTGTATTCCACTGACGGATGGTGTGGAATGCGGCAACTGTGCCCGTCACTGTCCTGTGGGAGCCATCGAGATGGTGCCCAGCGACCCCGACGATGAGGAGAGTCCCTATGTTCCCGCCGTCAACGAGGCTCGTTGCATTGGCTGTGGTGCCTGCGAATATCTGTGTCCTGCACGTCCCCTCTCGGCTATCTATGTTGAAGGCCACGAGGTGCATAAGGAGGTCTGAGGTGAGAATTGAGAATTAAGAATTAAGAGTTATGAAGAAAGATATATCAAGAAGGAATTTCTTAAAGATCCTTGGCGGCGGAGCAGTGACGATGGCAGCAGTCATGGCTGGCTGTAAGTCGAAGACAGAAAGCAAGGCCGTCGAAGAGTATAAACAACAAGTAGAACCCCCCGTGGGTAAGATGACCTACCGCATCAATCCTATGAATCAGGACAAGGTGTCCATCCTTGGTTATGGCATGATGCGTCTGCCGTCGAAGACTGAGAATCAGGACGACTACGACCAGGAGATGATCAACCGCCAGATAGACTACGCCATCGAGCACGGCGTGAACTATTTCGATACGTCTCCCGTCTACTGTCAGGGTAAATCGGAGGCCTGTACGGGTATCGCACTGAGTCGCCACAAGCGCGAGGAATATTTCGTAGCCACGAAGCTGTCTAATTTCCACCCGTCGACACAGAGTCGCGAGGCCAGCATCGAGATGTACCGGAAATCCATGAAGGATTTGCAGGTCGACTACATCGACTACTACCTGCTGCACGCCATTGGTGGCGGCATGAACGAGTTCAACAGCCGCTACGTGGACAATGGCATGCTCGACTTTCTCATGCAGGAGCGCGAGGCAGGCCGCATCCGTAACCTCGGTTTCTCGTTCCATGGCTATCAGCAGGTGTTCGACGAGGTGCTGGCCCTGAACGACAAGTATCACTGGGACTTCGTACAGATTGAGCTGAACTATCTGGACTGGGATTATGCCAACGAAATCAACAACCGTAACGTCGATGCCAGCTACCTGTACGGAGAGTTACAGAAGAAAGGCATTCCTGCCGTCATCATGGAGCCCCTGTTGGGCGGACGACTGGCCAACCTGCCACAGTATCTGGCAGCCGATTTGAAGAGCAAGGCCCCCGAGCGCAGTGTGGCCTCGTGGGCATTCCGCTATGCCGGTACCCCCGAGGGCGTGCTCACGGTGCTCAGCGGTATGACCTATATGGAGCATCTGAAGGACAATCTGCTCTCCTACTGTCCCCTCGTACCCCTCACGAAGCAGGAGCAGGACTATCTGCAGCGCGAAGTGGCCGAGCGCATCGTAGGACTCGAAAACATCCCCTGCAACGACTGCAAATACTGCATGCCCTGTCCCTATGGCATTGACATTCCCGCCATCTTCATACACTACAACAAATGTAAGAACGACGGCACGCTGCCGCGCATGAAGTTGGACGACGAGTACTTTAAGTTGCGCCGCAACTATCTGATAGGCTACGACCGTGCAGTACCCAAAATGCGTCAGGCCGACCACTGTATAAGTTGTGGACAGTGCGAACCGCACTGCCCACAGAATATCCACATTCCTCGCGAGCTGCAAAAAATCAGCCAGTTTGTCGAGGATTTAAAGCAAAACGTGGTGTTGAAGGAACAGGAGGAGAAGGCTTAGAAGCCGTCTCCACCTCCGAATCCGCCACCGAATCCACCGCCTCCGCCGAAGCCGCCAAAGTCAGGCATCTGCGGGGCGGGTTCTTTTCCTATCTTCAGCAACAGCTTCACCAGTGCCCTGCGACGCTGCGACCACGTTGGATAGTCGTCAGCACGAAGCACGCGGGGTTCCATGCCTGGCATTCTCATACCGCCACCCTGACCCATGAAGTCCATCGAGCTCGTCGTGAGTACCACCGTCTTGGTCTTCTTGTCAGCCTGCAGTTTGTCGGCAATGGCATCAGCACCGCCCACCTTGAACCAGCTCTCCATCGTGTCGTTCTCGCCAGGCACCAGCTGGATGAACACGGGCATCGAGAATCCCTGACCGTTCGTTGGGCCACCCATGGATGCCATATACCAAGCCTCCTGTCGCTCCAGATCGTAGGCGGTACGTCCGTGTGGAATATCGCCCTGTGAGGCAAAGTTGAAAGGAGCGTAGGGACTGTCGGCTATGCTGTATTTAAAGCCTTTGTCGGGCGAGAGATACATGTTGCTGGGGTCAGCCACACGCGTACCGTCCACCACGAAGCAGTATTTGAAGGTCTCCGTCACGAAGTCTTCCATCTTTACACTCCACACACCGTCGGAATCCTTCTCCATCGGCAGCACCTCAGGCAGAATCTCGCACTCCAGTTCCACCTTCTCGGCATCGGGAGCCTTGAAACGGAACGTGATGCTCTCTTCGCTATATTCCGGCGAGATGATGGGACGCGGGAACAGACGGGCCATCACGCCAGGGGTGAACTGCTGCTCCTCACCAGTCTTGGCAGGAGCGGGCTGGCCGTCCTTCATGGCAGCCTCAGAGGCCTTCTTGTTGAACAGCAGGGGCAGCGTCTTCGACAGGAAATACTTCGCATTCATCCAGGTGTGGCCGAACTTGTCGTTCGTAAACTCCTTGACGCTGCGGATGCCCTTCTTGTCCAGGAACTCCATGTAGTCACGGGCATTGCCGTAAAGGAAGTCATCCGTTCCCACACCCAGCCAGAACAGGCGAATCTTTTTGTTCGTCTCGTCAGCCTGATCGTAGACACTAGGTATGTCCGTTGAGGTGAACGAGCTGTAGGAGCAGAGGTAGGCGAACTTATCCAGATTCGTCAATCCGTTATACAAGGCCTGGTTGCCGCCGCGCGAGAAACCACCGATGGCACGATGCTCACGATTGGCCTCCGTACGATAGTTCTTGTCGATGTAAGGCATCAGGTCGTTGATCAGGTCCTTGCTGAATACGTCGCCACCGAACTGCACCTGAGGCGCACCGGAGGCACCTTCGGCCTTGGCGGGCTTCAACTTGGAAGGATTACCGTAAGGCAGCACGACAATCATCTCCTTGGCAGCCTTGCTGGCCAGCAGATTGTCCATGATGTAATTCACACGTCCCACCTTGTAGTACACCTCTTCCGTATCCGTCGTACCACTAATCAGATAGAACACGGGATACTTCTTCTGGAAATCCTGCATATACGTGGGTGGCAGATAGACCACAGCCTGATTCGTAGCACCCAGGCTCTTCGAATAGTAGTGCACGTACTCCAACCTGCCGTGGGGCACGTCCTTGATGTCGTGAGGCAGCGTGCCGTTGCCGGGAATCTCCAACAGGCTGTTCTTAAAGCCCTCGTTAGGGAAGTACTGGTCGTTCTCGGGGTCCATCACGCTGATGCCGTCCACCACAAAGCAGTAGGGATACATGTCAGGTGCTGCCGGACCCAGCGTGGCCGTCCATAGGCCCGTCTTCTCGTCACGTGTCATGGGTTGGCGACCCTTTGCAAACTGCACGTCCACAAGCACTTCCTTGGCATGGTCGTTCTTGTAGGTGAACGTCACCGTACCGTCCTGATTACACACAATCGATTTCGGAGTCTGTTGCTGTGCCCAGCCACAAACTGCCATACAGGCAGCAAATGCTGCTAAAAACAATCTCTGTTTCATGTTGTAATAAAGTTTATGTTGTTAGTTAGTAAATGATTATTGCTAAGTGATTCCGTAATGCCACGGGCTACCGTATAGGCGGTAGTCCAGGCAGCCTGGAAGTTGAAGCCTCCCGTCACACCGTCGATGTCGAGCACCTCGCCCGCAAAATACATTCGCGGCACGTGGCGGCTCTCCAGAGTCACTGGATTGACGGCCTTCAGCGATATGCCTCCACAAGTGACGAATTCGTCCTTGAAGGGAGCCCGACCTGCTATCTGGAACGTATCGTTCACCAGCACGTTCACCAGTCGGTTCACGTCCTTCTTGTTCATTTCCGACCAACGGATGGTAGCACGGCCTGCCAGTGCTTTCTCCACGAGATAGCTCCACAGGCGTTGCTGCAGGTCGAAGGGATTGCAGGTGGTAAGCTGTTTCTGGGGCTCACGGACCGTCATTTCCAGTAGCGTCGTCTGAGCATCGGCCTCATTGCGATGAATCCAGTTGATGCTAAGCGGAGCCTGATAATTGTTCTCTGCCAGATGGCGTGCCGCATAACTCGAAAGTCGCAGGATGGCGGGTCCGCTCAGTCCCCAATGCGTGATGAGCAGCGCACCATCGGCACGCAGTTTTGTGCCAGGAATGTGGACGACAGCATCGTCCACCACCAAACCCATCAATGCGTGCAGGCGGGCATCGGCTATAGAGAAGGTAAATAAAGAAGGTACTGGTGTTTCTATCTCATGGCCAAGTTCCGCCAACCAGCGCAGACCCTCACCCTTCGGTGAGCCCCCTGTGGTGACGGCCACGAAATCGAAGTCTTTCAAGTCAGCCAGCGACTGCACCTTCACACCCTTTTCTATGGCTATCTGGTATCTTCTGGCCAACGTCAGGAAACAGTCGATGATGGCATGCGAATCCTGAGCCTGGGGGAACACGCATTCGTCGTCCTGCGTCACCAGTGGCACCCCGTGGCGTTCAAACCAACGGTAGGCATCTTCATAATTGAACACGTTGAACAGGCGTTTCATCAACCTATGCCCACGGGGATACACCTGCGACAGGTCTGTGACTCGGGCAAACGAATTGGTGCAGTTGCAGCGACCACCGCCGCTTACCTCCACCTTTGTCAGCACACGCGGGCTACGTTCGAAGATGGTCACCGCCATGTCGGCCACCATCTCCTTCAGGTTCACAGCCAGGAAAAATCCTGCTGCACCGCCACCCACAATTGCTGTTCTAGTTGCCATAAGTTCGCCAGAAAGTGAAACATTTCTGATTTCTCTGCAAAGTTAGCGCAAATCGATTAAAATGCAAAATAAATTTGGATTTATTTTCATTTCCTATTACAGTCTCATACCGACGGAGAGGCGGGCGCGCCATTTGTTCTGATTGACAACCACGTAATCGTCGTCGAAGACGGAGTTGTTCATGACGAGGGTGGCTCCTGCGAAGTAGCGGGGCGAGAAGTGATAGACGACGGCGGCACGCTCGTTGAATATCATGTTGAAGCGCATGCTCCGGGCCTCCTTGTCAGCACCGTTGACAGTCATTTTGTTGCGGTTAAGAACTACGAAGGTGGGCAGCATGGAGAAGTGGAGCAGCCATCGTTTGCCAAGCACCCAGTTATAGCCGTAGCCGCCGCCAATGCCGACATGTCCGACATCGATGCTGACGTCAGGGGCATTGGGGTTTCTGGCTTTCAGCTCGTCGCTGGTCTCGATGATGCCTCCCTGATAGCTGATGCCTGCAAGCCACGAACCTGCCGAACGGCGCTGGATGTAGCTCTGGTTGAATGCAGCAGGAAAGGAAAAGCGGCGGTGGTTGAAGGTGTAGTAGCCCGCCAGATTGACAACCTTCATCGTCAGGTCGCCGGACTCCATGGTCTGCACCCCACAATCTTCGCGGTCGACGTCGCCAGCCAGCGTTTCCGACCGCTGATAGCTGAAGTCGAGGCTGATGCGACTGCTATAGTAGTTAAGGTTGAACTCGTAGTCCTTGTAGGCTCCGCTCATCTTGGCAGGATTGATAGACACTGATGCGGAAATGCCACGATAGGAGGCACCGATGCTCACGGTGGTCTTGTGGCTGGTTTTGAGGTCTGCCTTCGAATAGATGCCGTTCACCGTTCCCTTCGCATGGAAGTCGTTACCCGTCTGGTTCAGCCTCAACTTCAGCGTCAGCTTACCTTCGGGACGAACGACGTAGTTCGTGTCGTAGGGTGTCCGGTAGTATCTGGCCGTGAGTGCACTGTCTATGCGTGCCCTCACCTGTTGGTCGCGACTCTGGGCAATGGCATCATTTGCGACGGCGAGAAGGACTGCGGAAAATATCCAAGAATAGATGTATTTCATTCTTTACGCTTAAAATTCATATCCGAGGTTCAGGAAGAAGTATGGCTTCTTGGTGCGGTTGCTGTAGCCGATGGTGGCACCGACGGGACCGACGATCGTGTTATAGTAGTAGGCTATCTGTCCGCCAAGAATTGTACGATAGTCCAGGATGTCCTTCAGATGGTCCGACTGCTGGGCGCCAGCCACGCGGAGCAGCACGTAGCTGTTGCTGCCGATGCGCTGCTGTGCCTGCAACTGGGCAGCCACGAACTGATGGTCGACATACTCCATGTTGCCAATGCCGGCGAAGGGCATTTGCTGCTCGACATAGTGGCCGAACCAGTCGCCGCCGATGGTATTGCCGAAGACGGGTGGAATGGTGCTGCCGAAGAGCAGACGCCCGTAGACCATAGGCTGGAGCGTGAAACGGCTACCGATAGAGAATGACGATCGCCAGTTGGCATTAACCTCACTCATGCCGGCCTTGTCGTCAAGCTGGGCGAAATTGTCGGTCAGGTATGCGTACTCTGCCTTAAACCGCGAGCCACGAGTGGGGAAGTACCAGTCATCCTCACTGTTATAGTTCAGACGGGCACGGTAGCTGTAGAAGTGTTCGTTTTCCAGTGTCACCTGCATGGCATTTTCCGAACCGAGCTTGTCGCGGTAGTGCATGAAGTCCCACCGCAGTCCCAGCTGCAGGTTGAAATGGCGCAGATTGAAGTTGATAGGCAGAAACTCGGCCTGGAACTGGTTATAGCGGATGTTGTAGTCGAGGTCGCCCTCCAGATAGACATCTACGTCACTGCGATAGAACGTGTAACTGAACGTGGGACGGGTAAAGCTGCGGGGATGGACGGTAATCTCGCCGCGTGCCATCATTCGCTTGCCCAGTCGCAGCGTGATGTCGGCATTGATGGGGACGGCGGTTTTCATGGGAATGTCCAGACCCAGCTGCACAGCGGCATATTCCTCCGTATCGAAGCGCACGCCAGCATGCAGCTGTAGCAACTTCCGGTTACCTGCGGAGAGTACGACACGCACGCCGTCGCCCTCAGGGACCAAACGACATTCGGCAGTCTGGTAAAACAAATCCACGCGCATCGACGTGGTGAGTTCCTGCTCCAGTTTGGCATCAATGCTGTCATTCCTGTCCAGATGGAATTTCTGTCTAAGGAAGCGCTCGGCCG